>OGOW01003253.1_pt1 | contig 11862 bp, 12 predicted proteins | sample 1552781 | NCBI WGS metagenome assembly OGOW01 (sample SAMEA2580145, study PRJEB22360) | human gut metagenome | biome: human gut; feature: human-associated habitat; material: faeces | place: Denmark | collected 2008/2010
GAAATTTTAATTGTGAAAGTCTCTATCCCTGATAGAGGCTTTTTTAGTCATAAAAATATTGTAATTCTCATTACTTTCTCATTAATTCTAAGTAGGATATAAACTATTATAATATGTTGAAATATAATAGGAGAGAGATTTATGAGCGAGAATGCATACGTGTGTCCATATTGTCAGTCGGAAAATATTCAAAGTTATAATATTGCTTATGCTGGTGGCTTTTCTAATGTAAATGGTGTAACTACAGGTGTAGGTATTGGTGCTGGTGGTCGAGTAGGTGTTGGTATTGGGAATACCGTAGGTACTCAACAAACAGCACTTTCTATGATGGCAAAACCTCCGATGAAAAAATCAATTGCTACATTTATTTTAAAGTGGTGGATTGCGATTCAATTTGGTCTCGTATTATTGCTTTGGATTTCCGGTCTAAGTAAACATGAGGCTTCACTAATCATTTATTTTGGTGCATATGCGTTGTTAATCTACAAAACATACCAACGTTATGTATGGAATAGAGATACATATCCAGGATTACGTCGCGACTGGGAGCATACATATATATGTTTACGTTGTGGAAATTCTTTTATAAATGAAATACATTAGCATACAATATAAAGGTACCCCTATAATACTATATAGGTGTACCTTTTATTTGTATGGATAGGATATTTGTAATGTGAAAGAGCTATTAGAACATATCGGCGTATTGTTTAAATTATATTTTCATATTCATTGTCCATACTTTCATATCGTTATATAATAATATTATCAAATTTGTATTTTTCGATATAATCATATGAAAGGAGTACACATGTCAAATTTTATCACTCCTAAAGAATTATTAGCTTGTCTCGACGAGGTCATTATTTTAGATGCTCGTGGTTATCAAGATTATCAAAAAGGTCATATTAAAGGCTCTTATGCGGTGGATTTAAATAAGGATTTAACAGGTCCTTTGGGCGAGCATGGCGGTCGTCATCCATTGCCGGATATGGAGCATTTGGCTCATACGTTTGAGTCTTACGGGATCACTCGTGATTCCAAGGTTGTTGTATATGACTCTTGGCTTTTCTTGGCGGGACGTTTATGGTGGACGTTGCGCTACATGGGTTTAACGGATGTACGCGTATTGTCTGGCGGTGTTGAACGCTGGATTAAGGAAGGTCATGTTCTAACTAAAGAACCAACTCCGTTACCTGCAGAACCGTCTGTTTTCAACTATGAATTACAAACGCATATGGTTATGAGTCGTGATGAGGTTCTCAAGGCTAGTGAAACGGGTGACCATGTTATCATCGATGCCCGTGCGCCGTTCCGCTACGATGGGTCTCAAGTAGATACGATGGATGGCATGACTGGTCACATTCCTGGTGCTGTTAATCATTTTTATGAAAGTGGTTATACCGTAGATGGTCCTAAGTCTGTAAAAGATTTAGAAGCCGAGTACTATAATGAAATCTACCAAAATAGACCTGTTGTGACTTACTGTGGCTCAGGGGTAACCGCATGTAATGCGATGTTAACTATGAGCGAAGTAGGGCTTGAATCGGCTTTATATGTTGGTAGCTCTAGTGATTGGGTAACCTATGACGGTTTCCCACTTAAGACTGGTGTAGAAACATTACGATAATACAGGAGGGCAAATGAAAATTTTAAAACATCTACTAACTCTTGTTGCGTTTGGTTATTTGTGTTATCACATCTATACCTTCGGGCCCGGCATGTTTAATGTTACGGTGTTGGTAATTCTTGTTTTATCTTCCATAGCTAATTATTTCCGTGAAAAACGTGAAAGTGATCTTAAAGCAAACGAAAATGCTCGAAAAGCTCGTGCGGAAGCAAGACATGTAAAGAAACACAAACAATAGTAATGTACAACTTTTTGGCTAAACTGTATAACATATTATAATTGCTAGCATAAATAAGAATCTTTTTGAAATATAAGGAAATTGTTGAAATAGAGGCTTTCACAAACTATATTGGTATGTAAAAGAACTATTAGAATAAGGAGTAAGCATTGAAATTAATTTCTTGGAATGTAAACGGCCTTCGTGCCGCTGTAACAAAAGGATTTATGGAATCCTTTAACGAACTGGATGCAGATATTTTCTGTTTACAAGAAACAAAATTGCAACCTGATCAAATTTCTTTGGAATTGCCAGGCTATGAGCAATATTGGAATAGCGCTGTGAAAAAAGGCTATAGTGGTACGGCTGTATTCACGCGCATTAAACCGTTGTCCGTAACTAATGGTATCGGCATTGAAGAACACGATCAAGAGGGCCGTGTTATTACTGCTGAATATGACAATTTCTATTTAGTATGCTGCTATACGCCAAATAGCCAACGTGAATTGGCTCGTCTTGAGTACCGCATGACTTGGGAAGATGCATTCCGCAACTATTTGCTTGAATTAGATAAGAAAAAACCAGTTATTCTTTGTGGTGACCTTAACGTGGCTCACCAAGAAATCGACCTTAAAAATCCTAAGACAAATCGTAAAAATGCAGGCTTCTCCGACGAAGAACGTGCAAAAATGACTGAACTTTTAGGTGCTGGTTTTACAGATACATTCCGTCACCTCTATCCAGATGCAATTGAGGAATATAGCTGGTGGTCTTATATGGGCAAGGCTCGTGAACGAAACACGGGATGGAGAATTGACTATTTCATCACCTCTAAACGTCTTGACGACAAAATTCAAGAAGCTAAAATTCACCAACAAATCTTTGGCTCTGATCACTGCCCAGTAGAATTAGATATCGATTTATAATATATTGAAAGTATAATCTACAGCCTCATCTTAGGATGGGGCTGTTGTAATAGGTGAAAGGAGACCTTATGGCTCAAAAACAAAAGGCTGTTGTCTTATTCAGCGGTGGGGTAGATAGTACTACATGTTTAGCGCTAGCTATTGAAAGATTTGGCAAAGACAATGTAGTGCCGTTATCCATTCAATATGGTCAAAAACATAGTAAAGAACTAGAGGCTGCTGCATCTATTCTCGCTTATTATGGAGTTGAAGGTAAAACGATGGATGTCACTAAATTGTTTGCTTTCAGCAATTGCTCTTTATTGACCCAATCCACAGAGGAAATACCTCAAGGTTCATACAAGGAACAACAAGAAGCAGAAGGGGAAGGTACGGTTAGCACCTATGTGCCATTTAGAAATGGTCTATTCCTATCTGCAGCGGCTTCCTTAGCCTTATCTCTAGACTGCGGCTATATCTACTATGGTGCCCATAGCGATGATGCGGCTGGTAACGCATACCCAGACTGTACAGAACACTTCTATAAATCTATGGGCGATGCTATCTTCGAAGGATCCGGCAAAGAATGCTCCTTAGAAGCACCATTCATCAACCATAACAAAGCAGACGTCGTAAAAGAAGGCCTACGACTCGGCGTACCATACCACCTAACATGGTCCTGCTACGAAGGCGGCGACAAACCATGCGGCCACTGCGGTACCTGCATCGACAGAGCCGAAGCATTCCGCGCCAACGGCGTCGAAGACCCAGCACAATAATAGAATTTCTCTACACCCACCAAAACTGGATTATATTAGTAGCCGCCATTTAGGTGATTACTTTGCATATAAACTAGTAGATAAGATACCATGTTTGCCTTGAGGCGGACTTCTACGTCGCTAACTCTCCTCAACTGGCTTAGACTAGTTGAGGCGCTTTGATGAGTAATATACTTCGTATTATTTATCATTTGGGGGATGCTAAGTTAAAGCGGCCTTTAGAATTACTAATATACGTAACGTTGATTTGCTAAATTCGCAGTGGCAGGAGATACCTTTTCAAAGAGCGACTTTGGCAGGTCAAGGCCCTAGGCCGATGACCGGTTCGCCAGTGGAGCGATGAGGAAAGGTATCTGCCACCACCCCATCCTTGCCAATATTACATAGATAGTAGTTACTGTAACAGGCCGCTTTAAACTTCTCTCGACTTGTAAATATCGAAAATATATGATATTATAAGCGTACAACTAAATAAGACAGTTTGAAACCATCCTGTCTCTAAACAAAACTACGGAAATTCATAAGCATTTATAGCATGGTAGTTTTGCCATGCTTTTTTTATTTGAGGAGGTGAGTGTTATGATTACTACACGTAAATTGACTATTTCTGCCATGGTTGTGGCATTGTACATCGTCGTACTATATTTAACGCAAAGCGTTTCTTTCGGAGCGTATCAAATTCGTATAGCAACATCATTATATGCACTTGCTTATGCCTTTCCGTTTTTGGTAATTCCAATGGGGATTGGTAACCTCATTTCTAACTTCCTATTCGGTGGTCTTGGTATCCTCGATATGATGGGAGGTTTTGGCGTTGGTATTTTAACAACAGGTATAATCGTAGGTATGCGTAAGCTTGGCCTTAGCGCTTGGTGGGCGATTCTACCAATTATCTTTGTTCCAGCATTATGTGTACCATTGTGGCTCAGCCCATTACTTGGCCTTCCATACTGGCCATTGGTACTGAACCTCATCGTAGGTCAAACAATTCCAGCAGTGCTTGGCTCTATTTTAGTAAAAGCATTGATCAGCCGTCCTAGCATGGCTGCTTTATTAGGTGCTTTCAAATAAAAAAATTTATAGTCAAACAAAAAGGCGTAAGCTCGATATGAGCTTACGCCTTTTTTATGGCTAAATGTTATGGAGGTTGAAAGTATTAGCAGTTGTAGCCGCGCCATTTAGTTTCTACTACGAGGCGTTCAAGAGCAACCATGTACGCTGCTTGACGAGGAGGTACATTGTATTTATGTTGCATTTCCCAAACTGCTTCAAAGCTATTTTGCATATTTTTAGTTAACCGTTCATTAACTTCTTCTTCAGTCCAGTAGAAGCTAGCTTTGTTTTGGACCCATTCATAGTAGGATACAACTACGCCGCCGCCGTTTGCAAGAACGTCAGGAATGATGTCGATACCTTTTTCATAGAAGTATTTGTCTGCATCATTAGTAGTAGGGCCATTAGCACCTTCCAAGATGATTTTAGCTTGGATGTTTTCCATGTTGTCTTTGTTCAATTGGTTTTCAAGAGCTGCCATGTACAATACATCAACTGGTTGAGCCAATAATTCTTGCGCACCAATTGTAGTCATACCTGGTTCGCTGTAACCTTCAAGGGACCGACCATGGGAGTTAGCATATTCGTATGCTTTTTCCACATCAATACCGTTAGGGTTGTAGATGTTAACGCTTACGTCGCCGATAGCAACAACTTTAGCGCCTGCTTGCGCAATGAGGCGAGCACCTACGGAACCTACGTTACCGAAGCCTTGAACTGCTACAGTAAGGTTTTTGATGTCTAAGTTTTTCTTAGCTAAGTAACTTTGTAATGCGATGAGACAGCCGCGACCAGTCGCTTCATTACGACCTAAGGATCCGCCTACTTCAATAGGTTTACCAGTAACGATACCAGGGCTCCATTCGCCTTTTAATGTGCTGTATTCATCAGCAATCCAGCTCATGATTTGGGCGTTTGTATTTACGTCTGGTGCAGGCACGTCAGTATTTACGCCAATGATAGGAGCAATACGACGTACAAAGTTACGAGTCAAGCGTTCTAATTCGCGAGGGTTCAAAGTTTTAGGATCAACTTTGATACCGCCTTTACCACCACCGTAAGGGATGTTAGCAATCGCGTTTTTAATAGTCATCCAAGCTGCCAATGCACGAACTTCGTTTTCGTCGGAGTCAGGATGGAAGCGAAGACCGCCTTTAGCGCTACCACGCAACGTGGAGTGTTGGCAACGGTAACCTTCATATACGCGAACTTCACCATTGTCTAGTTGAAGAGGTACAGCTACTTTTAGTTCTCGTTCAGGATGACGTAATACTTCGTACTCACTACGAGAATAACCGAGCTTTTCTGCTGCTACATCTAACGTATTTAGCATGTTTTCATAAGGATTATAACCACTCATAATAACCTCCTGTATATAAGAGTAAATTAAGTTTTGCTAATTTTAGACATACTGTAGTATTCGACGTTGTATACATAATACCCTTTATAATTTTATAACTATATTCTATAGTTTTTAATGCTTGAAAAGTGTATAGAATATAGATATTTACTGTGATTATAGTCACTCCTGGAGTTAGATATAAATCGTAGTTTTTACAGTATAAATGGATACTTTTACAAAAAATAAAAAGAGACCGATGAAATATACTTTCACCGATCTCTAAAGAGAATATATTTTATTTTTCCATTGTAGCTTCCACTGGAGTAGGAGGTACAGAAGAGTCTGTAGTTTGACCGTCACCCCACCATACGATACCGTATGAATGATTAAGAACAGAACGGTTAAATACAGGTGTTTCGATGCCTGCCTTGCGTTGTTTGATATAGTCATCAAGAGCAAGACCTGCAGTACGTCCCATACGTACGATGGAACTAATATTAGTTAATACTAAGAAGGCCATGAATAAATCGGCTAAATTCCATACTAAATCAAGGGAGGCAATGGAGCCTACGAATGTCATGATTATTACACCAATACGGAATAAATGAAGATAGAATTTCTTCTCTGTTAAGTGGCTAATATTAATTTCGCCGTAGTAATAGTTACCAATTAAGGAACTGAAGGAGAACATTACGATAAAGATTGCTACCGCTGTTGGTGCCCAAGAACCAAGTTGTTGTTCGAGGTTATGTTGTACTAGAGCAACACCAGTTAAACCTGTTGTGCTATAGTCGCCAACCATGAGTACAATGAATGCTGAAGCTGTACAAATGATAAATGTATCAAGGAATACACCGAATGCTTGTACAAGACCTTGTTCAACAGGATGGTTAACAGCCGCAGTAGCCGCTGCATTAGGCACAGAACCTTCACCGGCTTCGTTGGAGAATAGACCACGTTTAATACCATTCATTACAGTAGCACCTAATAAGCCACCACCTGCTGCTACTGGTTCAAAGGCTGAGCTAATAATAGTATAAATAACATGTGGAAATTGGGTGATGTTCATAATGACTACGAATAATGCAGTAGCAATATATAGTACAGCCATGATAGGAACGATGATTTCAGATGCTTTTGCAACGCGATGAATACCACCAAAAATAATGAGGCCAAGAAGTATTGCTACAACGGCACCGGTGTAGGATACATCAAAGTTAAATACTTGAAGAGATGCAGCCAATGTATTAGCTTGTACAGAGTTGTAAATCCAACCGTATGTAATACTGATTAGAATAGCAAATAAAACAGATAATGCTTTGTTGTTTAAACCATAGCGAATGTAGTATGCTGGGCCGCCGTAAAAGCCGCCTTTAGCAACAGGTTCTTTGTAGATTTGTGCCAATGTAGATTCGATGAAACCTGTAGCAGCACCAATAAGAGCGATAACCCACATCCAGAAAATAGCACCAGGACCACCGAGTACAACAGCAATCGCTATACCTGCGATGTTACCAACACCTACACGAGATGCGGTACTAACACAGAACGCTTGGAATGAGGATACATGATTTTTTTCTGTAGAACTACCTGCACCATTGATTACAAGGCGAATCATTTCTTTGATCATACGAATTTGTACAAAATTCGTTGTCATCGTAAAGAAGAGGCCTGCGCCGATAAGAATAAAAATGATGAAATAACTCCATAAATAACCGTTTATGGTAGATATAGCATCATTAAGCATTGCTTCCATAAAAACTCCCTTTCCTATAAAAAAATCCATATTTCATAATAATCAATGATATTGTATCAATTTCTATAGACTATGTAAAACAAAATCCCTCACAAGAGTGAAGGATTTTATTAATAGTTTATTATTGTATAGCAACTAAGATGTTTCTTTAAGCTTTAGTGAATTCCGGTGATTCCTCCATGCCTTGTAATAAGGTTTGTTCGGAATGTTCCATGTGAATTCTTGCTAGTTTACGAGCTTGTGTTGCGTTATGAGAAGCAATAGCCTCTACTAGTTGGCGATGTTCTTCCCATGTCTTTCTAAGGCGACCAGGTTGATTCATAGAGAAGCTGCGGAACCGATAGGTTTGCTCCCGTAAGTTGTGTACGATATCTGCTAAACGTTCGTTACGAGATGCACGATATAGTACTTCATGGAATTCTACGTCTGCTGTTACAACGGACTCCATATTTTTATTCTCCATATGGTCGCCGATCTCTACAAGCATTCGTTCTAGTGTTTCGATTTCCTCTTCGGTTATGCGTTCGGCAGCAAGACCTGCTGCGAGTTCTTCTAGGGCAGATCGAATTTCGAATACTTGAGTAATATCCTTTAACGATATATTGGCTACATATGTACCACGGCGAGGAACCATGACAACAAAACCTTCGAGCTCAAGCTTACGAATGGCTTCGCGAATTGGTGTACGGCTCACACCGAGTTCTTCAGCTAGAGGAATTTCCATAAGGCGTTCGCCTGGTTTTAACACGCCGTCTTGAATGGCTTGACGTAATGTTTCACTTACGACTTCGCGTAGAGGTTTATACGCATCTAAGCGTATTGGTTGTAACCGTTTTGTCATGGTAAGTCCTCCTGTGTACATGTTTTTGTAATGAGCGATAGCCAATCATGGCCTGCTGCTTTGATCTCTTCTTGCAGTTGTAATGCTTCCATTGGTTTATCCAGCAATACCACCATTGTAGGACCACTACCAGTCATAATCGTTGGATATCCACGACTAGTGAAGAATTCTTTACAAATGACAAGTTCTTCATGGTCAGGGAAGAGTAGTTCTTCAAATGTATTAGCACTAGTAAGGAATGCTGATTTTAAGTCATTGTTTTCTAGGTGTTGTTGGACTGTATCGATGGTTTGTTTTGTTGCTACGGACTTATTCGTGAAGCGACCATAAGCAGCTGCAGTTGATACAGAAACCTTTGGCTTTACTAGTAATAACCAATGCGGATCTGGAGATTTTCCGTATGTTAATATTTCACCACGCCCCGTGCCACGTGCTGTACCACCTTGTAATAGGAATGGCACATCAGATCCAAGAGTAGCACCGATTTGTAAAAGTTCCTCTTGGGTGAGTCGTAAGTCCCAGAATCGATTGAGACCTACTAACATAGCAGCCGCATCAGCACTACCACCGCCAAGACCAGCTTGAATAGGTACCCGTTTTAATAGGTGAATGGCAGCTCCTGCTTTGCAGCCGGTATAAGCTTGTAGTGCCCGTAATGCTTTGAGGGCAAGATTTTCTTCACCGTAAGTAACTAACTTTTGCATATACTCAGGTAATTCTGGAGCGCCACCGGAGAAAACTACGGAATGATGCTTCGCAAAATAAATAGAGTCGCTAAGGCGAATGGATTGGAAGATAGAGTCGATATCGTGATATCCGTCTTCACGCTTGCCCGTAATGGCAAGTCCAATATTGATTTTACTGCAACCGAGTTGCTCAAAACTTTTACTCATAATAGCCTCGTTTGTAATGTACAAAATATATGCAGTTTATATGTTTATTTTATACTGTTATAAAGTGATTGAAAATAACCATTAAGTGGTTTATGATGATTTTGTATATACCTGTTGTTTGATTATTAAAAGCATTGTAAACAGCGTATGTTTTAATTAGTTCATTATAGAATATTTATAGTGAAATGGCAATTTGGAGGGAGCTATGTTCGCCAAGTATAAAGATGTTGTCTATCAATGTGTCATAGTTGCTATTGGTTGTGCAATTTTTGGTGCTGGTTTAGATGCCTTTGTACTACCTCACAAACTGGTTAGTACTGGTATTAGTGGGGTAGGGTTGATTTTGTATTATCTAACGGGATTATCCGTTGGTTCTTGGAACGTTATTTTGAACGTCCCTATATTTTGGGCTGCTTGGAAGTGGCTTGGTAAACGCGTAGTGCTTAATACCTTGTATGGTACGCTCATGTTATCGTGGATGATTGATCTGTTTAGTTTCTTGCAATATGACATGATCATTAAGGATCCACTACTCAGTTCTATGATGGCAGGTATCACAACTGGACTAGGGCTTGGTATCGTCTACCGTGTAGGTGGTAATACAGGAGGCCTTGATCCAATTGCACTTATCGTTCGTAAATATTATGGCCTTCAAATGGGGTCCATTAATAGCGCTATCAACTGTGCCATCCTCTTAGTTGCTGTCGGCGTTGTTGGACTTGAAGCGGTAGCTGTAACTCTTATCAGTGTGTATGTGTATACTATTATTACAAATAAGGTGGTAATCGGCTTTAATCAACGTAAAGTTGCTTTTATCATTACCTATCGCACCGATGAAGTATGTGAGTGTATTATCAATAAGGTTGGTCGTGGTGCCACTATTATTAATGGTATTGGTGCCTATACACGGACGCCTAAGCAAATTGTGATGGTTGCAGTCAACTTGCTGCAGGTAAATAAATTGAAAGAGGTTATTCAAGAAGCGGACCCAAATGTGTTTACCTTGATTACTGATGCCCAAGAGGTTATCGGTCAAGGTTTTACTCAACCTATTGTTCCTGCGGAAATATCTAAACAGCTAAAATCACAAGATATAACTACCGAAGCGAACAATAATGTTGTAATAGATGAAAATAGTTGTAACAAATTAAAATAAAGAATTATGATAAATCTCTGGCTGTTGTCATCTTATATTAATTATGCGTAAATATAATATTTTATGAATGATACATACATTTTGAAAATAATTTAATGTGATTGATTGAATATCAAGGTTGTAAAATGAGAGGGCTTGCCCTCAAGATAAGATTAGAGGTTTCTATGACTCACAAATTAGCAGGTACGCCTGTACAAGAACAAGATATTATCGATGTGCAAACCCTTGTGGATGCATATTTTGATAATACTCCGGATATTACAGATCCGACACAACTCGTATCCTTTGGCACATCTGGCCATCGCGGTACATCTTTAAATAGTACGTTTACAGATTTACATGTGGCCGCTATTACACAGGCTATTTGTGATGGCCGTGGTCAATTCGGCGCTACAGGTCCGATTTTTGTCGGTCAAGATACACATGCTTTATCTCAGCCAGCCCTTGTGACGGTTCTAGAGGTCCTTGCTGGCAATGGTGTAACGGCAATGGTTGATTCCGATATGGATTTCGTGCCAACACCATCTATATCTCGTGCTATTATTCGTTATAATGAAAGCCACGATGATAAGGCGGATGGTATCGTGATTACGCCTTCTCATAACCCTCCAGATAATGGGGGCATCAAGTATAATGCTACCAATGGTGGTCCAGCGGATACGTTGATTACGAAATGGATTGAAACACGTGCCAATGAGTATGTTCACGCATATTGTGAATTAGAAGGATTTAAACGTATTAGTATCGACAATATTGAACCCGACCAACAGGTTCCATATGACTATAAAGGTCTATATGTAGAAGAACTATCTTCTATCATTAATATGGAGGCAATCCAAAGTGCAAAACCTAAGGTCCTCGTTAATGCCCTCGGCGGTAGTGGACTAGGTTATTGGCGTGCTATTAAAGAGCGGTATAATCTAAACCTAGATATTATTAATGATGAGTATGATCCAACCTTTAGCTTTATGACCTATGACCATGATGGTAAGGTACGTATGGATTGCTCATCTGAATATGCCATGGCTGACGTAATTAAACAAATTGGTAATTATGATCTCGCTGTTGGGAATGACCCTGATTATGATCGCTATGGTATCGTTAGTCCGCATGGGCTAGCTTCTCCAAACGCATTTCTTGTGACTGCGGCGGATTATTTGTTTACGACTCGTGGTTGGACAAATAAAGGGGTCGGTAAAACCGTTGTTTGTACCACTATGATTGATAAATGGGCTGCTAGTAAAGAGGTTCCTGTTTATGAGGTTCCAGTAGGTTTTAAATATTTTAGTT
>OGOW01003268.1_pt1 | contig 11821 bp, 10 predicted proteins | sample 1552781 | NCBI WGS metagenome assembly OGOW01 (sample SAMEA2580145, study PRJEB22360) | human gut metagenome | biome: human gut; feature: human-associated habitat; material: faeces | place: Denmark | collected 2008/2010
ATTTTCACAGATTCTTAAAATTTATACCATAGTATCGTCATAAATATACTGTATATTAATAACTGCAGATGCTAATTAAGGTATCTCATTTTTAAATATTTTTCTTTTTCATATGCCGGTACGAAAGTATCGGTCTCCTTCCTTTTTAGGACGTATTATTATAATTTGCACAAATCTTAGCCCATAAGAGAGTGACGCTCTGCATATCCTCGACAGAGCGTCCTTGTGCGTTTATGGGATCTTATTTAGTATATTTCAATATATGACTCCTTGGAAATTTTCCTGATGAACGTAGAAATAACAGCGAAGTAAAAATAGTAAGCGTACTTGAAGAATGATAAAATAGCAAGATATAGTGTTCTAAGTACTGTATTTTGTTGACGAATACAATATGTTGTGTTACCATATAAATGGATTATTTTTTATGCATGGTTTGCCACGCAGTAAAGTTTTTGTTCCGGATATGCTGTTCCGGGAGCAACATTTAGGCGAAGGCCTTTTATCAATAGGAAGACATCAAAAATCAAAAGAAGATTTTTGGTGTCTTTTTTTGTTGTCCAAAAACGAAATGTGAAGTGTGCAAAAAAACAGGAAGGGAGGAAATGTAAAATAATCCACAAAAGATGAACAGGAAAATCAAAAAAGGAGGCAGAATATGGGACAGGATATATGCATTCGAAAAGATGAAAAACCATTGGGATATGACTGGGAATGTGGACATGAGGAATTATATGTCAGAGTGAATATGTACTACAACGGATCCCTGTATGTCGGATTATGGCAAAAGCAAAAGGAATGTGAGAAAAAGCTGGAATTATTCGGAGATCTTACAATTGGAGTTATGGGATTTCTAAGACCGGGGCAGGCAATAATCTCGGATTGCGGAGCAAAAGCAAAGGTTGCGTTTATTGAGAAGTATAAACTCGGAAAAGTTATAGGTAAGAGGAAAATCAATTATGGCAGCTATTATGTCGTAGAGTTTAATCTTGCACGACTTGCACAGCTCGATCCAGAAGGTACGGAAAGATATCTGCTCGAAAATGGTCTTGATCAAAAAGAACTTAAAGCAGATTAGGGTAAAGAGGTACATTTGAAAACCAGGCAATAAAGGTGGTGCGGCATGAAAGACGACGAATATAAGGGATATTACTGTCTGCTGATCGCAATCCTGTGCGATTTGAATGCAGCGGAAGCCAGCACAATGTACGAATACGGACCAGATCATCCGCTTTGCCGGAAAATCCTGAAAAAGAAAGTTCGGAAACCGTCCATAAGAAAGCTCAAGGAAACAGAACAGGCAGCGGCTATGAAGGCTCTTCTTGATCAGGGATACAGCCAGGATGCAGTATCGGAAGCATTTCAGTGTTTTCCATCTACGGTCAGGCGCAGAGTAAGAAAATTAACAGAAAGGAAGGAAACGAATGACAGATCAGAAATTGATTGCAGGAATATTTAATGATTTTTTAGGACTTTATACGGGTAAAATACAGACCGGTATCCGTCCTTTGATTGAAAAATATAAAAACCATCCCATGCTGATGGGGCTCCTTTCCAATTTGGATGAAGCGGCAAAGATTCAGGCACCGAAAGCCATGAAAGAAATTTATTCTTTCTATAAGGAATATCGTGGCAGGGATCTGGAAGATGCTGACTGGAAGGAACTGACGGAAAAAGCCCGTCAGATCTGTGCAGGATGGGAGGAAAATGAATGGGTTCGCCGTATTGTACTGGAAATGATCAGCCTTTTGGATTCTGATGATGCAGAGAGACGCAGGATTGCATTGGAAGTAGAAAAAGAAATGGAAGCGGCTGAACAGAAAATGAATGCGGCATAAAAAGCAGGCAGAGGCAGGAGATTTTTTCTTCTGCCTCATGTTTTTATCAGGAAAGAAGGGACCGATTATGTTAAATGAGATCATAAAAACTGCAGAAGAATTAAATACAGCAGCATTGTATTACCGCCAGAGCGGGAATATGGATGGTGTGCGGGAACTTGCCAAAGCACATGCAGTTTCCAAAAAACAGACAGAGGAATTTATTCAGGGCAGCCGCTACCGGCTGGTTGATATACCGATTGAGGAAAGAAAGTTTGCGAATGCGTCTGAAAAACTGCGTGCAGAAATGTTTGCCTTAAAGGATGCAGGCTTTGCAGACATCATAGGACAGTATCTTGTAAATCTTGCCAAAACGGATTCTGCTTTAGATGCACAGGTGTTAAAAAAACATAAGATGCTTCAGAGATGTTTGGATTACGTGACGCAAAAAGCCTATAACATTGCACTGGAGGAAGCGAAAAAAAAGGGAGAGAACGGCATTCGGGCCAATACTGGCCTGGCACTCTCCGACGACCAGGTTTTTCCCTGGGTACTTGAATATTATGCGAAAGATGATGAAAAAGAAATAGCAGAAAAAGAGCAGGAAGAAAAGAAAAAGATTCAAAAGGAATGGGATTCGGTAAATAAGAGAACGAAAACAATACCGAAAAACCAGGGGACAAAAAAAGATTCCGAGGTGCATCCCAAAGAAGCAGCGGAGCAGGAAGAAAAGCATATCAGCAAGAAAAAATCAAAAGATTCCGGGCAGATGTCCTTGTTTGACATGATGCAGCCGAAAGAGAGTTAAAGGAGAAGGATATGATCGCATATAAAGGATTTCAAAAGGATTTGAAATGTCGGGGCTTTCAGTTTCAGGAGTATGGCATAAATGAAACGGAAAAAGCAAACTGTAGACAAAATGGATTTCATTGTGCAGAAAACCCACTGGATTGTCTCTGCTATTATCCGAATTGGAAAAATTCCGCGTATTACATAGTAGATGCATCAGGGGATTTGGATGAAGATGGAGAAGATTCAAAAATCTCCTGCACAAAGATGCGCCTGTTAAAGAAAATTGAATTGAGAAGCCTGTTATTACATGGAGCTGCTTACATGGCGAAATATCCAAACCGGAAATGGAACTCCCATGTTGCAAAAGAAAGCGGGACCAGTTGCAACGGATTTTGTATTGTACGTGGAAAAGCCCCCAAAGCCAAAGGACAAAAGGGCGATTTACTGTTACTTTTAAAGGAGCAGCCTGGCAACAGCCAGATCCTGGAAATTGGGGTCATCTGTATCGATGGTCGGAAATATCCGGAGGAAGCATGGATTGATGTGACTGGAAAGCTGGTGGAGTTATGAGAAAAAAGATGTTGATGGAATTAAAACCATTAAAAGTGATGAACAGACATATCGCAGATGCAAAGAAAACTGAAATATCTTTGAGTCCATTGGAGAAACAAAGGGGTGAACCCGGAAAATATCGGATGTATTGTCGGGCAGCAGTAGAAAAAGGAATTTTAAAAGTGTATCTGTTTGCCGTAACGGATATTGAGGAGAATATAAACTTTCCAAGGTACCGTCTGTTTATCAGCAGAAAAGAGAGACGGTTTATTACCTATGATGAAAAATTAAAAAAATGGAGAAAGGCACTTCTTGAAAGTATCTTATGGGATGTAAGGATTAATCTTGGCAACATCTATGTAAATGACTGTGATACAAAGGTCATCCAAAAATATTTAAAGACAATGCAGCCTGCAATCCGGGCACTGGAAGAGTTTCAGGCGAATATCCGTAAAGAACAAAGGATACGTCATGATAAAAAACTTACAGATTCATGGGACCAGGTGATGAAAACTATATCTGGACTGCCTAAGAACTGGATCGGATGGGTTTCAAAATATGGAATTACGGAACACTATATCTTCTACAAGTATCAGAAAAATGGTGCTACAGAAGGATACTGTACATATTGCAAAAAACATGTTCCAATCCGCTCACCCAAATATAACCAGAAAGGACAGTGCAATGTGTGTGGACAACCGATTACTTTTCGTTCTGTGGGAAAGTCTGGAAGATTTTGTACAAAGTGGTACAGAGTCTATCTTATCCAGAGGAGACGCAAGACTTCTGGTTTTGTGCTCCGGATCTTTCATGCCAGAACGTGGTATAAAAAGGGCGGCTATACAGATTGCGAAACTACCTGCCATGAAGAGCAGAGAAGAATCTTCTCTGCAAATGGAGAGGAAATTTCCAATTTCGTTTATGATCTGTTCAAACAACGGGAAATGCGTTGGATTTCGTGTAGAAGTTCTTGGTATTATACTTGCTGTGACAGTCAATATAAAGGAATGGTTTATCCATATACCCTGTCGGATCTGTCCAGGCATGAATTAAAAGAAACAGGTCTGCGTGAGTACGCCCTTGGTCAGAAAAAGATAGATCCTGGAAAATATCTTTACCTGTGGAAGACATACCCGGTACTGGAACAGATTGTAAAAGCGGGGCTTTTCCAGTTAGTTGATGATGTACTGGACCACAGGGCAGCAGATGCAATAAAAAGAAAAGGCAGAAAACCAACAGAATTCCTGTCCGTAGATAAGAAAGAGTTTCGAAGACTCCGAGATATGAATGGCGGGGTAAAAGAACTTAAATGGCTGCAACTTGAAAAGAGTACAGGAAAAACAATCGGGGATGAAGAAATATGCTGGATGGTAAAAGAAGGATTTGAACCAAACGACCTGAAGTTTGTTCTGGATCAGATGAGCATCTGCCAGATTCGACATTATCTTGTGAAACAATCAGAAAAATCCGGGGATGATATCAGCCATGTGCTGCAGGTGTGGAACGATTATCTTTCTATGGCAAAAAGACTGGGAATGGATATACATGATTCCATTATTTACCGTACCAGAGATCTTCAACTGCGCCATAAAGAGGCGGTTTTGAAGATAGAAGAAATGAAACGCGGAATCCGACGCAGGGAGCTGGAAGAAAAGTATGTCGGATTTCAGAAACATCTCATTGATTTGAAAGAAAAATATGAGTTCAGTGACGGTGAATATCAGGTTATTGCGCCAAAGAGTATCGATGACATCCTATATGAAGGTGATACGCTTCATCACTGTGTAAATAAGACGGATACTTATTTTGACCGGATCGTTTCAAAGGAAAGCTATATCCTGTTTTTGCGGGAAAAAGAGAATCCGAAAGTACCGTTTTATACACTGGAAGTTGAACCAGATGGAACCATCCGGCAAAAACGTGCGGAATTTAACCGTCAAAATAAGGACATTGATAAGGTGACTTCTTTTTTAACATTGTGGCAGAAGGAAATTCAGAAGCGATTAACCAAAAAAGATCGTAAGAGCACAGAAGAAAGCAGGAAGCTCAGGCAGCAGAACTATCAGGAGATACGTGATAAGCATGTAGTTGTCCATGGCGGAACATTTGCTGGGGAACTTCTGGCTGATCTTTTAGAGAAAGACTTAATGGACCTACCAGTGGAATCGGCAGAAAACGAAGAAAGCCCTACTGAAATAGCGGCGTAAATAAAAGGATAAAGTGGATGCGGCAGGGAGTTCCCCTGCTGCATTTGAGCAGAAAAGAGAAAATGACATTATATACAGCAGAAAATGAAGGAGAGGACGGAAATGAATAAAAAAGAATTGCGTAACATGAAATTGCTGGAAGCTACGGATGAACTGATAAAACTTGCAAAAGAAGATGTGCCAGTAAGAGATAAAGGATACTATACGGAGCAGCTGATTTATCAGAGGGGGCTATATTTACGTGCAGAAGTAGAAAACAATATTTTAAAAGTAGCATTTTATCTGGCAGAATATCTTTCCATGGACTGTCGGAAACCTGTATATACATTATACGTTGATAAAAAGAACGATGTTTTTAAAGGGTATGATTACCAGACAAAGAAATGGTCAGAAAGTATGCTGGATAAGACCATTTTTTCAAAATGGTTATATCAGGAAAATTCTTATATGAAAGAGGCGGATACAGCGTTGATCCAAAAGTATCTTGAAAGTGAATATGACGATGCTTTTTATGCACTGTATGTATATCAACGTGAGCAGAGACACCGGAGGCTGGGAATGAAATATGAAAAAATTCTGACAAACTGGGATCAGTGTATGGATAGACTCCCAGAAGTTCCGAAAGACTGGCTGAGATGGCAGAAAAAAGTTGGAATTACCCAGAATTTTATCTTTTATCATTACAGCCGCAGGAAAGATCAGACAGGATATTGTAGTTGGTGTGAAAGCGAAGTTCCAATCAGCCATCCTCACCATAATGCAGTGGGGAATTGCCCAAAATGCAGACATCAGATTCAATATAAAGCATTAGGCCGGGCCAAAAATATAGAAACCCAAAAAGAGACTGCATACCTGCTTCAGACCTGTGGAAATAATGTGTTTGTTTTGAGAGAATTCCAGCTTCAGATGCTCATAGTAAGCAGTTCATACAAAAAACCAGTGTATTCTTTCTTTGAACGCCGTAGAATCCTGTATGATGAAAAGTTGAATACGGAAGAATATTATTTCGGCCGTCATCATTGGACAAAAGAAAACCGATGGATCCAGGGTAAATTACAGGTTCCACTGTATCCAGGTTACGGTGGCTATATGACATATGAAAAATATAATATGGGAAATATTTATGGAAAATCACTGTATGGCATTAAAAACAGGACATTCCGTAGGACAGGATTCTACGAATATGCAAAAGTCAAAAGGTTTTTAGATCCGGTAAGTTTTTTTGAAATGGTTAAAGAAAGACCTTATCTGGAACGGCTCATTAAAGCAGGACTTTATCATCTGGCAGAGGACATTATGGATAATAAAGCACAGATCTATTGTGAAGATTCCGGAGACCTTGGAAAAGCACTGGGAATTGATAGATTCCGCTTAAAAAGGCTGCGTACAAACAATGGGGGAGAGATTTTTCTTCAATGGCTATTACTTGAAAAAGCCCAAAACAAATTGATCCGTGACGATGTGATTTCGTGGATGTGCCGGGAAAAGCTTAAACCAGCGGATCTTATGTTCATTATGGATCGTATGGCCCCTTTACAGATCAAAAATTATCTGGAAAAGCAGGCAGCAGAAAGTGGGGAATCCGTGAAAGACCTGATCAAAACATGGAAGGATTATCTCAATATGGCAATTCGGGTCGGAGTGAATGTGCAGGATTCTGTTATCTACCGTGCACGAAAGCTCATGCAGAGACATAATGAAATGATAAAAGAGATAGAAGCAAAAGATTTGATTTTAAGAGCCGGAGAGCTGGAAAAGAAGTATCCGGGTCTGAATCGTATATGCAGGGATTTGAAAAAATATGAATATGCGGACAAAGAGTATCAGATCGTTGTGCCGGAAAAAGTGGATGACATTTTGTATGAAGCAAAACTGATGCATCACTGCGTAAATAATACAGAAACCTATTATGAACGAATGAGCCAGCAGGAATCCTATATCCTGTTTTTGAGAAAGGCAGAACAACCAACGGAGGCGTACTATACGCTTGAAGTGGAACCGGATGGGACCATAAGGCAGACACGTACTTTTTATAACCAGCAGAATGAAGATATTGAGCTTGCAAGGGATTTTCTTGTAAAATGGCAGAAACAATTAAAAAAGAAACTGGCAAAAGAAGATTATAAACTGGCTGTAAAAAGTCAGAGTCTCAGGAAAAAAGAGATTGACGAGCTCCGCAGCAAAGGCGTTCGTGTAAACGGTGTTGGGTATTGCAACAAATTGCTTGCTGAAATTCTGGAGGAAGATTTAATGGAGGCTGGGAATCGAGAACTGGAAGAACAGGCCGCATAATAGCAGATTGATATATCACAAAAGTAACTTTAACAGTAAAATGAAATTCCTGTGAAAATTTGGGGATATTTACAGAAACAGCTCTGAAATTATCTTTTATTTAAGTATAAGGGATTTTATGGAATTCCTTAAATATACTCGAAACGGAGGATGAGCTTTGGAGGAAAAATTAAAGTTGCTTTGGCTGATATTGATCTTTGTTGATTTTGGGCTTATGTTTGTTTCATTTCCAATCTTGATTTATGTGATTTTTTGTATGACATGAATACAAAAAGCCTTCTGTAAGTGCCCTTTTCCGGTGAAAAGGCCGGAGGGGCATTTGCATGTATGCAACAGTTTATGCATGTATTCGCAGGAATACGAGTAAAATACTACGCAGCTGCTACTGTTTAAAGCCTGTAGTGAAATTGACATTAAATATCTGGAATGATACGATAAAATAGAACATTTTGCAAGGCAGATTGCACAAATTTTATTCTGATACGAGGTCAGAATTTTATACTTTATACCGCGTCTGCGGATCAACCGATAAAGACACAAAAAGAGTAAAATGGACTCTTGGAGTGTCTTTTTTTGTTTGGCAAAATGTTTTGACATGTATCAGATCCAATCACGATAAAAGGAGGAAAGAAGTTTTTATGCCACGTAAAATCAGATCAAATTACATGGAGAAATTCAAATTTGTGTACAATGGCAGAACTTTTGAAAGTAAGCATAAATGCTGTAATTTTTATGGAATATGTTACCGTAGTGTAATGTCGTACCAGAATCAATATAAATGCAATACTGAAGAAGCAATTACACATTTTATTGAATTGAAAAAAAGTAAAGAGATCATATTCCGAAATCGAAAATGGGCCAGCATTAAGACCTGCTGCGAATTTTATGATTTAAACGAAGATTCTGTCAAGACCGATATATGGAATCGAAAATGCACACCACAGGAAGCGATTGAACGGGCAATAGAATGGAAAAAAGCACATGAAATCACATATCATGGTGTGAAATACCCATCACTGCCTCAATGTTGTGAAGACCTGGGAATAAATCCTATATCCGTACGTTTGTATATGGAAAAGAATGGGGTTTCTTCTACACGTGCGATTACACATTATATCAAATCTAAAGAGAAAAGAGCCTTTGAATTCCGTGGAAAAGAATACAAAAATTTTACGGAATGTTGTCTTGCGTATGGATTAAAGCCAAAGTCAGTAAGTTCAGCAGTATTTAAAGCGAAACGTCCTCACGCGGATGTTATGGAAGAAATTATCTCTCATATGGAAGGTTGTATGCCAAAAGAAGTAACGAAAAAAGAAGAAATTCCTGAAAATCAGGTGATGTCTAAAGAAAGGCATCGTGCGAAAGAGTCTTTTTTTTATGAGGGAAATAAATATATCTCACTTGGACAATGTTGTGAATTCTATGGAATTAATGAATCTAGTGTACGCAGTAGAGCTTGGCGAAAAAAGTGTACATGGGAAGAAGCTGTGAAATATTATATTCAAAAAAAGGAAACAGAAACACCGAAAATGCAATTCTTTTATAAAGGGAAAAAGTATAAAAGTGTTTCAGCATGTTGTGCTGAATACGGCGTTAATGCTTCCAGTGTGCGTAACCGTGCCAAAACAACAGAATGCAGCATTGAAGAATCTTTGGATCATTTCATAAAGAAAGCCAGAATGGAAATACAGCCGTCGGTATTTATTTTTAGAGACAAAACCTATAGGTCTTTGGAAGAATGCTGTCTGGAATATGGAGTCAACGCTGACAGTGTATCTTCAAGAAAATATAGATTGAATTGTACTATGGAAGAATCATTGGAGCATTTTATTGAAAATAAAGATATGATTGCCGAAAGAATACAAAAATTTACATTTAAAGGAATAGAATATCGAAGTCTCCGGGCATGTTGTCAAAAATATGGTATTGATGATATATGTGTGAGACAAAGAGCACGAGATAAGAATTGTTCTCTTGAAGAATCGTTTACACATTTTATGACGAGAAAAAGGAAAAAAATGTTAAGTAACCCGGAATTTGAATATCATGGAACTGTTTATCCATCGCTTAAAGTATGCTGTGAGGAATTAGGAATAAATAAAAGCAGTGTAATAAGTCGAAGCCATAGGGCCGGATGCAGTTTACAGGAAGCAGTGGAGTATTATGTCAGCCAACAGGAACGTAGAACATTGGATTAATCTATAAGGCCAGCAGGCAGCCTTTTTTAGAATTTATATGATAGAGAGGAGGAACGGTCAATATCATCTGCCTGCAGATATTGACCGGTTATATATGTTGCGAAAAAAAACACAGCCGGAAGCAAACAACGATAAAATTCTTATATCCGTTAAAGAAGCCTGTGAGCTTACAGGACTTTCTGAGAAAACAATGAGATCATTGATGAATGAAAACTGTTTCATGGTACGGATTGGGCGCAGAACACTGATTGATAAGAAAAAATTTCAAAAATGGATAGATCGGCAGTCTTGAAAGCTTTTTTTTGTTGTGCTAAAATATATATCCAGTGCCATGCATTATCATCAGAAAGGATGGTGGTGTTATGGGCAAAAACTTAAAGGGTAAAGAATTAGGAAAAGGATTATATCAAAGAAAAGATGGACGATATGAGGCCAGAATTTTCGTTCGCGGTACAGGAAAAACGTTTTCAATTTATGGTACAAATTTACAACATCTAAAAAAAGAAAGAAATGCCTACCTTGCTAATGTTTCCCCCGGAATTGCAGGATATGATCCTAGAATTTCTGTTTCAAAGTGGTATGAAAAATGGATGCTTATTTATGTGGTGCATTCTGTTAAAGCAACCACTTTAAGTAACTATGTAAATGGTTTTGAGCGAGTAAGAGAATATATTGGTTACATGAGGTTAATAGAGGTCCGTCCAACACATATTCTTGACATGATAAAGGGACTCGAAGAAGAAGGATATGCACGTACAACGGTAATACAATCATTAAGTGTAGTCCGTCAGCTTTTCAAAAAGGCATATAGTGGAAAAATGATACCCATAGATCCCGTAGCCGATATTAAACTGCCTAAAGAAGAACCGGGTGAAATACCTGATGAGAAGATAATGCAGGAACAAGAAGATGAAAAATGTCTTAGTATATATGACACTCATCGTTTCCTTGAGAGCTGCAAGAATACCCGGTATTATGAACTCTTTTTTATTCTTCTTCATACAGGATTACGTATAGGGGAAGCACTTGCCCTAGAATGGTGTGATCTTGACTTTAAGCATGAAAAGCTTCGTGTATATAAAACCTTAAACAGAGTTACAAAATATTATGATTTGAAAGGAAATGAACTTCCTGAAAGGTATTCTACTATTCAGATTACAACACCAAAGAAAAGTGCCAGCAATAGAAAGGTTCCATTAACGGATGCAGTGATTGCTGCTTTTATGAGCTGGAAGGAAAAACTGGGGAAAAACTGGGGAAAACCAAATATACTTTTAAAAAAATATCCCGATCTGATTTTTACAACATCTTCAGGAAGAAGTTATCTTCCATCATCAGCTCAAACAGAATGCAGGCGGATTGTTGGGATTGTTAATAAACATGAAATTGCTCTGGCAGAAAAAGAGAACAGAGATCCGAATTTAATGGATGTTCATCCTCATATTTTCCGTCATACTTTTGTAACAAGATGCATTCAATCGGGAATGGATGCCGCTACAGTAAAGAAAATAGCTGGACACTCTGATGAAAAAATGACTAATTATTATACACACATTGAAGAAGAACATATAGATGACGAATACGAACTGTATATTCAAAAATACGGAACAGAAACCTGATTTTGCAAATGGAGATAAAATTTTAAAGAGAGGTTTAAATACTTGAGTATAGACAAAAACACTAACGAGGGAAAAAACTATCGTAATAATGTGGTCAAATCAACATTTGGGACTTCTAAAAGCCGCATAAACACTGGGTTCCTGGGCTTCGATAGCCCTTTTGGTGCCCTATTAGTGCCCTATTTTATTTTTGGTCAGTAATTACTCGTTATTTTCCTCGGGTCACCAGTTCCCGGTACTTCTTTTTCAGATAAAACAGTTTCACGCCTGCATATTCCGGCATGATCTCTGCCTGCTCAATCTCATCAATCTTTTTCTTCAATCTGAGAGATGTACATTTCCCCTGT
>OGOW01003270.1_pt1 | contig 11812 bp, 10 predicted proteins | sample 1552781 | NCBI WGS metagenome assembly OGOW01 (sample SAMEA2580145, study PRJEB22360) | human gut metagenome | biome: human gut; feature: human-associated habitat; material: faeces | place: Denmark | collected 2008/2010
AAATGATTGCGCAGGTTTCCCTTAGTGAGCAAGCTCCCACGGGAAACCTGCGCAATCATTTCTGCATGGCTCTGAACAGTTACACTTTATAATACAAAATTATGGATTGCAAGCGCTATTTACGGTAACTGATATCTTTCCCGGTACGATGCCACCTTTTCCTCAAATTCCGCATTGTTTTCCGATTTTAATTCGTCCAGATAAGCATGGGGGTCAAACTCCTCCCCGCTGTCCAGAAGGCTGACTGCAATATTGGAGCAGTGGTCGGAAACCCGTTCCAGATCCGTTGTGATGTCAGAAAGCAGAAAGCCCAGCTCAATGGTACACTTTCCTTTCCGCAGACGCTTGATATGTCTTTGTCTGACATCCAGATTCAGTCCGTCAATAACCTCCTCCAGAGGTTCTACCTGTTTTGCCAGTTCTTTATCGTCCTCTGAAAAGCTCAGCATGGTTATCTTTAAAATATCATGAATTGCCTTTTCAAAAATTTCCAGCTCCCGTCCTGCCTTATCGGAAAAATGCAAGTCCTTCTCCTGCATCTCATCCGCAGCCTGCTTGATATTCAGTGCATGGTCGGAAATTCTCTCAAAATCCCCGATACAGTGTAAGATGGTGGAAAGCGTTACACTGTCCTGCTTCGACATATCCTTCGCACTGAGCTTTACCAGATAATTTCCAAGCTCGTCCTCGTACCTGTCCACCCGGCTTTCCAGCTCTGCTACCCGTTCCGCCTTTTCCGTCTGATAATCCGATATCAGCCCCATTGCCAGATTCATGGATTCCTCTGCCAGTCCCGCCATGGCAACTGCCACAGTTCTGCTCTGCTCTACTGCATAGGCAGGCATTTCCAGGAATCTTTCATCCAGAAGCTTCAGCGCATCGGATTCCACATTAACCTGCTTCTCCTGTGCATCCTCCGGGATAGACAGCCTTGCCAGCTTTACCAGCAGCTTTGAGAAGGGGAACAGACAGATGGTTGCCGTCACATTAAACACACTGTGAATTGCCGCAATTCCGAAGGGTGTTGCCGCCTCTTCCATAAAGGAGAAGGGAACCGCCGCATTGACTGCATAGAATACCACCATGAATACAATGGTTCCAATCAGGTTAAAATAGAGATGAATCAAAGCCGCCCTTTTTGCATTTTTGCTGGCACCCACACCGGAGAGAAGTGCCGTAACACAGGTACCGATATTCTGTCCCATAATAATCGGAATCGCTGCGCTGTACCCTACTGCCCCCGTCGTACAAAGTGCCTGTAAAATTCCCACCGAAGCAGAGGAGGACTGAATCACTGCCGTTAAGACAAGACCTGCCAGCATCCCCAGTATGGGATTGGAAAAGCTGGTTAAAATTCCGGTAAACTCCGGCACATCCGCCAGAGGCTTTACGGCACTGCTCATGGTATCCATGCCAAACATCAGAACAGCAAAACCGATTAAAATAACTGCTATGTTCTTTAACTTATCCTTTTTGGAAAACATCAGAAAACCGATACCTATCATGGCAAGTATCGGAGAAAAAGAAGTGGGCTTGCACATCCGCACAATAAAAGAAGAACTGTCAATGCCGGTTGCACCCAGTATCCACGCAGTCACCGTTGTACCGATATTGGCACCCATGATAATTCCCACTGCCTGTTCCAGCTTCATAATACCGGAATTGACAAATCCCACTACCATAACCGTTGTCGCAGAGGAGGACTGAATCACCGCCGTAACACCAAGTCCCATCAGCACTGCCTTAAAGGGATTGTTTGTCAGCTTTTCCAGAACACTTTCAAATTTGCTTCCGGAAAGCTTTGCCAGTCCGTCCCCCAGCATATTCATACCATACAGAAAAAGTGCCAACCCGCCCATCATTGTCAGAAAATCAAAAAAATCCATATCCATCCCTCGCTTTGCATTTTACCTGTCACCTTTTACATTTTCATACTAGCTTTCCTATGTAAAATGCATAACCAGGAAATGTAAAATCTATGTAAAATCGGAAAAAATCAATAGATTTCCTGTCCTGCTATTTTGCCTGTTATCTGAAAAACTGCCCACTCTGCAATATTTACTGCATGGTCTCCCACCTTTTCCAGATACTTTGCTATCATCAGATTATCCACTACCTTGTCTGCATCCATGGACTGCTTCTGAATTGCCTCCATCATGGCACTCTTGACCTGATTGAACAGATTATCTACAATGTCGTCCCGTTCAATGACCTCTCTGGCAGTTTCCTCATCCCCGTTTCCGAAGGCTTCCACAGAATCCCGCACCATGGCACAGGCTGTCGCAAACATTTCCTCCAGCAGACTGTCATTTTCTTCCTCTCCGAAAACACTGTTCCGCCGCAGGAAAAGCTCCGCCATATCCGAAACATGATCCCCGATTCTCTCCAAATCCGTTACAATTTTCAGGGCTGCTGAAACAAGACGCAAATCCCTTGCCACAGGCTGCTGCTTCGTCATCAGTGCCAGACACTGCGCCTCTATGCTGCGAAGCATCTCCTTGCTCTGTCTGTCGCTGCTTAAAAGCTGGGTGAGCACCTCCCTGTCGTTCTTTTTGATGGCGATGGAAAGCTTATCATATCCGATTTCCGCCTGTTCTGCCATCTCCGATACCTTTTCCTTTAACTGCTCCAGCTCCTGCTCAAATATAATTCTTGGTGACATTCTCTTTACCTCCTCTTATCAGCCAAACCGTCCCGTAATATAATCTTCTGTCCGCTTATCCTTCGGTCTTGAGAAAATAACCGGTGTTGCACCAAATTCCACCACTTCTCCCACCAGGAAAAATGCCGTATCATCGGAAACTCTCGCTGCCTGCTGCATATTATGGGTGACAATAACCACTGTATACTTTTTCTTTAAGCCTTCCATCAGCTCTTCGATTTTCAAAGTGGAAACCGGGTCCAGAGCAGAAGTCGGCTCATCCATCAAAAGCACCTCCGGTTCTACCGCAAGGGCTCTTGCAATACAAAGTCTCTGCTGCTGTCCTCCCGACAGTCCCAGTGCCGATTTTTTTAACCGGTCCTTCACTTCCTCATAAATCGCCGCTCCCTTCAGGGCATTTTCCACAATCTCATCCAGCGTTTCCTTATTCCGGATGCCATGAAGTCTGGGGCCGTAGGCAATATTATCATAAATGCTCATGGGGAAGGGATTGGGCTGCTGAAATACCATGCCTACCTTTTTCCTGAGCAGCGTGGTATCCACCCGCTTATCGTAAATATCCTCTCCGTCCAGCAAAACAGTGCCCTCGATTTTCACATTCTCCACCAAATCATTCATCCGGTTGATGCACTTTAAAAAAGTAGATTTTCCACAACCGCTGGGACCGATTAAGGCGGTTACTGCGTTACTTTTTATCTCCATATTTACATTTTTCAGGGCATGATTGCTTCCGTAATATAAGTTCAAATCCTTTACCGAAATCTTACTCTTTTCCATATTTCCTCACATTCTGCCGCCTTTTGCAGCCTGTCTGTTGCAATTCCTATTTTCCCCTGTTTCCGGTGATGAGCTTCAGCAAAATGTTAATCATCAGTACAATGATAATCAGCACGCATCCAATTCCGAATGCCACATCATACTTTCCGTTCTGCATCTGCAAATAAAGTTCTATGGTCAGGGTTCCACCGGGCTGTAATGCTTTTTCAAAAATCTTTCCCACATTCTCCACGCCGCTTCCCCCGAACTTTATCAGGGTTCTTGCGCTGCCTGCGGTAAACAGAAGCGCCGCAGACTCTCCCACAATACGTCCTACCGCCAGAATTACGCCGGTCAGGATTCCCGATTTTGCGGAAGGGAGTAAAATAGTGCGAATCATATACCACTTTGTAGCGCCCATTCCAAGCGCCCCGCTCCTGTAGCTGTCCGGCACCGTCCGAAGCGCCTCCTGGGTATTCCGCACAATCAGGGGCAGCACCATCAGTGTCAGAGTCAGCGCACCATTTAATATGGAATATCCCAGTCCCAGGGTATTTCCGAAAAATACCATACCGAAAAGTCCGAAAATAACGGAGGGAATACCGGAAAGGGTTTCTGTCGTAAACTCAATCAGCTTTACCAGCCTGCCCGGTTTTGCATATTCATTCAGATAAATGGCGCCCCCGACTCCGATAGGGGTTGCAATCAGTAACGTCAGTATAATTATGTAAAGAGTATTTACCAGATTACCGGCGATTCCCACCGTATTTTTCAGACTGCTTGTAACGGTTGCTAAAAACTTTAAGCTCAGGGTTCCGCTGCCCTTAATGAACACATATCCGATAATCCCCAGAAGCAGGAAAACCGCAACCCCTGCTGCTCCGTAAATTGCCGCCAGTATAAAGCCTTCCCCCACCCGCTTTTTTTTGTGATACAAGGTCGTATTTGTCATTCCTGCAAATCTCCCTTCTTTAAAATTTTAGACAGGGTAATATTTATCAGCATAATGAATACAAAAAGCACCAGTCCGATAGTAAACAGCATCTGCCTGTGGGTTCCCTGGGAATATCCCATCTCACTGACTATCGCTGTTGTCAGGAAACGTACCGAATTAAAGGGAAGCGGTGCATTGACGCTGCTTCCTGATACCAGTGTAATCGCCATTGCCTCGCCGATTGCCCTTCCTACTCCCAGCACAACCGCTGTCACAATACCGGAACGGGCTGCTGGAAGGATGGACTTGAAAATTGTCTGTACATGGGATGCTCCCAGTGCAAGGGATGCCGCCTTGATGCTGGGATGCACCGCTTTAATGGAAGCCTCACTGATATTGATAACCGTTGGCAGAATCATAATCGCCAGCACCAGAACCGCTGACAGAAGATTCGCACCGCCGGTAAACTGATGGTTCGGGGAATCCTTAAATACCCAGAGTTCCAGCTTGAACATCAGCGGATTTAACAGGTAAATACCAAGCAGGCCGTAAACCACCGAAGGGATTCCTGCCAGAAGCTCCACCGCCGGTTTTACAATCCTGGCCACTCTTTTATCTGCTATCTCTGCCAGAAATACCGCCGTCAGGATTCCCACCGGAACACCGATACACACCGCAAGCACCGTACCGATAACAGAGGTCAGGATAACATATAAAATACCAAACCGGGGTGTCTGCGCGGTGGGCGCCCAGACTGTGGTAAAGAGGATTTCCTTTAAGCCCACCTTCCGGATTGCCGGCGTACCGCTGATAATCATATACAAGGTAATGGAGGCTACCGCCAGAATGGCAAAGGAGGCGCAAACGGTAAATATGATTTGCGCCACTGACTCCACTACTGCTTTCTTCTTTTTATTTCCTGTAATTGTCGTCATTCCTTTTGCACCTTTCACAATTACTGAACTGTAATCAGACCAACCTGTGCTGCAACACTCTGTCCTTCCTCGCCGAGTACAAAGTCAAACCATGTCTGAACCAGCTCGCTCTGCTCGGAAATCTCTCCCTTTGTTGCCATAACGAAGGGTCTGCTCAGGAAATACTTGCCTGCCTTGATGTTCTCAGCAGTAGGCTCTACACCCTCCAGAGGGAGTGCCTTAACGCTGTCGTCTACCACATCCAGTGAAACATAGCCAATCGCGCCGGGGGTAGATGCTACCTTTGCCATAACAGCTCCGGTGCTGTCCAGTTCATTTGCGTAAGCGCACTTGTCTGCCACATCCAGCAATTCCTCGAAGGCTCCTCTTGTACCGCTTCCTGCCTCACGTCCAATCACGATAATCGGTGCATCTGCTCCGCCAACCTCAGACCAGTTGGTTGTTTCTCCGAGATAAATACCGGAAAGCTGCTCCTTTGTCAGACCTTCTACAGTATTAGCCGGGTCAACACAGACCGCAATTCCGTCAATGGCTACTACATTTTCCACTGCGCCCTTGCTCTTCTCCTCATCCTTTAAGTTTCTGGAGGAGTTTCCGATATCTGCTGTACCTGAGGTTACTGCCTCAATACCCGCGCCGGAGCCTACAAACTCTGCCGTTACCGTTACGTTGGGATACTTTTCCATAAAGCTCTCTGCCAGTGCATTTGCCAGCTTTTCCATGGAAGTACTGCCTACCATCTGGATAGAACCGGAAATGTCTGCTGCAGAGCTGTCTGTTGTACTACTGCTCTCTGTTGTGCTACTGCTCTCTGTCTGACCCGCTGCGCTGCCGGATGCTGTGCTGCCCGTCTGACCTGCTGTGCTACTGCCTGTTGTGCTTCCTGTCTGTGTATTTCCGCAGCCTGCCATGCTTCCCATTACCAGGGCTGCTGTTCCAATCAATGCCATTACCTTACCAATTCTTCTTTTCATAATCTTCTCCTCCATTGCTTCTTTTTGTTTTTTTCTTTTTCCTTGTTTACGAGTAGAGCATAACAGGAAAAGACATCACAAAATATCATGCCGGAGTAATATATTGGTAAATTGTCTGTAAAATGCCATCCGCGATTGCCTGGGCTGTTTCTTCAAAGCGTTCATCCAAAAGCTGATTGTCCGCATCCGTATTGATAAATCCAACCTCCACCAGAACAGCCGGCATCTGCGTCCTGTTCAAAACTACCAGATTCGGTCTTTCATTAACCCCCAGATTCAAGAAGCCCACCTGCTCCAGTTGTTCATTTATGTTTGCTGCCAGCGCAGCCGCAGCTCCGTATCTGCTGTAAACCAGACTTTCCACGCCACTGTACTGATTGGGATAGGGGCTGGAATTTCGATGAATGGACACAAAATAATCCGCCCCTGACTCATTCCCCTCCATCGCCTTCTGATAGGGGGATTCATACACATCCGTCGTCCTTGTATAAACTACCTCCACCCCATTGTTTTCCAGAATTTCTCCCACCGCCAGCACAAGTGCCAGGGCATCATCCGATTCCCGTCTGCCGTTGTATGTCGCGCCAGGGTTTACTGCGCCATGTCCGGCGTCCAAAACTACCTTTGCCATAATAAAAAACCTTTCGCACCTCTTTCCTATTAGAGTATGCGAAAGGTTTTCATTCTGTTATTCTCAAATTTAAGCGAAAGGCTGTCAGCCCGCAAACTGACTGTTATAAAGTGTTGCATAAAAGCCGTTCTGCTTTAAGAGCTGTTCATGGCTGCCCTGCTCGATAATGTTGCCATCCCGCATCACAAGGATAGTATCTGCCTCCTGTATGGTGGAAAGTCTGTGGGCTACAATAAAGCTTGTTCTTCCCTTCATCATGGTCGCAAAGGCGTTCTGAATCTTTAATTCCGTTCTGGTATCAATGGAGGAGGTTGCCTCATCCAGAATCAGCATAGGCGGCAGACAGAGCATTACTCTTGCAATACAGAGAAGCTGCTTCTGTCCCTGGGACAGGCTGCCTCCGTCCTCTGTGATAACGGTATCGTACCCCTCCGGAAGTCTTTTGATAAAGCTGTGGGCATGGGCTGACTTTGCCGCTGCAATTACCTCCTCATCCGTTGCCTGAGGCTTGCCCATCCGGATATTATCCCGGATAGTTCCGGCTCTGAGCCATGTTTCCTGCAGCACCATACCATAATTGGTTCTGAGGCTGCCTCTTGTCATATCCCTGATATCCGTTCCGTCCACCCGGATTTTTCCGCTGTCCACATCATAAAACCGCATCAGCAAATTGATAACCGTGGTCTTTCCACAGCCGGTAGGTCCCACAATCGCCACTCTCTGTCCCGGCTTTACCTCCAGATTGAAGTTCTGAATCAGCTTCTTTTCCGGTACATAACTGAAATTCACATTTTCCAGCTTTACATTTCCCTTTGCATGCTCCAGAACCAGCGCATCCTCCTTATCCGGAACCTGAGGCTCCTCTGCTATCAGTTCAAAGATACGTGCCGCACAGGCAAGGGCATTCTGCAGCTCCGTTACAACGCCGGAAATTTCATTGAAGGGCTTGGTATACTGGTTTGCATAGCTTAAGAAACAGGATAACCGGCCTACGCTGATTCCTCCCCGGATTGCCACAAAAGCACCGAAAATACCAACTCCCGCATACACAAGGCTGTTGACAAATCGGGTTGCCGGGTTGGTGATGGAGGAAAAGAAAATTGCCTTCAGGGAACAGGTCTGCAATCTGCCGTTTATTTCCGCAAACTGCTCCTTTACCTTCTCTTCCATGGAAAAGGTCTTTACAACCTTCTCATTTCCAATCATTTCCTCAATAAGGTTTGTCTGCTCTCCACGGGTTTCAGACTGCTGCCTGAACATGGTATAGGTTCTGGTTGCAATAAACTTTGCCACCAGGAAGGATACCGGCGTAATACAGATAACCACAAGGGCAATGGGAATATTTGTCACAAGCATGAATATCAGCGTACCGATAATTGTCAGCACGCCTGTAAAAAGCTGGGTAAAGCCCATCAGAAGCCCGTCCGCAAAGGTATCCACATCCGCGATAACACGGCTTACAATATCGCCGTATGCGTGGGAATCCAGATACTTTAACGGCAGCTCTTCCAGTCTGCGGAAGGCATCCTCTCTGATATCCTTTACCACCCGGTAAGTAATATGGTTATTACAGGTGTTCATTACCCACTGGGCTGCCGCCGTAAATACCATTGCCACCGCAATTTTCTTCATAATCGCAAACACTGCCGGAAAATCCACATTTCCCTTTCCCAACAATAAATCCACCGCATCTCCTGTCAGAATCGGAATATACAGTGTGAGAACACCCGTCACTGCCGCCAGAACAAGGGACAGTCCTACCATAAACCAATATCTTCTGATGTAATTTAATACCTTTTTCAAGGCATCCATCTGGGATGACTTCTTTTCCATTTTTCCTGCCATTCTAATCCTCATTTCTGCGCATACTCAGCCTTTTCTGCCTTCAGACGCTCCTCCGGATACTGGGAATAATAAATTTCCTTATATACTTCGCTGCTCTTTAACAGTTCATCATGGGTTCCGATGCCAGCCATCTCTCCGTCATCCAGCACAATAATTTTGTCTGCATGCCGAATGGTAGAGGCTCTCTGGGAAACGATAAAGGTTGTGGTATTGCCCTCCAGCTTCTTCAATGCCTCTCTGAGCTTCGCATCCGTTGCATAATCAAGGGCGGAAGCACTGTCGTCCAGAATCAGAATTTCCGGTTTTCTGACCAGTGCTCTCGCAATTGTCAGTCTCTGTCTTTGTCCGCCGGAGAGGTTCTTGCCGTTCTGGGAAATTTCCGCATCCAGCTTTCCGGGCTTTCCTTCTACAACCTCTCTTGCCTGCGCCGTGTCAATTGCCGCCCAGAGTTCTTCCTCCGTTGCATCTGCCTTTCCCCAGGCAAGATTGCTTCTGATAGTTCCCTTGAACAGAACAGCCTTCTGGGGCACAACACCGATTCTTTCACGCAGCCTGTCCACAGGTATTTTCCGGATGTCTTCTCCTTCCAGCAAAACAGCGCCCTGGGTTGCCGGATAAAATCCGGGAATCAGATTTACCAGAGAACTTTTACCGGAACCAGTACCACCGATAATACCGACGGTTTCTCCCCTGTTCACGGTAAAGTTCATATCATGCAGGGTTTCCGCACCGGCAGCCGCATAGGTGAGGGAGACATGGTCAAACTGCAGGAATGGTACTTCCCCTGTCTGTTCCCCCTTTTGTGCTGCATACGCTTCACACAGAGCTGAAACATCCTCATTTTTAATTTCAAATACGCCAGCCACACGGTCAGCACAGGCAAGCGCCTTCGTAATCGTAATAATCAGGTTTGCCAGCTTTACCAGCTCTACCAGAATCTGGGACATATAGTTGACAATGGCAATCACCTCGCCCTGTGTCAGATTTCCCACATTTACCTGAATTGCCCCAACATAAATCAGCACCACAATCGCACCATTTACAATCACATAAGTTACCGGGTTCATTACCGCACTGATTTTTCCGACGAAAATCTGGCTGTCCGCAAGCGCCTTTGTATAATCCTTAAATCTGCTTTTCTCTTCCTCTTCCTTATGGAAAGCCCGGATAACCCTGACACCGGTCAGATTTTCTCTGGTCAGTCCAAGCACCCTGTCCAGTCCCGCCTGTACCTTTTTATACAGGGGCATTGTCCAGAGCATAATACCAAATACCACGATTGCCAGAAGCGGAATTGCCACAACAAACACAAGGGCACTCTTCACATCAATGGTAAACGCCATTATCATGGCACCGAATACAATAATCGGAGAACGTAAAAACAATCTCAGTACCAGATTCACGCCGGACTGCATCTGATTGATATCACTGGTCATGCGGGTAATCATAGTAGAGGTTCCCACCTTATCAATATTTGTAAAATCCAGTCCCTGAATATGATCAAACAACGCCTGACGCAGTTTTGTGGAAAAGCCTACCGCCGCCTTTGCCGCAAAAAACTGCGCTGTAATGGAACTGATAAGTCCCACAGCTGCCAGTGCAAGAAGATACAGTCCCATCTTTCCAATGTATCCCATATCCTCGTTGGCAATTCCCCTGTCAATAATATTTGCCATAACAAGGGGAACCATCAGTTCAAAAAAGGCTTCCAGCAGCTTAAACAAAGGCGCCAGAATGGATTCCTTCTTATAGTCCTTCAAATACTTCATTAAACGTCCCATCGCATTACTCCTGTGTTTCTTTTTTATCTGTTTCCGTGCAGACAGCCATGGCATACCCTGCCTCCGGCGGCGAAAATTCCGCCCAGCTTACCCCAGACGGTTCTCTTTGCAGTACCGGCAGTACACCCTGCCCGGTAAGCTTACCATAAGCCTCCTTTTGGGTCCATAAAGTAAAGAAAAGTGCCTGTCTCTGTTCCTCGTTACTTTGCTCCAGAAGCTGATATTCCTCTCCGGTAAAAAAGCGCTTCGCCAGCTTCCTTTCCTCTACTTTCTCATACTTCTGGATATCCGCTCCGATTTTCTGCTCTGATACCGCGCATATCACATACTTCCCCGAATGGGAAAGACTGAAATACAGAGGAAAGCCCTCTATTTCCGGCTTGCCCTTCTCTCCGAAGAGGTATCTGACAGAAGCAGGGCGGTCTGTTTCAGCCAGCAGTTCTTCCATGCTGCACCGTTTCACTTCCTGCAGCGGTATCTGCTTTTCATAATCCCGGAGCATTTTCTGTAACAGAAGCCCTGCTCCAAGGCTTGCCGCCCGGTTCCGGGCATTTTGGATTTTTTCTGCCTTTTCCCGCCGTACTTTGTCCACCCGCTTCATTGCTTCTTCCAGAAAGAAATCCAGTTTTTCATCCTCTGTTTCCGGTATTTCCAGCAGATATACACCTGTTGCCATCCTGATTTCCTCTTTCATCCTGCCCGCAGGCAGTCAAAAAGCTGCCGCAACTTTCACCGCGGCAGCTTCCCTTTATTCCTGTTTTGCAGTAATTGCGAGATGTAATTCGTCAAGCTGTTTCTGTTCTACGGTTCCGGGTGCTCCCATCATAATATCCATTGCATTCTTATTCATGGGGAAAGGAATAATCTCCCGGATACTGTCCTCGCCGCAAATCAGCATAATCATACGGTCTACACCGGGTGCGATACCGGCATGAGGCGGTGCTCCGTAACAGAACGCATTGTACATTGCGGGGAACTTGGCCTTCACATCCGCTTCTCCAAGTCCTACCAGCTCAAATGCCTTAATCATGATTTCCGGGTCATGATTTCTGACAGCGCCGGAGGAAAGCTCTACACCGTTGCAGACAAGGTCATACTGGTATGCCAGAATCTCAAGAGGCTCCTGATTGCAGAGCGCATCCATTCCACCCTGAGGCATGGAGAAGGGATTATGACAAAATTCCAGTTCTCCGGACTCCTCACCGATTTCATACATGGGGAAATCCACAATCCAGCAAAATTCATAGCAGTCCTTCTTCATATGCTTTTCACTGGCAGCTCCCAAAAGCTTTCT
>OGOW01003274.1_pt1 | contig 11804 bp, 21 predicted proteins | sample 1552781 | NCBI WGS metagenome assembly OGOW01 (sample SAMEA2580145, study PRJEB22360) | human gut metagenome | biome: human gut; feature: human-associated habitat; material: faeces | place: Denmark | collected 2008/2010
CAAAGATGATTTCTTTGCGAATGCGGGTACTTTCCTCACACTGGGCTTTGTAAGCGCACCGGGCTTCGTCGATGCGTTCTACGGCCCGGGGCAGTGCCTGACCGTCCCCGCCGCCGCCCGGTGCAGCGGAAAAGCGCTGGGTCATGTGAGCGGCGTCTGCTTCCAGTGTGGCCAGCTCGTCCAGCCTCAGCTGCTCGATGCGTTTGGCCGACCGGTACCGCCAGAGCCACACCTTCTTTTCTTCGTAGGTCATTCGGCTTCGCCCCCTTCCAACCGCTTCAGCAGCCCTTCCACATCATACCGCCAATGGACACGAAGCAGACGCTGATCCACCTCGATGCCGTTCAGGGCGGCCCACTGCCATGGGATACTTTTGCGGGTCTGGGTGTTCATGTACTCCAGCACAGCACTGGCCGAGATGGCGAAGGTGCGATTGACCTTACCCCGGTAATTGATGACCACATGAGCGGTCTGGCCGTGAAACTCAGCTGCATGGGCCATGTCGGTGATATGCTTGAGCTTGTGATACTTCTGCTTCTCCCGGTCGAATCGACCAAGGATCTTTTCTAGCGGGATGCTGGGGGTGTCGATGGTCTTGAGTTTGAAGTAGTGGTGCATGGGGTAGCGGTAGACGTCAAAGTCACAGATGTTGTCGATGGAAAAGCTCAGGCTCTCATTTCCGCCGTAATAAGCGGCTGCACTGTCCTTGAGCCGGTAGCACCATGCATCCTTCGGCATGGAGTTTTTCCAGTCGGCTTCAAATTGCTTTCCAGTGTTCAATCGAGTCTCCTTTCTGCGGAGGTTCTCCAGTGCCCGGCCGACCGTCGGGTCGGGGTAGTATTCAGGATTCCGATACATCGAGTCCCTCCTTTTTTGTCAATCGTCTGCGCCGGGCGGCATCCTTCAGGAAATCATTCCCGCTTGGCTCGGTACGGTCAACCCGGAGATTCCGTCCGCTGCTGATGGGGTGAAGCCTGCGGTACTCTTCCACAGACCTGCACCCCTGCGCCTTGGTCTCTTCCAGTGCTTTACGGACATACACCCAGCTGTAGGCACCGAGGTCGGCACACCTGCTGATGATGGCCAGCACCAGCTCTTCTCCCAGCCGGTCAGCATATCCGGTCAGTTGGGCTTTCCCTTGGGTGCTCAGCTTGCAGATACGCTGCTCGAACTCCATGACTACGGGGGATGGCGTCTTCGTCGGAGTCGACTCGGGCGTCGCGCACGCAGACGACGACTGTCTTGTTTTCTTTGTTATCTTTGTTAAGTCTTGGTTAGGAGTTGGTTGATTGCTGGTTGATTGCTTGGTTGAGCCAATAATTTCAGTGTAATTATTTATCGCAATAACGCTGTATCTTGGCCCTGTTTTGCTGGTTATACAGTTGGTTGACTGCAAATGCATAAGTGCCGTCCGAACGGATTGTTCAGACATTCTGAGCTGTTTTGCCAGCTTTGCGCGGCTCGTGACCAGCTCACCGGGGTGGATGGTGATGCCCTGCCACTGCTTTTCCTGCCAGTTTGAGGTGAGCAGCAGGTGGATGAACAGCCGGGTAGTGTTGGGCTCCGAATACCATTCCCAGTCGGTCAGGCCGCGCGGGATGGCAACGAAGCCGCGAGAAGGGTCAATGCCCACGGCCTGACCTCCTTTCGAATGGAACGCCCGTATAGCCAGATAGCACAGCTCTCGGCTTAGAACGGGAGGTCTTCGCTGTCGTCGATGACCGAAAAATCGTCTGCGCTGCCCTGCGAATACTCCGGTACGTTCTGAGACTTCTGCGGGGCGCTGTGAGCGGTGTTTGCTTCGCGCACATGATTTTCCGTCTGCTGGTCGAAATCGTGCACAGCGGGCTTCTCTGCGGCCTTTCCGCCGCAAAAGCTCACCTGCGACGCAAGAACCTCGGTGGCTGTGCGGTTGTTGCCGTTCTTGTCCTGGTACTGACGGGTCTGCAAGCTGCCTTCGATGGCGATCATGCTGCCCTTCTGGAAATACTTACAGACGAACTCGGCGGTCTGCCGCCACGCGGTGACGTCGATAAAATCGGCCTTGCGCTCTTCGCCCTGCCGGGCAAAGCTGCGGTCAACTGCGATGCGGAAGCGGCACACGTTGGTGCCGTTCTGGGTGGTCTTCAATTCCGGTTCGTAGACCAGACGACCCATCAATGCAACAACATTAAGCATGGGCCACCCCCTCTTCCTCGGCGTCGCCAGCGCCTACCTCGTAGTCGATGTTGGCGCCCATCAGGACCTCCGGACACTCGGCGCGGGCAAAGTAAGCGGCGGCGCGGTACTTGAGCATCATTTCGGTCATTTTGGGCCAGTAGCTGCCATTCTTGTTCCACCACCCGGCATCCTTTGCCATCTTGACCGTGACTTTCGGACCTTCGACCTTTTCGCCGGTGAGCTTGTCCACGCCGATCAGGCGGCAGCCCCAGTTGTCGGTGCCTTCTTCGCCCTCCATGCGGTAGCGGGTGCGGCCTGCAAACTGGCCGCTGTTGTCGATGAGGGCCTTGCAGCTCTTGCCGCTCCATGTGGGCATACCATGGACGACGTAAAGGTTCTGCATGACGAAAAGGTGCGAGACGCCCATGCGCAGGGCCATCTCGCAGGCGATGGCACACGCGCCGGGATTGCCAGTGTAGGTCTGAGGCAGAAAACCTTCGGGCAGCTGTGCCATCGCGGCGGCTTTGGACTTTGCAAGCATCCAGTTGCGCTCGTCAATGGTCAGGCCCTGCACCTTCTCGGCGTAGCTCTGACGGGCAGGGTTGACAGGTGCAGCAGGTGCGGGCATCTCTGCGGGCGGGGTGACATGTTGGTCAAGCATCTCGATAGGGGTCTGGTTCATTTTCTCAGGCATGGTGAATATCCTCCTCGGTAAATTTAATATCGATGATATTTGCATAACGCTTGATGGCGTCAAGCTCGGATTTGGTGCAACGGAAGACGAGCTTCCGGTCCCGGGGTTCTTCCTGGCGAGTGAAACGGGCAAAGAAATCGTCATCGTACTCGTCCGGTGTGTAACCATCGCCGTAGCCAACGCCCGGCTGCACAAGGCTGACAGTGTAGGGGTTCTGCGCTGGGCCTTTGTAGTTGTCCGGCATCCCACGAATGACGGCCTCCCGTAGCATGGTGCGGTACTCGGTCATGTAACAAAAATCTATGGATTCATACGGTTCAGGTATGATTTCTTCGCCGGCGGCGGCGTGGACGATGTCAATGAGGCACATGAGCTCACCGACCCGGCGATAAATCGAGTCGATTGTGCGGCGGGTCTCCTGACTGCCCAGCTGATGGCTGCGGGCGAAGCCGGTGAACAGAGCCACAGCATAGTTGACGTCGCTGGTGAGCTTGTTGCCGGTGCTGATGAGTCGGAACAGCACATTGTCGTTCCCGACGTACTGGAAAATGCCCTCGGCCTTGTTGGAAAGGTCTTTGATGCGGGCTCTGCGGGCAAGCTGATTACTCATCTTCTCCACCTCCGTCATATTCCGGCGGCTGACGGCAGAGCCGGGCCGCTTCCTCACGGATGCTGTTCAAGGTTTCACATAAGCTGGCAAAGGTCGTTTCCAAGTCCTCGCCGACCAGGCGGGAGTAACTGCCCTTTCCGGTGTCCCATGCACGGCGGCAGGAGAAGGCGATGCTATTGGCGTTTTCGAAATCTGCCTGTGCAGCGTCGCTGATTTTGGAGTGGAGGGCCGCTACCTGCTTTTTCAGGTCTGCGTTGTCCTTGGCCAGTTCGGCATTCCGGGCATCTGCAAGACCCCAAGCCTTTTCTGCAGCGCGACGGTCAACTTCTTCTTCGTCGATGACGCCCACGATGGGCTGGTGCTTCAGGGCCTCTTCTGCGTCGTTTGCCCGCTGCGACATCTGAGCGCACTGCTCTTGTAACCCATCAATGTCGGCGTGGGCGGCTTCCAGATGACTCTCGGCGGTTTTGGCACGGGCTTCGGCCTTGGTCTGCATCTTCCATGCTTCCTCTTCCCGGGCTTCGGCGGCGTCTAACCGGCTTTTGAGTTGATTGTTCTGTTCTTTCAGGCCGCTGATGTCGGCAAGAGCGGATTCATAGCGGCTTTCTGCTTCCTCCCGCTTTTCCGCGTCCTTAGAGGTCTGGGCTTCGGCGCTTTTCACCAGCTCCTTGAAATAGGCATTTTCCTTGCGGGCGTTCTGAGCGGACTTCTCGGCGGCATCGGCACGGTCTTTCTCCGCTTTGAGCTGGGCCATAAGCTCCTGATACTCTTTGTAAGTAGTGATGTCCGGCGGCTTCGACCAGCTGCCCAGCGCAGCCGCTGCGGGCGATGAGGTTCAAATCTTTGCGGGTCAACTCGGGCAGCTGTTTTAATTCCGCAACTGTTGCGGAATTAAAAGCGTCACCGTTTTTGACCATCGTGCGGGCGCTGCCTTCGCTGAGTCCCTTGCTCTCATACCACTTTGTCCATGTGCCGCCGCCATACCGGCCCGCCTTGGCAGTCAGAGCGTGGATCCGGGCGAGGTAGATGCAGGAAATCAGGTATTCGTCCTGCGCCGCGCCATAGTGCAGGTCGAACTGCTGATCGGCGTCTGCGGCCTGTTCAGACAAATCGCCCAGAGTCGAGAAGTCGAAGCTGGGGACAGCTGCGGATGCAAAAGAAGTCTCCGCAGGAACAACAGGGGCCGATGCGCTGCTCTGCGGGGATAGCGCGGGGGTCAAGCCGTTTGCATCCGCCCCGCTCTCCGAGGTGGTCGGCGTTGCCGCCGCCGAACTGCTGGCAGCAGGGCTTGTCATGGTCGCAGCAGCATCCGCATTCTGGGCAGGTGCACATGAGAGAATCTCCTTTGCTTTTTTGATGTCGGCAAGAATCTTTTCCATTTCCTGCTGCGGTGTCATGTCCTTGCGGCTTCCATCTGGATTGAAAAACTGACCAAACAGCTCTCTTTTTGCGGCAACACCTTTCAGATTCTGAGTGCATGTGATTGTCAGGCAATAGCGCCCGTCAGATCCATAGTCCGATGCACGAATATCTTTGGAAAACGAGCCAAAAATCTCTCTGTCTGGATAAGTGTCTTTGATCCAGGAGGAGACCTGAGACAGAAAGTCGAAGTCCAGACTATGCACTCGACAAGTGCATTTATCCTTGATAGAGCCAGCGAACTCTGACGCATAGGTGAGGGTCTTACTCATCCGGCATTCGTAGCCCTGAGTCTCCCGGCTGACAGTTCTAGCACTTTCATCCCATTGATAGTTTCCGTATGGCATGGCGTAGGGGCATCCCCAGCACTCATGGCCGGGTGCATAGCCGGATAGGCGGTTGCCAGTGGTACTGGCATCGGTGGATTTCTTCACTCGCCGTCCGCATTTGCAGATATAGGTGGTCATACCCGCACCTCCAACTCCTTCAGGCGGTCCAGCATCTCGGCCTGCAGGTCTTTGCTCAGGGGCTGGAAACGGTTATTCCGCCAACCGTAGCAGAGGATAGTGCCATAGATGGGCTGGCCGCGATAAGTACGGTTCAGGCCCTTGCCGTAGATGGCGTACACCAGCACCGCCGGGGTGCGGGGCAGAACTTTCTGTGCACAGGGACACTGCAAAAGTGCTTCCATGCCCTGCAGCGTGTCCGGCAGGGTGGTCACGACCGGGTCTTTGCCCGGCTCGATAAGAATACCTTTCATCTCTTGTAAAAACTTCCAAAGTGTGTTATCCTTCGGGGTGATGGGGGTTCAAACTCATCATCCCTTTGCAGGCTCGTCCGTGTTGGTAGCGCGGACGGGCTTTTTTGCGTTCATGCGTCCCTCCGGTTCTGCCGGTACTCCGGCGCTTCGGTGCGGGCGTGGCGGCGGTCGATGTACTTGCGGCGCTGAGCCTCGCGCTCTGCGGCATGGTCGCCCAGCCGGGCAAAGAACAGCGCCAGCAACAGCAGCACCATCGCGGTGATGAAGTCGGTGTCGGAGATGACACCGAGGGCTTCGATGCTGCCCGCAAAGCCAAGTGCGTACAGCATCCCGACGGCACCGCTGGCCACCGCCAGCCAGTACCAGACGCCAGATTTGATTCTCATGCGGATGCCTCCTTTGCAATTTGCGGGAAGAAATACTCCCCGATTTTCTCTTGCGGGATATGGAGCACCTGACAGATAGCAGTAATTTCCCTCGGAAGCCAGCAACCGCTGTCTTCCGGCGCGTTCAGGCGCTTGCTCAGTGTACGGTCACAGATACCCGCCAACACAGCCAGCTCCTGCTGCTCCAAGCCTTCGTCTTCAATGAGGCGGCGGAGCTTGAGGTAAGGTTTCTTCATCGTGCGGCCCTCCCCTCTCACGCTGCGCCGCCGGGACGGCTGTCCATCTTCTTGAGGCTGTTGACCAGGTTGATGCTGCGGGCGGCAGTCTCCATCTGATCAAAGTCTTCCGGGGCCATGCCTGCGCACATATCGTGGAGGCGGACGAGCCGGGTTGCTTCGTCCACGGTCAAGCCGTAGGCGGCGGGGTTAAGTGCAGACTTCTTCATAAAAAATCACTCCTTTTTCTCGGTGGTGAAGATGTCGGCCATGATCTGGTCGAACGCGGGCAGGCCGTCAAGCTCTTCGGTTTCGCGGTCAGGCGGTTCCCATTCTTCGGGTGTGCGCGGGTAGTGATCCATGTGGCTCACTTCCTTTCACTCTGCACCGCCGGGCTTCTTCCGGCCAGCGCATCGGCCATGATCTCATCGAAGCCGGGCAGGCCGAACGCTACGACCTGCAGCTGGTCGATGCGGCTGTCCAGAGTGGCCTGTGTCCGCACTACCAGCTCTTCTGCCTGACGGAGATTGTCGCACATCCTGCCGTAATCGGTCTTTGCCTGCAAAAAGCGGGCCTTGTAGTTATCGCGGTGCTTGATGAACTCGTTGCGCAGATTGATGATGTCGGCCAACTCTCCCTTGGCTTTGCTCACGTTCTGGATGGCGATGTTCAGCCGGACATTGGTGGCTTCCAACTGCTCAATGTGCTGCTGGGCTTTCACGGTCTCGTACACGCCGTTCTTGCGCAGGGCCGGGAGCACCTCGCCGGTGACCCAGTGCTTGAAAGCCTTGGCCTTTGGCATCTTGCTGCTCAGGATCAGGCTGTACAGGCCGCTCTCATTGATGATGAGCATCTCCTGCTCGCCGGAGGGGGTCTCCGTTTTGGAGATACCCTTGTCCTCAGGATCAACGTGCTTTCGGATTGCGTCGGTAGGTTTGGCGTACCCCAACGCCACGGCAACGTCCTTGCCGACGAGCCACGGTGTGCCATCGATCTCGACGGTGCGTACCTGCCCGAACTCGGGATTAGTGAAGGTGGTTAAGTCGTTCATGTGGTTTTGTGCCTCCTTGTGGCTGGCTCCCTTCTGCGGTATACTTGGGCGGAAGGGAGTGTTAGAAATGCTGGACGTAAAAACGCTGAAGGTTCTGGAATTTCTGAGTGAGCATCCTGACAAGCGGTTTTCGATTGATGAGATGCGCAAGGAAGGGGTTCCAGCCGATTTCGATACATTGCAGTGGATGGAAAAACACGAAATGGTACTTAAAGGGGAAAGTGATGACCCGGAAGTACGAGAACTGGACAGAATGTTTGGGGATGTTACGTATTTTTACTCGATAGAAGCTGGTGGTCGAGTGGCATTGACTGACCATAAACACTCAGTCCGAACCGAAAGACGTGCAAATCTGGCAATCGTCATATCAGTGGTGAGCCTGCTCGTTTCCATTTTCACGATGTGGCAAGGATAATAAGGCTGATTACTAATGCGATGCCAGCTATGGAAATGGCAGCCAGAAACTTCTTCTTGAGTTCGCCTTCGGTCAAATCCATTAAATGAAGGATATTGCCGATCTCTGAACCCATGTAGCGTTGCAGTTCAACTCCGTCACGTTTGAGCATAAACTCATTGTCCGGTGCCTTGTCGGAAACAGGGGCAGGGTCTCTTGCAAATTGGCAAAAGATCTGGTGGTGGTGCTGCTGCTCCTGAGACTGCCGCTCCTGTACCGCCAGTACAAGAACGGCAATTTCTTTGGGTGTGCCAGTGATTTCAATTTTCATCTTCTTCACCTCCTTTGAAAAACTGAGTGTAATTAAATTCCACTTTGATGTTCTTCATGAATCAGTCCTCCTTTTTTGAGGGTGCCAGCTCGTCCAGCAGGCTGTTCATCAGGGCGACGTAGAACGGGTAGCCTTTGGCCACGATGGTCAGGTCATCAATGGCGCGGTTCAGGTTGCCCTGTGCTGTATGCACCACCGTTTCCATGGTGCGGACGGTGTTGCAGTCCTTGCTGTAGGCGGCTTTTGCGGTTAGGTATACGGCCTTGTTCTCTTCGCGGGCCTTGCGGCACTCGTCCAGAAAGGCCGTATTCTTGTCCAGTGCCTTGCGTGCGCCGATCACACGGTCGATGGCGTTCTGGATGTTGGCATCCTGCACGGCGCGCTGATCCTTGTGCTGGGCGGTCAGCTGCTTCTCCATAGCGTTGAAGGCTTCGATGTACTTCAGCTTCCACTGTACGGCTTCCTTGCCGGTAAAGCCCATCGCCAGCAGGCTGAACCCGTCCCGGTTCATCAGGTACTCCGGGAACTTCTGACCGCGATACTCGAACGTGGTCTCGTGGAAAAATTTAGTAGCCGAATTTTCGGCCACTAAAATCTGCCGAATGGCTGAGAGAACGTGCTTGTGCTCCTTGCCGAAGCGCTTGGCAATCTCCCGGCTGGATGCCACAGGTTCGCCGTTCTGGGTGGATAAGATGATGTCGGTCATGTGAATCTGTACCTCCTTGTGTCAGATGCTGCGCTGGAGCAGATAATCAATGGAGCAGTCAAACATTTCTGCCATTTTTTCCAGCTTGGACTGCGGAATGTTGCCGTGGACCATCCAGTTGTAAACGGTCTTGCGGGTGACTCCCAGCGCCTTTGCAAACTCCTCAATGGTAAGTTTGCGGCGGCTTCGTTCTGCGTTGATATTCGGATAGAGCAATTCAAAGAACTCCTTTCGTGTAACTTGTTACTCGGTTTGAGTAACTGTAATTATGATATACCCAAAATGAGTAAATGTAAAGTAAAATAATACCCAAATTGAACAGTGGCTTTTTGTGGACACTGCCCAATTCGGGTATTGTTGTTGACTATTTACTCAAAACGTGTAATATAATATACATAGGGAAGAAGGAGGTAACGATTATGAACCGAATCCCTGAACTCCGAAAAGAACGCGGCATCAGCATGAAGCAGGCAGCGGAACAGCTCGGGATGCCTTATACGACGTATGTCAACTACGAGAAAGGTGTCCGGCAACCGAATTCCGAAACACTGATCGACCTTGCCAATTTTTACAATACATCCATTGACTACATGCTTGGAAAAAGTAACAATCGCATTGATGAGCATACTTTGGATGTGGTGAACGAGATTGATCAGGACATTCTGGAGAAAGCCGGAAACATCAAAGAAGCATTACGACTGCAGGCCAAAAGGGATGCTGAGACGGTTCCTCCCGGTTTCCAGCCCATGCCAGCCATGGACGTGGTACCGATGGTGGGCCGGATCGCCTGCGGTACGCCAATCACGGCAGAAGAGAACATCGAGCAAATGGTGTGCGTCCCCTCCAAGTGGCGCTCTACGTTTACGTTGACCTGCAAGGGGGACAGCATGGAGCCCCGCATCCACGACGGCGATCTGGTGGCCATCCGCAAACAGCCAGAGGTGGAAAATGGCGAGATCGCAGCGGTGCGGATCAATGGTGAGGCCACCCTGAAGCACGTCTACCTCCACGACAGCTTCATTGAGCTGCGGCCGGAGAATCCGGCTTTCAACAGCATCATTCTCAGCCGGGAGGACATGAACACGGTTGTAATCGAAGGCAAGGCCGTGGGGCTCTGCCGGGATATATAAAAAACAGGAGGAAATTATCATGGGTTTCATGGACACAATTCAGAAAGAATCTTCTTACTCTACCGCATCTGGTAATTCGTACCAGTATGTGGTCCTTCAAGTCACCCTGAAGGAAAAGTTCATCGGTACCGGCTCTGGAAATCTGACGGAGCTGGAGAATGTCATTAACCAGCAGGCCGCCAAAGGCTATCGGCTCCATACGATCACTACCGCAAACGGCGGCAGTAAGGGTCTGATGGGTGGCGACCGAATTCAGGCCACAATGGTCTTCGAAAAGGTAGTATAAACAAAAACTCCCCCGGTGCTACCAACACCGAGGGAGTTAAGATAAGCGGCTCACCCAGAAGAGGGCATCGCACACTCGACATTGCGATTATACCTCTTTTGGGCGGGCTTGTCAAAGTGTACCCATATGGAGGTGTATTTTTATGGCGAGTTTCAAGGAGAAACTTGACAAAAACGGAAACCGAATCTACGAGGTGCAGGCCAGCAATGGGCGAGGGCGGCGTGTCTGGCGCACCTTCCGCCCAGAGCCGACATGGAGCAAGCGCACCATTCAGCGGGAGCTACAGAAATTCGCCGCTGAATTGGAGCAGCAGTTGGCGGATGGGGAAGTGCTGACCCGTGAAGAGACTGCGCAAAAAGCCGCTGCGGAAGCCGTAGAGGCGGCCAAAATCAAAACCTTCCGGGGCAATATGCTGAAGCCGTCTATCTGCCAGAGAAAGCCGCCACGCTGGCGGAAAAGACCCGGGCCAGTTATACCCAGCTGTTGGAGCAGCATGTCTTTCCGGCTCTGGGCCATGTGCTGCTGCCGGAGATCACCCCGGCCATGATAAAGGCGTTACTTTCCAGTCTGTCAGAGGAGCTTGCCTTCGCCAGCGTGACAAAGGTGTATGCTGTACTACATAACCTGTTTAAGGCTGCCTTGCTGGATGATACGATAGACCGGAATCCAATGGACAAGGTTCCGCGCCCCCGGAAGTCGAAGGATGCAGCCCTTCCTACAGAGCACAAGGCTTTTACTGCAGAGGAGACGCGGTATATTCTGCGCTGTCTGGATGGCGAGCCGCTCAAGTGGCGGGCGTTTATCCTGCTGCTTATCGATACGGGCTGCCGCCGGGGCGAGGCCTGCGGGCTGCAATGGCAGTCGGTGGATTTTGATACCAACACGATCACCATCGAGAGGAATCTACAGTACACCTCCGAGCGGGGCGTGTACGAGACCCTGCCCAAAAACGGCAAGACCCGCGTTGTAGACATCTCGTCTGACGTGGCCGCGCTTTTGCAGGAGCTGCGGCAGAGTCAGCTGGTAACGGTGCGCTGGGTGTTTACGCAGGACGACAGCCCGGAGCCTATGCACCCAGACACTCCAACTCGTTACTTCCAGCGATTTGGCAAACGGTATGGGATAGAGCACTTCCACCCGCACAAGCTGCGTCACACGTCCGCCAGCCTTGCCATCACCAACGGTGCCGACGTGGTAAGCGTCGCCGCACGGCTGGGACACTCTGACAGCAGCACCACGCTGCGGATGTACGCTCATGCCAATGAGGATAGCATCCGTCGGGTCGGTCAGACCGTAAGAGAAGCCTTGAAGCAGCCAGAAAAGAGAAAAGCTTGAATTTAATTCTGTTTCGTCGCGCCTCTTGACGACTCGTATTCATCCTATAAACAGGATGCTAAAAACCGCAACTTGACCGCAACAAAAACCGCAACATCCTCGAAAAATCGAAGTAATTAACGAGATTGCACGATACAGCATCAGACAAATAAAATGATTACATCACGCAATTTATTTAACAACGAAACAACATGACACAACACGTTAGAAGTCCCTTTTATAGCTCGTAATGAGCAGGTCGTCCGTTCGAATCGGATCAGTAGCTCCAAAGTAAAATCCCCGAAAAGTGGCTTCGCGCCTGGCTTTTCGGGGATTTTTGTTTGGCTT
>OGOW01003276.1_pt1 | contig 11794 bp, 19 predicted proteins | sample 1552781 | NCBI WGS metagenome assembly OGOW01 (sample SAMEA2580145, study PRJEB22360) | human gut metagenome | biome: human gut; feature: human-associated habitat; material: faeces | place: Denmark | collected 2008/2010
ATTATCGCTTGCTGAACTGCGGAGCGCGACGAGCTGCTTTGAGACCGTACTTCTTTCTCTCCTTCATTCTTGGGTCTCTTGTTAAGAATCCGCTCTTCTTGAGTACCGGACGGAAGTCTGCATCAGCCTTGCAAAGTGCTCTTGCAATGCCGTGACGGATAGCACCAGCCTGACCTGTTGTACCACCACCGTGTACGTTAACGAGAACATCATACTTATCAGCTGTCTCTGTAGCTACGAGTGGCTGACGAACGATGAGCTTAAGTGTCTCGAGACCGAAATACTCATCAATGCTTCTCTTGTTTACTGTGATATCGCCCTTACCAGGCATAATATATACTCTTGCGATGCTGCTCTTTCTTCTACCTGTACCATAGAATTTTGCGCTTGTTGCCTTAGCCATTGTATTTTCCTCCTTCTTGTTCCTTTAATTAAAATGTCAATGTCTCAGGCTTCTGAGCTGCGTGATCATGCTCAGGTCCTGCATATACATGAAGCTTTGTGTACATTGTTCTTCCTAAAGGTCCCTTTGGAAGCATACCCTTAACTGCAGATTCAATAACTCTTTCAGGATGCTTGTTAAGCATTTCTCTGAGAGTTGTCTCCTTAAGGCTTCCTACATACTCTGAATGTCTGTAGTAAACTTTCTGATCAAGCTTCTTACCTGTTACTTTAACTTTTTCTGCGTTGACTACGATTACGTAATCACCTGTGTCCATGCTTGGTGTATATGTTGGCTTATTCTTTCCTCTTAAAACCTTAGCCACCTCTGAAGCAAGACGTCCTAATGTATATCCTGTAGCATCAACTACATACCATTTTCTATCAATTGATGATGCACTAGCCATGAATGTTTTCATTGGTTTACCTCCTTGAGATTATCAAAATCAAATTATTTGTTAGCATCAGCACCTCAGATGTGTCCGTCACCCTTGGCACTATATATTAAAAATGTTTCTCCGGGGCTTGGTGAAACACTTTATTCCTAATGTCGCCACAGTTAAATATTATATAATAGCGGTTAATTTGTGTCAACCGTTTTTTCATAATTTATTTCAACAAGTGCAAGGCCTCGCGCAGGAGCTGTAGGTCCCGCAAGTTCACGATTTTTCCCTTCAATAATTTTGGGGATTTCTGCAGGTTCAAGCTGTCCCTGGCCTACTTTAATCAGTGTACCCGCAATTATTCTTACCATATTATATAAAAAACCGTTTCCTGTGACTCTTATGGTAATAAGCCTGTTATTTTTTTCAACAGAAATACTATATATTTCCCTGATTTTACTTTGAACCTGGCTGCCTACCGAGCAGAACGAGGTAAAATCATGTAATCCGATAAAATAACGGCACGCTTCATTCATTTTTCCGATATCAAGATTTCCGTAGAAAAAATGACTGTAATATCGAACTAAAGGATTTTCAAATTTATCGTTCCATATTTTATATTCATAAGTTTTGCGGCATTCTACATGACGTGGGTGAAAATTCTCACTTACCTGCCTGCTCTCCACAACGCGGATATCCTCCGGAAGTCTGCTGTTAAGTGCATAGGAAATCTTTTCGGCAGGTATCCTCGTATCCACATCAAACACAGCTACATTTCCGTATGAATGTACTCCTGCGTCCGTCCTGCTCGCCCCGATGATATCTATATCCCGGGCGAAAAGATTTTTACACGCCTTACACAATACTTCTTCAACTGTAACTGCATTGGGCTGTTTCTGCCAGCCCGAATAGCCGGTGCCGTCATACGCAACACGAAGCATAACTCTCATGTTAATTCTCCTTTACCTTAGGAAATAATTCCAAAGTATTTTTGCGGTAATAATAATTCCAAGATAGACTAAAAGAATGACATACGCCACAAAATCTTTTCCGGTATATTTAAGCGGTTTCATTTTAGTTCTGCCCTTACCGCCCCTGTAGCAACGTGCCTCCATGGCAGTTGCAAGATCGTAAGCTCTTCTTATTGCCGATACAAAAAGAGGAATGAGTAAGGGCACTAAAGCCTTTGTTTTCTTAAAGATTCCTCCATTATCAAAGTCAGCACCTCTCGCCTGCTGTGCTTTCATTATTTTATCCGCTTCTTCTACGAGAATCGGGATAAATCTAAGGGCGATTGACATCATCATGGCAATTTCGTGAACGGGGAATTTGATTACGTTAAGAAATCTCATTGACTTTTCAAGACCGTCCGTCAGCATATTCGGAGTTGTTGTAAGCGTCATTATTGTTGAACCCATAATGAGGAACACAAGTCTTATTCCCATATATGCCGCCTGTATCAGTCCTTCGTAGGTTATTTTGAGTTTCCAGACTTTTACCAGTACCCGGCCATCCGTTCCAAATATATTGAAAAGAAGGCTGAATGCCATCAATACCATAACCGGCTTTAGTCCTCGCATTATATATTTTACAGGTACTTTTGATATATATATACAGGTAAAAAGAAAAGTTGCGGCAATACAATATACAGCAGGATTTTTTGCCAGAAATAAAGACACAATAAAAACAAGGGTTCCAAAAAGCTTTACTCTCGGATCCAGCTTGTGTATAGGTGATTCTGTTGGATAATACTGTCCTAATGTAATATCTTTTAACATCAGAATATTCCTTTCTCTTGAAGTCTTTCTGTGATTTCTGCTACGCCTTCTTCTATTGTAAGAGCATTAGTTTTGACGTCAACGCCTCTTTTTTTTAAATCATTCATAATATATGTTATCTCAGGTGCCGCAAGTCCGATTTTTTCAAGTTCTTTATAATGTGAAAAAACATTTTGCGGTGTATCATCAAAGGTAAGCCTTCCGTCGTTCATGACAACTATTCTGTCCACGTATCTTGCCACGTCCTCCATGCTGTGTGACACAAGGACTACGGTATTCTGTGTTTTTTCGTGTACTTCTTTTATCATTCCGAGAATCTCGTCCCTTCCCACAGGGTCAAGTCCCGCCGTTGGTTCATCAAGCACAATATATTCCGGCTTCATAGCCATTACGCCGGCTATTGCAACACGCCTTTTTTGTCCTCCCGACAATTCAAAGGGCGACTGGTAAAAAAGTTCACTGTCGAATCCTACCATTGTCAGTGCTTCAAATGCCCTCAGTTCACATTCTTTTTGTGATAAACCCATATTTTTAGGTCCGAAACACACGTCTTTGAATACTGTTGTTTCAAAAAGCTGGTGTTCAGGGTATTGAAATACGAGCCCGACTTTCTGGCGTAGTTCCTTTTTATTGAAATTCTTTTCCTTGGTATCAAGACCTTCAAAATACATATTTCCTGTTGTCGGTACTAATAATCCATTCAATATCTGCGTCATTGTGGACTTTCCCGAACCGGTATGACCTATAAGCCCTATAAATTCATTTTTCCCGATTACAAGGTTGATATCTTTAAGAGCCTGTTTAATATAGCCTTCGTTCTGTCCGTATACATAACTGACATTATCTAATATAATTGACATACAGCCTCCACTAATTCATCTCTTGTTAAAATATCTTTTGGAATATTATATCCTGCTTTCCTAAGCTCGTATGCCATTGCCGTAGCTGCCGGGACATCAAGCCTCAGTTCCCTTATTTCCTCCACATGGGAGAATACCTGCCTTGGAGTTCCCTCCATTGCAATTTTACCTTTATCCATGACAAATATTTTATCTGCTAAAACTGCTTCATCCATATAATGTGTTATAAGGATTACAGTGATTTTTTCAACTTTATTTAATTCAATTATGGCACTCATTACTTCTTTACGTCCCAAAGGGTCAAGCATTGCCGTTGCTTCGTCAAGGACAATACATTTTGGCTTCATTGCAAGAACTCCGGCTATTGCAACCCGCTGTTTCTGTCCTCCGGAAAGTTTATTAGGCGAATACCCTCTGTACATTGTCATATTTACCGATTCTAATGCTTTATTAACTCTTTCCCAGATTTCGTCCGTCGGTACACCGAGATTTTCCGGTCCGAATGCTACATCTTCTTCTACAATTGTAGCTACAATCTGGTTGTCCGGATTTTGAAATACCATGCCTGCAGTCTGTCGCACAGACCACACATTATCTTCCTCCGAAGTACTCATTCCGTCTACGGTCATTTCACCTTCTGTAGGTTTGAGAATTGCATTAATGTGCTTTGCCAGTGTTGATTTACCGGAACCATTATGTCCTAATATGGCAATAAATTGTCCCTGCTCCACATCAAGGCTGACATGGTCAACCGCCTCTGTTACATTTTCCACATTGCCTTCTTCATCCCTTCTGATATAGTCAAATACCAAATCATCAGCTTTAATAATTCCCATTTTTCAACACCTCTTTTCTCATTCTAAAAGAAAAGAGCAAATGATGCCAAGCACCATCTGCTCTGATATGCATATATCTTCAAAAATTAAACTAACTCAAGAAGAACTTCCATAGCTGCATCACCTTTACGCTGACCAATCTTAACGATTCTTGTGTAACCACCGTTACGTCCAGCATACTTAGGTGCAATTTCGTCAAATAACTTATTTGCGACATCAACTGTCTTTGTATTTCTCTTCTTACCAGAGTTGTCTGTTGGAACATCTGTTACAGTGTAGAGAACTTTCATCATTTCTCTTCTTGCATGTACTCTTGAAGGTAAGTCTTTCTTGATGGTCTTTTCAATACTGTCATATACAGTCTTTTTCTTACCATCAACTACTTCTTTAACTCTCTTACCATCTTTATCTTTACGTGCTACCTTAACAGTAACTGTAACATTCTCAAAGTTATCTTTTTCTTTAACTGCTAATGCAATTAAACCATCAGCAACTTTGCGGATTTCCTTAGCCTTAGCTTCAGTAGTAACAATTTTTCCATTGAAAAGTAAAGCTGTTACCTGGTTTCTGATTAAAGCTTTTCTCTGAGCAGATGTTCTGCCAAGCTTTCTATAACCTGCCATTTGTTGCTTTCCTCCTTGTTATTCTTCACTTGGACTAAGTTCTAATCCAAGTTCTTTTAATTTGGCAAGTACCTCTTCTAATGACTTGCGTCCGAGGTTTCTTACCTTCATCATATCTTCTGCTGTTTTGCTACATAACTCTTCTACAGTATTGATTCCGGCTCTCTTTAAACAGTTGTATGAACGTACTGAAAGTTCAAGTTCATCAATGTTAATTGCTCCGGTCTTAACCTTTTCATCTTCCGGCTTCTCAATGAATGTGCCGACAACATCTTTCGTATTATCTGAAAGATCAACGAAAAGATTTAAGTGCTCACAGAGTACCTTTGCTGCAAGGCTGACTGCATCGTCAGGTGCCAATGTACCATTTGTGTATACTTCTAATGTAAGTTTATCAAAATCTGTAACCTGACCTACACGTGTGTTCTGAACTGTCATATTAACACGTTCAACAGGTGTGTAGATAGAGTCTATTGACAATACACCAATTGGAGTATCTTCGTGCTTATTCTTTTCCGCACTTACATATCCTCTGCCGTTAGTAATTGTAAGTTCCATAAATAACTTGCAATCATTTCCACCATTTAATGTAGCTATTGGCAAATCCGGATTCATTATCTCGATATCTGAATCAGTATGAATATCGCCGGCTGTTACAACGCCTTCACGTCCATCACATTCAATGTACGCAATCTTTGGCTCATTTGAATCACTGCTGTTCTTGATAGCAAGATTCTTAATATTCATAATAATATCACTAACATCTTCTTTAACTCCCGGAATAGGACTAAACTCGTGTAAAACGCCATCGATCTTAACCTGACTAACTGCTGAGCCTGGGAGCGATGAAAGCATAATTCTTCTAAGAGAATTGCCAAGTGTTGTACCATATCCTCTTTCAAGAGGTTCTACTACAAATCTTCCATATCTTTTATCTTCAGATATTTCTTCGATTCTAATTGTTGGTTTTTCAAATTCGAACACTAAAAAGTCCCTCCTTTTATGGGTTGTGTCGTATCGAGTCTGTCATATTCTAATGAACCTTATCCATGGCATCATCCGCCATGATTACATCCTATTATTTTGAATATAACTCGACGATAAGCATCTCGTTAACCGGAACATCTATCATATCTCTTGAAGGAGCTGCCTTAACAACGCCCTTGAGATTATCCTGATCTGCATCAAGCCATTCCGGAACAAGTCTTCCGCCTGTTACTTCAAGGATATCTTTATATCTCTGAGAAGACTTAGCCTTCTCCTTAATTTCTATTGAATCACCAACATTTACAAGGTATGAAGGAATGTTTACACATTTTCCATTAACTAATACATGCTTATGATCTACTATCTGTCTAGCTTCTTTTCTTGTTCTGGCTAAACCTAATCTGAAAATAACATTGTCAAGTCTGAGTTCAAGTAATGTCATGAGGTTATCACCTGTCATACCATTCATCTTCTCAGCTCTCTTGAAATAATTTCTGAAAGGTTTCTCAAGAACTCCATATATGAATTTTGCTTTCTGTTTTTCGCGAAGCTGAAGTCCGTATTCACTTACCTTCTTGTTGGCTCTGCCTGATTTTCTGTTTGATTTCTTATCTATTCCTAAATAAACTGGATCAAGTCCAAGTGTTCTGCATCTTTTAAGAACAGGAACTCTATTAACTGCCATACTTTATTACACCTCCTATTAGACTCTTCTACGCTTTGGTGGACGACATCCGTTATGTGGTACCGGAGTAACATCCTTGATGCTTGTAACTTCAAGACCGCATGCCTGAAGTGCACGAATTGCGGCTTCACGACCTGAACCAGGTCCCTTAACCATAACGTCTACTGATTTTAAACCGTGTATTAAAGCTGCCTTAGTTGCAGTTTCTGCTGCCATCTGAGCTGCATAAGGAGTAGATTTCCTTGAACCTCTAAAACCAAGACCACCGGCACTAGCCCATGACAATGCGTTACCTTCTGTATCAGTTATAGTAACGATTGTATTGTTGAATGATGACTGAATATGTGCCTGTCCGCGTTCAACGTTTTTCTTAACACGCTTTTTTGTCACTTTTTTTGTAACTTTAGCCATTTTCTAAACTAACCTCCCTTATGGGTTCCCGTTTATTCATCGGGTATTATTTTTTCTTATTTGCTATTGTTTTCTTAGGACCCTTGCGAGTTCTAGCGTTTGTCTTTGTCTTCTGTCCTCTGACAGGGAGACCTTTTCTGTGACGAATGCCTCTGTAGCATCCAATTTCCTGTAATCTCTTGATATTTAAGGCGATTTCTCTTCTAAGATCACCTTCAACTGTCTGACTTGCGTCAATAACGTCTTTAATTCTGCCTACTTCTTCATCTGTAAGATCCTTAACACGAGTATTAGGGTCTACTTTAGCTTCAGCAAGAATACGATTTGAGCTGACTCTTCCAATACCATAAATATAGGTAAGTCCAATCTCAACACGTTTTTCTCTTGGTAAGTCTACACCAGCGATACGAGCCATGTGCGTTACACCTCCATTATCTCTTAATGTTGTTAATATATTTATTTAAAGTGGCTGACAACTCCCCCTGGTGGTTCGCCACTGCAGCCGCAAATTAGCGGGATTTCCAAACATAAAAAAGCCGGGAATTATCCCTGTCTCTGCTTATGCTTAGGATTTTCGCAGATAATCATTATATTTCCTTTTCTCTTAATGACTTTGCATTTTTCACAAATAGGTTTTACTGATGATCTAACCTTCATGGTAAATCCTCCTTTCCACGAAAAAGCAACTTTTATACCAAAATAAAAGTTGAAAAAAACGTCCGAGTGATAGTATATCACAAGGGTACAACTAATACAAGTAGTATTTTATAAATTTATTTGTCTCTCCAAATGATTCTTCCTTTGGTCAAATCATATGGTGATAACTCAAGTGTTACTTTATCGCCGGGAATTATTCTAATGTAATTCATTCTAAGCTTTCCACTGATGTGTGCCAGAACTTTGTGTCCGTTTTCAAGTTCTACCTGAAACATCGCATTTGGTAGTTTTTCAACTACTGTTCCTTCAATTTCTATTGAATCAACTTTTGACATCTTTTCCTCCTGCTATTTATCTAAGTGAGCCAGATATTTTTTTATAGAATATTTAATATTTTCATTTTGCAGTCTGTTATTCTCAATCATCCGGATTATTTCTTTATCTTCATAATCAACAATCTCAAGATGTTTTAAATTTTTGACTTTGGGATTAGATAACGGTCTGTACTTTCCGTCACTGACTTTTATCACATTTCCTGTTTCTACTATAATATAGTAGGTTCCTTTATCATGTCCGGCTAAAGATCTGCAAATGCTTCCTTTTTTTATATCAGCCATTTCTTCACTTCCTGTCAGATACTATAAGATTGAAAGGATTTCGCATCCTTCTTCAGTTATCAGAATCGTGTTTTCATAATGTGATGACAAAGAGCCGTCATATGTGACAACCGTCCAATCATCATCCAGCCAACATACTTTATATGTTCCTATATTGATCATAGGTTCAACTGCCAGTGTCATTCCCGCAGCAAGTTTTATGCCTCTTTTTTTCTGAATGAAATTAGGTATGTCCGGGTCTTCATGAAGATGTGTGCCAATACCATGACCGCACAAATCCCTGACAACACCATATCCGAGGTCTCCGGCATATTTACCTATTGCATTGGAAATATCATGTAAATAATTTCCTGCTTTTGCTTGCTCTATACCGGCAAAAAAACTTTTTTTTGTGTTTTCTATAAGTAGTTCTGCTTCTTTACTGATTTTACCTACTCCATAGGTTCTTGCTGCATCAGAATGATATCCTTTGTAGATAACACCTGCATCAAGACTGACGATGTCGCCCTCTTTTAATATTCTTTTACGGGAAGGTATCCCATGAACAACTTCCTCATTTACTGAAACACAAATCGACGCAGGATATCCGTTATAATTAAGAAAAGAAGGTATACAGGAAAAACTTCTTATAAGTCTCTCGCCTTCTTTATCTATCTCATACGTTGATATTCCCGGTTCTATTATTTTTCCAAGTTCTTCATGAACCAATGCGAGAATCCTTCCGGCTTCACGCATCAGCTCAATCTCACCTGGTGTCTTTATTGTTACAGACATATATTATTCTCCTAAAATTGAGACGATTGATGAAAATACATCTTCCATCGCTTTAGTTCCATCAACTTCATGAAGAACATTTTTAGCTGTATAGTAATCAATAAGAGGCTGTGTCTGCTCATGATATACATTAAGACGATTTTTAACCGTTTCAGGCTTATCATCATCTCTCAATATAAGCTCTGCTCCACATTTATCACAAACGCCTTCAACCTTTGTTGGTATATGGACAATATGATATGTAGCACCGCATGCAACACATGCTCTTCTACCTGACATACGGTTAATTATGTTTTCATCAGGAACTTCAACATTAATTGCATAATCAACTTTATCATTGATTGCCGCAAGGGCTGCATCTAATGCTTCTGCCTGTGGAATAGTTCTTGGAAAACCATCCAGAACATAACCGTTTGTGCAGTCATCAGCTTTTATTCTGTCTACTACAAGGTCAACAACAAGTTCATCCGGAACAAGTTCGCCTTTATCCATATATGATTTGGCTTTCTGACCAAGTTCGGTATTATTTTTAATATTTGCCCTGAAAATATCTCCGGTTGAGATATGAGGAATATTGTACTTTGCACATATTTTATCTGCCTGCGTACCTTTTCCTGCTCCAGGAGCACCTAACATGATTATTTTCATATTGCACTCTCCTTTATTCATTTAAGAAGCCTTTATAATCACGAACAACCATCTGTGACTCAATCTGTCTTATTGTTTCAAGTACAACACCGACAATAATGATAATTGATGTTCCACCGAAAGAAACATTTGCATTAAACAGTCCTGAGAATACAACAGGAATAAGTGCCACTACTGTAAGTCCGATTGCTCCTATAAAGATAATTCTGTTAAGAATTTTTGTTAAGTAGTCTGATGTAGCTTTACCCGGTCTTATACCTGGGATAAAACCACCGCTTTTCTTCATATTGTTTGCAATCTCTAATGGATTGAATGTAAGTGATGTATAGAAATATGCAAAAAATACAATAAGTACGATGTATAAAATCACACCTAATGTCAATATCATGTTATTTCTGTTAAACCAGTTATTTGATGATAATGCTCTGATGATTTTTCCGCCAACTGAGCTGTAGTCAAAATTAGGTTTAACAATCTGCATAATAATAAGTGGGAACGTCATTAAGGACTGGGCAAAAATAACCGGAATAACACCTGCTGTATTTACCTTAAGTGGAATATTTGAAGAATTACCACCATAAGTTCTTCTTCCCTGAACCTTCTTGGAATACTGCACCGGTATTCTGCGTTCGCCACCGCAAAGCAGAACTGTAAACAGTATAGTTCCTACTACTACTGCAAGAATTACAACAATTGCAATTGTTGCATTTAATACACTCTGTCCTTTTACGAAAGACTTGTATAAAGCTACGAAGTCTTCAGGTAAACGAGACACAATGTTGATAACAAGTATAATAGATATACCGTTACCTACGCCTCTTTCTGTGATTCTTTCACCGAGCCACATAAGAAGAGTTGAACCAGCTGTAAGAATTGCTACGATCATAACAGAAACCCTTACTCTTTCAAGAGCTGCCATTGTTGAATAGCCATCAATAAGACCACTCTTTCCAAATCCTATAACCATCGCAATACTTTCGATTAAAGCAAGTGCTACTGTAACAAATCTTGTGATTGTCTGTATCTTTTTTCTTCCGTCTTCTCCATCTTTCTGCATCTCTTCAAGCTTTGGAATAGCTATTGTAAGAAGCTGAACAATGATGGATGATGTAATATATGGTGTAATGCTCAATGCAAACACCGACATCTGAAGTAACGCACCACCTGTGAATGCATTAGCTAATGCTGAGCCATCGCCCTGGAAGATTGATGCCAGCTGATCACGATTTATGCCAGGAATAGGAAGAATACTTCCTATTCTGACAACAATTAACATTATAAAAGTGAAAATAATTCTGTTTCTGATTTCTTTCACTTTGAACGCATTTGCTAATGTTTTAAACATTAAATCACCTCGCAGGTTCCGCCAAGAGCTTCAATCTTTTCCTGAGCCTTTGCACTAAAAGCGTTAGCCTTTACAGTAAGTTTCTTTGTTAACTCGCCGTTTCCAAGAATCTTAACGCCGTCTTTAGGATTCTTAACAATTCCTGATTCAATTAATGAATCAATTGTGATAACTGAACCATCTTCAAAGCTTTCCAAAGCTTTTAAGTTAATTCCTACGATTTCAAGGCTGTTTCTATTTGTAAAGCCTCTCTTTGGTAATCTTCTATATAATGGCATCTGACCACCTTCAAAGCCTGGTCTTGGTGCTCCTGAACGAGCTTTCTGACCTTTATGTCCCTTGCCGGCTGTTTTACCATTTCCTGAACCGTGTCCACGGCCTCTTCTGAAATTATCACTCTGCTTAGATCCTGCTGCAGGCTGTAAATTTGATAAATCCATTTTTACACCTCCTTATTCAGATATAATGTTTATGCTTCTTCAACCTTAACTAAATGTCTTACCTGTGCAATCATACCCTTTGTTGCATCATTGTTAGGTAATTCAACTGTTTTGTGAAGTTTTGTAAGTCCAAGTGCTTCAACTGTTTTAACATGTTTTGGAACAGCACCAATTGTTGACTTTATTAATGTTACTTTTAACTTATCTGCCATTCTTCGCTACCTCCTTATTTGTAGAGCTCTTCTACAGTCTTACCACGAAGTTTTGCAACTTCTTCCGGGGATTTTAACTGACTTAAAGCATTGATTG
>OGOW01003281.1_pt1 | contig 11780 bp, 10 predicted proteins | sample 1552781 | NCBI WGS metagenome assembly OGOW01 (sample SAMEA2580145, study PRJEB22360) | human gut metagenome | biome: human gut; feature: human-associated habitat; material: faeces | place: Denmark | collected 2008/2010
TTCCATATTTGTTGCTTCCTTCTCCATTGTTACCATTTTGTGCCTTAAATTTTTTCTTGTATCTAAAATCTATTAAAGTGTTTGAGTTAGGATCAACTTCGAAATATACATCTCCGCCTTTGTGCCGATTGTCATATACAAAAGGATCCATCAGCCAGATTTCGATATACTGCACGTTGGCTGTTTCGAAATCACTGGTAGTGATACTCCGCATCATTCCTCCCCACCGTTTCTCCGGATTACGCAGTTTACCGTCCCGGTCGACATCGGTCGTAAAGTTGTAGGGACCTTTTTCCGTCGGATAGTAAGCCACCGAGAGGGCAGGAATAATATTCACATCCCCGACAGCCAGATCCTTATCCGGGAACAATTCCGTCTGCCGGATTTCGCGGACAAAATGGTTAGAACGTTGTTCCTTGTCGGCCCGGATATGGGAAGGGGTCGCCGTCGACATGCGGTAAAAAATAGGATCGACAATATACCAGGCCAATTTTGCCCGGTTGTAGCCGTAATCCAGACTATCCGACTTGCCTTCCGGAAACAGATTATCCTGAGGGGTAGAAGCCGGTTTCCATTGCGTTATCCCTTTCATATCCAACGAAATCTTACTTCCTTCGAAATCGTCCAGGTAAGCGTTTCCACCGGCTCCACGGGCTGTACCCGGCTGAAACCTGGCGAACTCGGTGTCTATCGTCAGGTGGGATTTCGCTTTGGTATGTACAAAAGGTAATTTGTCGATCAGAGTGGTCAGAAAACCGGACTCGGTATTATAAGTAGCGTTCACCCCCCAAATGGTATTCGATAAAGGTTCTTCTCCCAGATTCACTTTATGGGTCAACGGCTTTTCGCTCATATGCATTACCGTTGCTCCGATATTCAGTTTATCGTTGAATTTATAGTCGAGATGTGTCCCGACCAGCGTTTTGGTTTGCATGCCGAACATCGAACGGTTTTCACTTTTAATCGTAATCGGTGTACCGGCTTCCAGCAATGACTGGTTCATAATCTTCAGAGTCCCCATCGTATAATCGACCACATAATCGATATTCTCTGTCAACTCCACCCCACCGGCAAGTACTTTCACCGAGCCCTGAGCAATGTCCTGTCCTCCCAGGGAGATCTCGGAAGAGGACGACGATTTGTAACTTCCTTTCAGATAAAACTTATTCTTCTCGGCATTCTGTTCCGCTTCGCTTTGTGTCTTTTCGTACAAGTCTTTATAAACGTACTGACCAGCGACTCCCGGACGATTGATTTTCTTTTCCAGCCACCCGCCGAATGGTTCCAGTACGGGAAAAACGATCCTCCCTTTATTGGAATAGACCGTTATCCCCTCGATATAATCGAAACGCCCGTCCGGAATCGCGTCCAACCGGGTATTCAGCCGGTCGAGATTCATCACAGACAATAAAATCTTATTATCGATATCTCCGGCCGGCAGATAATTCACCTTCGTTCCGGCCTTATCATTCTGGTACAAAATGTCTAACACAAAATCCTCGGCACTCAGATTATAGGAACCGATATTATAGACATTCTTCATCATCAAATCCCAGGTCGGCATTTTAGGGCTCTGTGTCGTACTTCTCAACATCTTCACCACCAAGGTCGAAGGTGCAGCCGGGGCATTGGAGGTCAGTTCTCCCACTGTATGGATTTCCCCTCTCACCGTATATTCATAAGCGACCGCCAATACCTCATCCGCATTCAAGGCCGCATTCAGGGAGATATATCCCAGTTTTTCATTCAGGATATATTCGGAAGGATCCAGCAAACGGGCATTTTCCAATTTTTCATAATCCTTGCCGGAATTGAAACCGGTACCGATCTGGGATAAAATACCGGAAACCTGATTGATATCCCGGATTCCTGCATAGCGATCCACCATGGTCTGATACAGCCGATTGCTCTGATTATCGGGATATACCTGCCCGGGAACGGCGGGAAACAACCCGGCATCGAACATCGGATTGGACGGATCCCCGACATTATTTTCAGCCAAACCCGTAAATGCAACGATATTCCGGGCCCGGTCGAAACGGGAACTTTTATTGGTTACCCATACTTCAATTTTAGTGATCACCACCCCGCTATTCACTACGGGCAAGTTTTGTAAGGCGGCATCGTACTGATCCCGGAAAAAACGCGACAGGAAAAAGTGTTTATTAGCTTCATACCTCAAAGCAGATACTTCAAAATCCTGTTTTTCAGCTCCTTTCTCCAATTGAATCACTTTAGATTCCCCCTTCTGTTGCGAAAAAATACTCGACATGGACAATTTACCGAACTGCAGGTCCGTCCGGAATCCCCAAAGATTCTGTCCACCCGAAATCAGCATTCCGGTTAAAGGTAAAGAGACATTTCCCGCCTCCACCTTTTTCACGATATCGTCTTCCTTCCCTTCGTAGTTCAGTTTCAGGATATTGTCATAATCGAAAGTAGCCTCTGTATTGTACGACCAATCGAGATTGACCAAATCACCGATATTACCGCCGATATTGAATTGTATCTTCTCGTCGAAATCCAGCGAAGTCGTTTTGCGCATATCGATAGGCAAAGTCGGATTATCGACTTTATTCGTTTTGACCCCCAAGGTCAGTTCTGCCGATCCCTGTACCTCGATCCGGATTTTGTTGATACCGAAAATCGGACTCAGAATTTTGTCTAAAAATTGTATATCGGAAACCAGACTCTTGAAATCGTACTTATTCCCTTCCTGAATCTGCCTCCGGTTGTATTCGTACAACGACATTTTCGAACGGGCTTTCAGCAGATCCTGCAAGGTTTCCATAAAAGGGCGGTTGTAATAATACTTTCCGCCGATCAGGCTGGCTACGACATAACGCTTGGTCAGCGGATCATAGATAATGGTATCTTTTATATTGGACGGTTGCCTGAGAAACAATGCCGACGATGGAATAGTCTGCCGGATTTCATTGTCCCGGATCTCCCGGATCGGAAATTGCAGGGTATCGGAAACGGTCCCGGCAACCCGCCCGGAAAAAATAGGCTCCTCCGATTCTCCCGCAGGATAACCGAAAACAAAAACCATCTGAGTTATTATCAAAAATAATAACAAGATATACCGCATACACACACACATTGTTTGCAAACCGATTCACACTAATGATTTGCAACACATTTATTTATAATTGCTTCAGTGCTTGTTTAATCAGTTCCTCGACGCTGGTGACACCTCCACCGGCCATAATTTTATCCAATACTTTATTGGCCTGAGCCTTCACAAACCCAAGCATCACCAAAGCAGCCAAAGCTTCTTCTTTTATGGCCACCGAAGCGCCGAAGTTCATCTCTTCGGCACTACCTGTCACCGCTATTTTATCTTTCAATTCGATAATCACCCGCTGGGCCGTCTTCAGCCCGATTCCCTTCACACTCTTGATTGCATTTACATTCTCTGTCAGGATGGCTCCGGCAATTTCTTTTACCGTCATCGAACTCAACATAACACTAGCCGTATTCGCTCCGATCCCGGAAACCGAAATCAGCTGCCGGAAAACCGTTCTTTCCTCTTTATTGAAAAAGCCGTATAACAAGAGTGCATCTTCCCGGACAATCTGATGAATATATAAGGAAACCTGCTGCAAAGCTACAATCTGAGAGTAGGTATTCACCGAAATATTAATATAATACCCCACTCCGCCGCATTCGATCACCGCGTAAGCAGGCGTCGCCTCCACCAGAAGGCCTTTTATATATTCATACATTTTTTAAGTCTTTAATTAAAACCTATGATTTTCCGCACCTCACGGATAGTCTTATCGGCACTGGCACGCGCTTTTTCCGCCCCTTCCCGGGCCACTTTATCCATATATTCCGTATCGGCGGCATAGGCCAGGATTCTCTCCCGGATAGGAGACGTAAAATTCACAATATCCTCGGCTAACTGTTTCTTCAAATCACCATAGCGAATTTCACAGGCATTGTATTTCTCATTGAAATAATCGTAAGTATCTGCAGAAGATACAATCTTCAGCATGGTAAACAGATTAGCGATAGCTTCGGGCTTTTCGCTATTGGGCTGCGTAGGACCGCTATCGGTCACCGCTTTCATCACTTTCTTACGGATAGTAGCGGCATCGTCGATCAGATAAATAGCATTTCCTTCGGATTTTCCCATCTTTCCGGATCCATCCAACCCCGGCACTTTAATCGCATCTCCCCCGAAGGAATAGGACTGTGGCTCCGGGAAAAATTCTACCCCATAGATGGTATTGAAACGCCGTGCAAATTTCCGGGCCATCTCCATATTCTGCTCCTGGTCCTTTCCTACCGGTACTTTATCAGCCCGGTGAATCAGAATATCGGCAGCCATCAAAGTCGGATAAGTCAACAGTCCGGCATTCACATTCTCCGGTTGTTTCCGGGCTTTTTCCTTGAAAGAAGTCACCCGCTGCAATTCTCCCAAATAAGCGTTCATGTTCAGGTAGAGGTATAGTTCCAGTACTTCTTTTACATCACTCTGTACATAGATCGCTGCCTTTTCGGGATCGATCCCACATGCCAAATACTCGGATAAAATCTTCCGTACATTGGCAGTCACGTCGCCCGGATGGGGATGAGTCGTCAAAGAATGCCAATCGGCAATGAAAAAAAAGCATTTATATTCATCCTGTAAACGCAGAAAATTTTTTACCGCTCCGAAATAGTTCCCTAAATGTAAATTTCCCGTGGGTCTGATCCCGCTAACAACAATCTCCATTTGAATCACTTATTAAAAAATAGACAAAACGAACTTATCTCTCTACCCCCTACAATCAACGGATTTTATAAGTTCCATCCTGCAAAGATAAGCTTTTATTCAAAATCGCTGAAACGGTTTTTCATGAAAATTAGAATTTAACAATTATCATACTTCCGAAGCAAAAAAGGAGGTGATTAAAAAAAATTAAAAAAAGTTACTTTTATAAGCTTTTTTTATTACATTTGAAACGCAAAATTGCAACTATTTTATAAAACTAAATTTTTCTACAAACAATGGAAGGATACGAAAGAAAAGAAGGAATGGACAATGATCGGGAAGAGATTTATTCCAAGGCAGTGAGAGCAGGGAAAAGAACCTATTTTTTCGACGTGAAATCAACTCGTAACAATGATTATTACCTGACAATCACAGAAAGTAAGAAGAGATTCGATAACGACGGGAATCAAAATTTCGAGAAGCATAAAATCTTTCTGTACAAAGAAGATTTTGAAAAGTTTGCTGAAGGTTTAGATGAAGTCGTTGCTTATATCCAGGCCGCCATCGGCGGAGAAGCTCCCAAAGCAGCCTACACCGACCCCCAAAAAGAAGAATTCGACGTCGATTTCGATCAGATTTAAAAAATATCACTTTTTATAAAAACCGCTTGTCGTAACAGGCGGTTTTTTTATTCTCCAATGAGATCGCGGACCACTACCGAAGCGATAAAGCACCCGAAGATAGGCGGCATATAAGAGATGGTCCCTACATTGGACTTCTTATTCCGACTCTCTGCCAGGACGATAGCCTCCGGATCGGTAAATTCCGACGAAAAAACCACCTTCACCCCTTTGTAAACCCCCAGTTTATGCAAGCGTTTACGCAACATACGCGCCAGATTGCAATTATAACTTTTCGAAATGTCCGCCACTGCAATTTTCGAAGGATCCAGTTTTCCCCCCGACCCCATCGAACTGACGACAGGCAAGCCCAATTGCAGACTATGATAAATCAGGAATATCTTCGGCGCCAAGGTATCGATAGCATCCACGATATAGTCGTATCGGGCCATTTTCAATACCTCGATCATCCGGTCATCCCGGATAAAATCGTTAATCACATGCAATTTAATCTCCGGATTGATATTCCGGAACCGCCCGGCCATAATCTCCGCCTTGGCTTTTCCCAGATTACAATCCAAAGCCGGCAATTGCCTGTTCTTGTTGGTCAGTTCCACCACATCCCCATCGATAATCGTCATTTCGCCTATCCCGGCCCGGCACAACTGTTCGGCAGCATATGCTCCCACCCCTCCTAAACCGGCGACCAAAACATGAGCCTGCTGCAATTTCTCCAACCTTTCTTTCCCGAGTAATAATTCCGTACGACTCAACCATTCAGGCATAATATAAAATTTCAAAGTATAACATTACAATTTAAACAACCGATCGAAATTCATCCGGACAATATGCTGCAATTCTTCCACAGCGATCCCCCTCCGACGGGCGACTTGCCCATAGACCTCCCCGATCGTAAAATCCGAATTATCCGTTTCGATCAGCAACCGGTCTGCCGGAATTTCAGGTAATACCCGATACACCTGCGACTCTTCGTTCATGGCATGCCTTCCGGCGGAAATATAAAATCCATGCCGCAACAAATCCATCAAGATCTCCCGCCGGTTATTGAATCCGTGCATAATCCATTTCTGATGTGACCGGCATTTCTTATAGGCAGTAATCAATTCCGGGATCGCCCTCACCCCATGAACAATCAACGGCAACCCATACTGTCCTGCAATTTCCGCCTGCCGTTCAAACAGCTTCAACTGCACTTCCACCGGAGCAAGCGCATTCCGGTCCACCCCCGCTTCCCCGACAGCCACAATCTTCCCCTCTGCTGCCGCCAGTTCTATCTTCTGCAACCTTTCCTCCACCCTATCATCGATATACATGGGATGAATTCCCAAAGAAAAGTAAACCGCCCCCTGCCCGGGCATAATCACATTTCCCAGACAAGGATCGACAATATTCACCCCCTCTCCCGGCCGATGTGTATGTACGTTAATCCAATCTTGTGGCATAAGCATCCTTTTACAACCACAAATATACACCATTCCTCCGGATAATCAATCCCCCGCTTTCCGTCAAGCCACACCTCCCCCGCCCCCGAAGGGGCACGTCCTGAGTCTCCCGGGATCTGTCCTAAAGTCGCCCCCTAAGTCAATTCTTCTAAAATGGTTTCCACATCCGCCAATTCTTCTTCCCCCCTTCCCATCTTCCTCAACTCCTCCAGCATCCTTCCGGCCCGCTCCACACATTCCTCCTCCTCCACATAATAATAACAGTAGGCCAGCAATTTCACACTCTCCGCCGAAACGGCCAGGCGATCCAAATTCCGACCAACCACATCCAGCACCTCCTGCAACATCCCCTCATCCCGCGTCACCTCACAGGCATCCAGCAACGCCAAAAGCAATGCCGGATCCGAAATATCCAGTCTCTGCCTCGCCATCGAACACACGCTCTCCAGAGCATTTTTCACCCTCCGGGCCTCCTCCATCCGTTCCACCTCCACCCGGCATTCTCCGTACTCCCGGCAAAGCCGCAAAATTTCTTGTACCAACTGTTTCATATTATTAATCAACATCATTAATATCGCGCAATCACCTGATTGTATATCAAGACTTTCACTATTTCCCGATACACTCATACACGAACCCTTGTTCTTTCAGCTCTCCTGCATCATAAATATTCCGCCCATCGATCAGGATACACTGCTTCATCAGTTTCTTCAGTACATTCCAGCCGGGCAAGCGAAATTCCTTCCATTCCGTCAGCAACAAAAGTGCATCTGCATCTACCACGGCATCATACATATCCCTGGCGTATTCCACCCGGTCACCCACTCTGCGCCGGCACTCCGGCATGGCTATAGGATCATACACCCGTACCTTTGCTCCGGCCCGGGTCAGCAAACCGATCATCACCAAAGCCGTAGCTTCACGCATATCGTCCGTCTCAGGCTTAAAAGCCAGACCCCAGATTGCTATAGTTTTTCCCGACAGATCCGGATAATATTTCGCCAACTTATGAAATAAAACCGTTTTCTGGGTCTCGTTCACCTCTTCCACAGCCTCCAATACCCGCATCCGATAACCATTCTTTTCCGCCGTTTTTATCAATGCTTTTACGTCTTTCGGGAAACAGGAACCGCCATACCCACAGCCCGGATAAAGGAACTTACTGCCAATCCGGCTATCCGCCCCGATCCCCTTCCGTACCATATTCACATCAGCACCGACCAGCTCACACAAATTAGCGATATCGTTCATAAAACTGATCCGCGTTGCCAGCATCGAATTGGCCGCATACTTGATCATCTCTGCCGACGGGATATCCGTGAAAATCAAACGGTAGTTATTCATCATAAAAGGCTTGTAAAGCTTCTCCATCAGCCGCCGTGCCTCTTCCGACTCCACACCGACCACCACACGGTCCGGTTTCATGAAATCGTCCACGGCATTACCCTCCTTCAGAAACTCCGGATTCGAAGCCACATCAAAACCCACTTCTACTCCACGCTTATCCAACTCTTCCTGAATTACCGCCTTTACTTTCCGGGCCGTTCCGACAGGTACCGTACTTTTGGTTACGACCAAAATATATTTATTTATTCCCCGTCCGATTGTATGGGCCACCTCCAGCACATATTTCAGATCGGCACTCCCATCCTCGTCAGGGGGAGTCCCAACGGCACTGAAAACCACTTCCACTTCATCCAATACCTCTGCCAGATCGGTAGTAAACCTCAGACGTCCTGCCTGAAAATTCCGGTGTACCATATCCTCCAGGCCCGGCTCATAAATCGGAATGATCCCTTTTTTCAGGCTCTCTATCTTCTCTTCCATCACATCCACACAAGTCACGTTCACCCCCATCTCAGCAAAACAGGTGCCTGTCACCAGACCGACATAACCCGTGCCTACTATTGCTATATTCATAACACGATTGATTTAAATGAAAAATCCCTTACCGGAAAAACAGTAAGGGAAAACTGGTATATAAACAAAACTATTCAGATCAAAAATGAAGCAACTACTCCAAATGATAATACGACTTAAACCAGGCCACGGTCTCCCTGATGCCTTCCCGGATGTCTTTCGAAGGTTTATACCCCATATCACGCTGTAAAGCCGAAGTATCGGCATTCGTCTGATACACATCTCCCGGCTGCATAGGCAGATATTCTTTCACAGCTTCCTTTTCGCAGGCCGCCTCTACCGCCGCGATAAAATCCATCAGCCGTACCGGCTCCGAATTGCCGATATTGTAGATCCGGTAAGGTGCCGAAGAGCAGGCCGGATCGGGACATTCCGCATTCCAGGCCGGATCGGGTTCGGCCACCCGGTCGATACAACGGATTACTCCCTCCGCAATATCGTCGATATACGTAAAATCCCGAAGCATATCCCCCTGATTGAACACTTTAACCGGCCGGTCGTGCAAAATAGCATCCGCAAACAGGAAAGGACTCATATCCGGACGCCCCCAGGGACCGTAAACCGTAAAGAAGCGCAAACCCGTCACCGGGATTCCATACAGATGACTATAGGCATGCGCCATCAGCTCATTACTCTTCTTCGAAGCTGCATACAGACTTACCGGATGCGCGATACTATCCTTTTCTGAAAACGGAACCTTCCCGTTCAACCCGTACACACTGCTCGAACTGGCAAACACCAGATGTTCCACCCGGTTCCAGCGACAACACTCCAACACATTGAAAAATCCGTCGATATTACTCTCAATATAAGCCCGGGGATTCGTAATCGAATACCGCACGCCCGCCTGAGCCGCCAAATGGCAAACCCGGCCGAACCGCTCATTCACGAACAGCATCTCCATAGCCTGACTGTCCTCCAGATTCATACGGATAAACCGGTAGGCCGGCCACTTCCGGCTCTGCACCAGTTTATACCACCCCACCTCTTCCTTCACAATACCGCACTCTGCAAGCCTTCCGTATTTCAACTCCACCTCATAATAATCGTTGATATTATCCAACCCCACCACCTCGTCTCCCCGTTCCAGCAGACGCTGCACGACATAAGACCCGATAAACCCGGCTGCGCCGGTGACCAGTATTTTCATCTTTCATTCACTTTTAAACGTCACCTCATCCGTCCGCGGATTGTGAACTTTTCACGTATCAGATAAGTAAATCTTTCAACAAAACAATATCTTGAGCTATACGCTTTCCGAAATGACAGTCAACGAAACGCACCGTTTCAATTAAACTATCAATAGCCTGTGGTGTCCAGTTTATTTCCATTGCATTGCCTGATCCAGTTTTGCCATAGCAACCTCCGTTGACTGCTTCCATAACAATCATTTTTCTTTGCTTACAAAGCAAAACCTTTATCAGAAAGTATACTTACCGCTTTCTCTATTTTCTTCTAAAAAAACAAACGATACCTCAAATTAATCAACCAAAAGCTTTCATTCGCTCTTAAACGTCACCTCATCCGTCCGCGGATGTACAAACTCAAACTCCAATGTCCGCGCCAGCCCCTCTCCCAGTGTATAGGGGGCCTTAAATCCCGTAGCCAAAGCCTTCGAAGCATCAAACTCCGTCGTTGCACAAAACTTCTTCACCCGGACAGAACTAACCGTCAGTTTTTTCCGTGTTACGAAAGCCAGTATATCAAACCCATATCCCCCAAGCATACCCAGCCAATAAGGGAAATGTGTCATCGGGATATGCTTATCCAGCACCTTACTCACATGCCCAACCAACTCATTCATCGTAAAATCAGGCTTATCTATGTAATTGTATGCATCATATCCATCCTTTTTATTTTCTATCAGGAACCTGATAAACGCCACGATATTCCCTACGTATGCCATCGACTTCCGGTTATTCCCCTTCCCCACCATCAGAAACTTCCCGCCGGAAATCTGTTTCAATAAATTATACACATTTCCCCGGTTCCGTTCCCCGAAGATCACCGTAGGACGCAGAATACTGATATTCCAGTCAGGATGTGTCCGGTACCACTTTTCCAGTTCCATCTCTGCCAGCCATTTACTCTTACCGTAATGGTTGAACGGATCCTTCGGATGCTCCTCGTCCGGATTCTTCTTATTCAACCCGTACACCGCCACCGACGACGTAAACACAATCCGTTTCACACCGTTGGCCTCCATCGCTGACAGCGTATTCTGCATCCCGCCGACATTCACATCATAATAAAGCGAAAGCGGCGTTACATCATCCCGATGCTCCGCCGCCAGCAATACCACTACGTCAGTTCCTTTCAGTAATTCCGTCAGCTTCTCCCTATCCCTCACATCACCGGCCACTGTCACATCCGGGAAAAAATGACTGGGCTGTTTATCGATATTCTGCAACTCATACTGGCCGTCCGGACGCAATAAATCTATCAGGCGGGTCCCGACAAAGCCGGAACCGCCGATCAATGTGATTTTCATACTTATTTCTTAATTGAGCGTTATTTCAAATATTTTATAAATCCAAATATTGTATAAGTCAACATATAGTAACAGGCAGAAAACAACTTAATATGCTGATACTTACGAATCACATTCCAGTATCCTTTAAACATCTCGTATTTATTGGCAGAACGGGATGTTTTAGCCTCTCGGTAAAGAGCTGTAACTTTACATAAATTATGAGCGATATAGCCTTTTTTGAGTATATCAAGCCAAAAACAAAAATCCTCCTGGGGTATTTGTTTAAAACGCGTTTCACCAACCGCTTCATGTTTGACAACAGAGGTCAGGCAAGGTATCGCATTAGACTTTAAAAGACTTTTGTAAACGGACGTTTTACGTGTTTGAACAATTCTGCCATTTCTAACTCCGTCCCAATTTATTTTCTCATAAAATGAATATACTAAATCATAACCATTCATCTCTAAGAATTCAACTTGCAACTGGAGCTTATCAGGCAACCAAACATCATCAGCATCAAGAAATGCTATGTATTTCCCCAAGGCGTTCTCAATCCCTATATTTCTGGGAAGAGCCGGGGAACCCGACGGTTTATCTGTCCT
>OGOW01003283.1_pt1 | contig 11779 bp, 10 predicted proteins | sample 1552781 | NCBI WGS metagenome assembly OGOW01 (sample SAMEA2580145, study PRJEB22360) | human gut metagenome | biome: human gut; feature: human-associated habitat; material: faeces | place: Denmark | collected 2008/2010
TGGCTGCACCGATGGCATGGAAGTCACCGGTAAAGTGCAGGTTGATGTCTTCCATCGGAACTACCTGTGCATATCCGCCGCCGGCTGCTCCACCTTTTACACCGAAGACCGGTCCTAAGGATGGCTCTCTTAAAGCAACCATAACGTTCTTACCCATTCTCTGCATACCGTCTGCCAGACCTACAGTTGTTGTAGTCTTTCCTTCACCGGCCGGTGTCGGGTTGATAGCGGTAACCAGAATCAGTTTACCATCTTTTTTGTCAGATTCTTTCAGCAGATTGTAGTCGATCTTTGCTTTGTACTTTCCGTACTGTTCCAGATATTTGTCATCGATACCTGCTTTCGCTGCGATCTCGGTGATCGGTTTCATTTCGCATTCCTGTGCGATTTCAATGTCTGTTTTGTATCCCATAGTGATTTCTCCTTTCTTCTGACCGGACGTCGTCCCCCGCGAAACAGGACAAATTCAGCGAATGTATCTCATGTGCTTTTCGAAGGCTTCCGGAATCACCCGGTGTGTACTTCGGTGAATGATCCTGAAAAATAAAAAACGCAGCAAATGTATTTCGTTCTACATTGCTGCCCAGACGGTCGGCCAATATGGATTCTGGTTTCCAGTGGTTCCTCCACATATCCGTCAGTCGCCAGAATCTTCTTTTTCAGACTTCTTTTAAAGAATAGCATAAATTAGCAAAAAAGTCAAGAATTACAAAGAAAAAACACCATTCTTTTGGCGGATTTCCCGAGAATCTTCGCGCAAAAGTGGAGCACGTGCTGATTTGCTGCGTAAGAAAGATTTTTACTTGATATTTACGGGAGAGAAAGTTATACTGGAAAGGCAGAATTCATTATCATGGAATGAGTCTGCAAAAAGAAAAGGGAACAGAAAACCAATAAAATAGGAAGAAAGCCGGTGAGAAAGATGGAACAGATGATCAGGGAGGAGATCTTTTCCGGATTTTGCAGAACCTGTAATCAGGCGCAGATGGTGACCTGTGAATTTGAGCAGAAGGGTGACCGTCTGGAACTGACCGAGGTGGATTGCGGATACCGAAAATGTATTCACAAAGCAAGCTGCGAGATTGCAAAGCAGATCCGGCAGATGGAACAGGAGTATAGGGAGGAGTAGAAGGGAAAACATGTTGGTAAGAAACAGAAAAACACAAACATACCTTGCATTGTTGCTTTTCTTTTTTGCATTGCTGATACCTCTGCAAAGTTATGCGGCGCAGAACAGTCAGCAGCAGATCAGTACACGGGCAGTCAAAACAGGGTGGGTCCAGACTGGAGAAAAATGGAAGTATGTGAATACGGATGGAAGCTATCCGAAAAACACATGGAAATACCTCTACAGCACCTGGTACTATTTTGGTGAAGACGGCTGGATGGTGACCGGCTGGAAAGAAATTAATGAGGAAACATATTATCTGAGACCGAGCGGAGCCATGGTAGTCGGCTGGGTGAAACTGGAAGGAAAATACTATTATTTCAATCCGTCCGGTGTATTACAGAAAAACGGCTGGGGGGATAACGACAAATATTATGTAGATGAGAATGGTGTCTGGATTGAGGATAAGACAAAAGACGAGGATACTGAGTCGGACAAGGCGGAATGGGTACAGTTTGGCAAACGCTGGAAGTTCCGGGAGGCGGATGGCAGCTATGCGAAAGGTGGCTGGAAAAACTTCGGCGGCAGCTGGTATTACTTTGATGCGAACGGCTGGATGGCAGTTGGCTGGTTGGAGACTTCCGGCAACTGGTATTATCTGGATCCGGAAGTGGGAAATATGCAGCGTGGCTGGAAAAAGATCAATGACAGCTGGTATTATCTGAACCCGGGAACTGGTGAACTGGTAACCGGATGGAACGTGATCGGCGGTTCCTGGTATTATCTGGATCCGGGAAGCGGCGAGATGGCAGAAGGCTGGACGCAGATTAAGAATGAATGGTACTATCTGAAACCGGACAGTGGCGTCATGCTGGAAAACTGGCAGAAGATTGACGGTGCGTGGTACTACCTGAATCCGGGAAGCGGCACCCGTGCACAGGGCTGGAAGAAGATCGGAAGCACCTGGTACTATCTGGATGCAACCAACGGACAGCGTCAGGAAGGCTGGACAAAGGTCAATAATGCCTGGTATTATCTGAATGATAACGGTATCATGGCGGAAGGCTGGATGCAGCAAGATACGCACTGGTATTATCTGAAACCGGGTAACGGAGCCATGGCAATTGGCTGGCAGGACATCGGAGGCACCTGGTATTATCTGGACGGTGCAGGTGTTATGGTAACGGGCTGGCATTATATCGGTAATCACTGGTATTATATGACCGGAAGCGGAGCCATGGCGACGAACTGGCTGAAGCTGAACAACAACTGGTACTACGTTGGCAGTAACGGAGCGATGGTAACCGGCTGGCAGGATATCGCAGATAAGCGGTATTATTTCTATGACAGCGGAGTCATGGCTGCAAGTACAAAGATCGATGGCATTGAGATTGATGCGGACGGTGTGGCACAGATCGTAAGCGGACCGCTCGGAAGTCTGACAAGACTGCTGAAGACAGCGATGCTTCCGGTTGGTAACACCTTATATGTATGGGGCGGCGGTCATGACCTGTATGTTGGCGGTGATTCTCTGCGAATCGGTGTGAACCCGCAGTGGAAGAAATTCTATGATCGGCATGGAAGTAACTATGATTTTTCGAGATACAAATATTCCTATGGAAACGGACTGGATTGTTCCGGATTTGTCGGATGGACAATCTACAATACATATAATACCAAGGCAAATCAGTCAGCATATGTGACAACATCCACTGATTTCCCGGATTATCTCAAGAGAAAAGGATTCGGAACATACCAGAGAGTAAACGGTGGAACCTTTACACCAGGCGATGTGGTGGCTATCGATGGTCATGTATGGATGGTTATCGGTATGTGCTCAGATGGCAGTGTGGTAATTGTACATGCGACACCTCCGGTGATCCAGATCAGCGGTACGGTAACGCCATCAGGAAGCAAGAACAGTGAGGCAGTGCAGCTGGCACAGGCATATATGAAAAAATATTTTTCAGATGCGGCGAACAAATTCAATCTGTGTATCGCATCAAAAGGATATCTCAATGGTGTCAGACGTTTCCAGTGGTATTCCAGCAAACTGACGGATCCGGACGGACTGCGGAATATGTCGGCAGAACAGGTACTGGCAAAGATCATTGGACCAAAATAGAAAAACGAAAGAAAAAAAACATCATCTTTGACAGGATGGTGTTTTTTTCTAATTTACGCAAAAAAACGGGTCAGGATCCACGTTTTGGGAGCACTTTCGAATAGGTACTTGCGTCAGAAAACATTTTGTGGTAGTATATTAAGGAATGTAAAGAGAATGTTTCGGAAATATTACAGATTTGTATACACATAATACAAAACAGTAAAAAGGAGAATTGTATGAAGAAAAGATTCCTTTGTTTAACATTAGGATTACTGCTGACAGTTTCACAGGTTGCTCCTGTTGGAGCTGCAACCAGAAAAGAGCAGCTGAAACAGGATAAGGCAGCAGCACAGAGTCAGCTTGCGGCACAGGAGTCAAAGATTGACAGTCTGGAAAACCAGAAACAGACACTTTCCGCTGAAATCAATCAGCTGGATTCTGATCTGGTTAATATTATGGTAGAGATTGAGATTCTGGATGGAGAATTATCCGATAAAGAAGCACAGATCGAGCAGACAAAAGCGGATCTGGAAGTGGCAGAGGCAAATAAACAGAAACAGTACGAAGCCATGAAAAAGAGAATCCAGTATCTGTACGAAAAAGGCGGAGACGATGCGTGGGCACAGATGCTGTTCCAGGCAACAGATTTTACCAGCCTTCTGAATCAGGCAGAGTATGTACAGCAGATGTACGACAGTGACAGAAACAGCCTGGAAGAATACAAAGAGACGGTACAGCAGGTAACAGATCTTGGAAACCAGTTAGACAGCGAAAAAGCAGAACTGGAAGAGATGAATCAGGAGTACCAGAACCGCCAGGCAAGCATGCAGGAACAGCTGGAACAGAAAAAAGCAACTTCCAGTGATTATGATGCACAGATTGCACAGGCGCAGGATCAGGCAGCTCAGTATACCGAACTGATCCGTCAGCAGAATGCAGAGATCCAGAAGATCGAGGAAGAAGAGAAGAAAGCCGCTGAAGAGGCAGCAAGAAAAGCAGCTGAGGAAGCAGCTAAGAAGGCAGCCGCTGAAGAAGCTGCCAAGAAAGCGCAGGAAGAGGCAAACAAAAAGGCAGCAGAAGCAGCAAGCAAGAAACCTTCTACAACGAGTACAACAACAAGTTCCAATAAAACAACAGGAAACAGTTCCAGCTCAACATCCAAGGGAAATGGAAGCTCATCCGGTAGCAGTTCAGGAAGTTCCAGCAGCTCAAGTTCCAACGTATCCTACAACCCGACCGGACAGTCTGTTGTCAATTACGCATGCCAGTTCGTTGGTAACCCGTATGTATGGGGTGGTACAAGCCTGACAAACGGAGCTGACTGTTCCGGATTTATTATGAGTGTATACGCAAAATTTGGTGTATCCCTTCCACATTCTTCCGCTGCAATGGCAGGTTGTGGTCGTGGCGTTTCCTACTCTGAGGCAATGCCTGGTGACATCATCTGCTACGCAGGACATGTGGCAATCTACATGGGCGGTGGACAGATCGTACATGCAAGTAACGCAAGAGACGGTATCAAGATCAGCGGAAACGCAGCATACAGACCGATCGTTGCAGTTCGTCGTGTACTTTAATCAAAATTACATAGCAAGTAAAGATTTATGGAGCCATATCTGAAAAGGTATGGCTCTTTTTACATGAGTAACGAGGCAAATTTGTGAGGTGGAGTTTTATATATGTAAAAAACAGTGGAAAAATTACGGGCAATGTAGCATAATAAAAAACTGTTGAAATATGAAATTCTCGTATAGACAAGTACGAAAAGTCGTTGCGAGAAGATACATACAGGAGGAAAACAGTGAGTGAAGAAATGCATATAAATAACGATATTTTCCGCAGAAAACTGGTTCGCCTGGTACTGCCGATTGCGTTTCAGCAGTTTATGCTGGCGATCGTCAGTGCATCGGATGCGCTGATGCTGGGAAAAGTAGAACAGGAATCGCTGGCGGCGGTATCACTGGCGGGACAGGTGACCTTTGTGCAGAACCTGTTTCTGGGAGCGATGACGATCGGAACCAGTATGTTTGCGGCGCAGTATTGGGGAAAAGGAGACAGGCGGTCCGTAGAAAAAGTATTTGCTTATGTGTTAAAGGTAACGACGATCGTCTCTGCGCTGTTTGGGGCTGCGGGACTGACGATTCCGGATCTTCTGATGAAGATCTTTACCAATGAACCGGTGCTGATCGAGCGTGGGGCACAGTATCTGCGGGTGGTTGCGCTGTCTTATCTGTTGTCCGGTATTTCACAGATCTATCTGTGCGTGTTAAAGAACAGTGAGAAAGCGGTAAAGGCAACGACAATCAGTTCCGTTGTGGTGGTTTTGAATGTGCTGCTGAATGCACTTCTGATCTTCGGTCTGTGCGGGCTGCCGCGGATGGAGATCGCGGGAGCGGCACTAGCGACCGTGCTGGCAAAAGTGGTGGAACTGGCATGGTGCATCGCGGAGTCTCTGCGAAAAGACGGTATCCGGTTCCGGCTGTCCCTTGCGTTGAAAGGAGATCCGCTGCTTCGGAAGGATTTCTGGAAGTACACCGCACCGGCGATGGGCAATCAGATCATCTGGGGATGTGGCTATACGATGTATTCCGTGATCATGGGACATATGGGAACGGATGCGGTAGCGGCGAACTCGATTGCCAATGTCGTCAAGAGTCTGATGGCGTGCTTCTGCGGCGGACTGGGAAGCGGCGGAGGTATCCTGATCGGAAACGAACTGGGTGCAGGGAAGATGGAGCGGGCGAAAGCCTACGGGGACCGTCTGTGCAGATGTGCCGTCTGGATCGGCGTGATCTCGGGAGGCGTGCTTCTGGCGCTTATTCCGTTGATTTTAAAGGTTACGGATCTGACCCCGCAGGCACATCACTATCTGAAATGGATGCTTCTGATGTGCACCTACTATCTGGTAGGAAAAGCGATCACAGCAACGAATATTGGCGGTATCTTTTGTGCAGGAGGGGATTCCAGATTCGGACTGATCTGTGATACAATAACGATGTGGTGTGTAACGGTTCCGATCGGTCTGGCCAGTGCGTTTGTGCTGAAACTGCCGGTACTGGCGGTGTATATGCTGATCAACATTGATGAGATCATCAAGCTGCCGGCTGTATTTGCCAATTATAAAAAATACAGATGGGTGAAGGACCTGACGCGGAAGGAAGCGTAAACACGGAAGGATGTACGGATGTGAAATCAACGGAAAGGTACATCGTGGGGAAAAGGAGAAGGTACAATGGAAAACAAAGAGCAAAAGTAGAAGAAATCAAGAAAAAGATGCACAGCGAGCAGATCTTAAAAGAACTGTTTGCGGAGATCGGGGATAACACGGTAGTCGGTGGGGCAGCGTAGTGACGAAAGATCTGCCGGCAAATGTGGTAGCCGTCGGCAATCCGTGCCGAGTTCTGCGTGAGATCAACGAGCACGACCGGGAGTATTATTTTAAAGATCATAAGATCCCGGAAGAGCTGTTAAAATAAGCGGGTGACACAGGAAGAGACTGGAAAAACCTTCGAATGGATGGAAAAGAAAGAGGTCCGATTCGGAGGTTTTTCTGTTATTTGCACTGCGTTTGTCCACGCAGAAGGCAGACGAAAAATGAGAAAGTTTCTCAACAGAGCAAAAATACTGAGAAAATATCTGTAATAAAAAATTAAGAATTGACACAGAAAAGTAAAGAGTATATACTATCAAAAGTTAGAAAGAACTAATATGAGGTTAATAGATGAAACTGAAAAAAGCACTATTGGTCTGCCTGCTTCCGGCGTTTGTTATCGGTGGATGCGGGAAGACAACAACAGATGAGACGGAAAATACAACAAAACAGGAATCCGCAGTAGAGGAAACGGTGCAGGATGAGCAGGAAACCGGGGATACAGAGACGGAATCGGAAGCATCCGGTGAAGCTGCGGACAAGGAAACAGAAGCGTCCAAAGATCTCTTTGCCATGGATACCTACATGACGCTGACGGCGTATGGGGAACATGCACAGGAGGCGGTTGACAAGGCAGCAGAGCGGGTGGAAGCACTCGATGCACTCCTTTCTACCGGAAATGAGAACAGCGAGATCTATCAGCTGAACCAGAATGGTGAGGCGACGCTTTCCGAAGAAGGCGGATACCTGGTGGAGCGGGCACTGGAGCTGTACAAAAAGACAGAGGGTGCTTTTGATATTGCGATTTATCCGGTGATGCAGGCGTGGGGATTTCCAACGCAGGACTATCATGTGCCGGATGACGATACACTGAAGGAGAAGCTGGCACTTGCCGATGCATCCAAAGTGAATTACGACAAAGATACAAGAAAAATTTTTTTTGATCAGGATGGCATGGAGATCGATCTCGGCGGGATTGCGAAAGGATATACTTCTTCCCAGATCATGCAGATTTACCAGGACTGCGGTGTGACGAGCGGTCTGGTAAACCTCGGTGGAAATGTACAGGCGCTTGGATGTAAGACCGACGGCAGCAAATGGAGAGTAGCGATCCAGAGTCCGGACGATACCGAAGAGTATCTGGGTATTCTGGAGATTGAAGATCAGGCGGTGATCACTTCCGGCGGATACGAGCGTTATTTTGAGGAAGACGGTGTGACCTATCATCACATCATTGATCCGGCAATCGGATATCCGGCAGACAGCGGTCTGATCTCCGTAACGATCGTCAGCGATGACGGAACCCTTGCGGACGGGCTTTCCACTTCCCTGTTTATCATGGGAGAGGAAAAAGCGGCGCAGTTCTGGAGAGAAAACAGTGATGAATTTGAGGCGATCATGGAGACATCGGATGGCGAACTGTATGTGACCGAAGGAATCGCGGACAGCCTGACGACGGATATGGATGTGACTGTGATCGAAAAATAAGAGGAAACAGAAGCAAAAGAAGGAGAGATAACAGATGGACATCAGGGAAGTCATAGAAAAATGCAAACCGTTTGCCCCGGTTCTTTCCGCTGCGGTTGTGGCGGCATGTGTGGCAGGATCTTTATATGGATATAAGGTGCCGGTTTATGAGATGAATGCGTCTGTGGGGGAGACACAGGAGCAGCAGGATGAAGTACCGGTGGTAAAGACCAGCACAGAAGATGCGGAGGATGAGACGGCAGAAGACGAGGAACAGGCAAAAGGTTCCTTTGATCTGGAAGATGGTGTCTATCAGGGAACCGGAACCGGATATCGTGGAGATATCACGGTAGCGGTTAAGATCAAAGACAAACAGATCGCGTCCATCGAGATTTTAAGTGCTTCTGATGATGAACCGTTTTTCGGACGGGCGAAAGGTCTGATCGATCAGATTATCAAAAAACAGAGCACGAAGGTAGATACCGTGTCCGGTGCGACCTACAGCTCCAAAGGAATCATCAGTGCGGTGAAAAATGCACTGACCGGAGAAAAAGACAGCGGTACGACAGGCTCTTCACAGGAAGGAACTTCCGGAAACCAGAATACGACACCGGAAGCAGTGGGAAGTGTGCAGGAACCGTCATCCTATAAAGACGGAACCTATTACGGAACCGGAAGCGGATTCGCAGGGAACCTGAAAGTAGAAGTTGTGATCAGCGGTGGAAAGATCAGCAGCATCCAGATTGTGGAGACGAATGATGGAAGCGAATATATCCAGAAAGCTTCCGGTGTGATCAGCCAGATTCTGAATGCACAGAGTACGAACAACATTGACACGGTATCTGGAGCAACGTTCAGTTCCAACGGAATCATCAAGGCGGTGCGGAATGCACTGAGCCAGGCAGCAGCGACGGAGAGCACAGCTGCGGAAAACGGTGGAACCTCTGACGGAAGCGACACGGAAAAGAAAGACGATACTACAACAACGGTTACAGGGACACTCCCGTATAATGAGGGCGTCTATTATGGAACCGCGGAAGGATACAACGGGGATATCACGGTTGCTATCGTGATCCAGGAGAACACGCTCAAGGCAGTTCTGGTCATCGGGGAAGAAGACGATGATACCTTCTTCAACCGTGCGATGGATGTGGTAACACAGATGATGAAGAAACAGAGCACGGAAGTGGATACGGTATCGGGTGCTACCTACAGTTCGAAAGGTCTGATCCAGGCGGTAAAAAATGCGCTGGAAGAGGCAAGACGTGTCACCAACGGAGAAACGGATGATGATAACAATGTAGTACAGCTGAATACCGAAGAAGTGGAAAAGGCAATTGATGCGGTCAACGAACTGAATGGCAGCGATTATACTTCCGCAAGCTGGGCGGTGGTAAAGGTTCGTCTGAAAGATGCCAGAAAGGCACTGAAGAATGCAACCGAGCAGACGCAGCTGGATGAGGCGGCAGCAGAGCTGAATCAGGCAGTGAAAGAACTGCGAATCTCGGATGGCAGCAATGAGGCTCCGGAACCGGATGTGCCGGAAAGTACATATATCGATGGTGAGTATCCGGTAACCGTGCTTTGTTTGCCGGATGAAGATATGGATTTTGTAGCCTATAACCTGTTCGCTACGGTGACGATCCGGGATGATGAGATTGTGGGAATTACAAATATATATGGAGACGGAGGATCCGATAACGACAGTTACATCCGAAGAGCAATCAACGGAACATCCAGCAAGGCGGGTGTGGTAGATCAGATTATCAAAAAAGGCAATCTGGATGGCATCGATACAGTATCCAGAGCGACCTGTACGTCCCAGGCAATTATCGATGCATGCCAGCAGGCGTTAAATAATGCAAAACGGTAATAAGAAACAAAAAGGAAAGAGAACAGACGATGGGAGAATTTTGGACCAGAGCGATCAGTTTAGTGGCAGTCATTGTCTGCCTGACCGGATATAATACGGTACTTGACAAACGGGAACAGGCAGAGAAAAAACTCAAAGAGCAGCAGGCAGAGCTGGAACAGGAACAGTCCGGCAATGCGGCAGAGGAAGCCACAGAGGTCGCTTATAAAGACGGAACCTATACCGGAGAAGCACAGGGATTTGGCGGACCGGTGGATGTGGAAGTTATCATTGAAAACGGAAAAATTTCTGAGGTTAACATAACATCGGCGGAAAAAGAAGATGGTGCATATCTTTCCATGGCGGAAGATATCATTCCGACGATCATAGAAGCGCAGAGTGCAGATGTGGATACGATCAGTGGTGCGACATTCAGTTCGACCGGTATCAAAGAGGCGGTAACACAGGCACTTGAAGAAGCAGCAAACTAGGGAGGCAATCATGGATATACATAATCTTACAGCAAAAGACAGGAAAAAACTGCATACCTGGCTGCGGGCGCTGATCCAACTTCTTTATTTTCTGTTTATCCCATCGGTTTATACTGCGGCATTTGCAGGGGTAAAATACATTTTCACGCAGATCGGTGCAGGGGAAAAGATTGCCATGACGTCGTTTATGACGGTGCTTCTGGTAATCTGTCTCTATACAATGGTATTTGGCAGATTCTTCTGCGGATTTGCCTGTGCCTTCGGCGCGTTTGGAGATGCACTGCATGCCCTGTATACAAAGGCGTGCAAAAAAATGAAAAAGAAACCGGTGAAGATCCCGGAAAAGGCAGTCGGGATTTTAAGTTATATGAAATATTTGGTACTGTTGCTGATTGTTCTTTTGTGCTATGCTGGTGTATATGGAAAAGCGCAGGGAACCAGCCCGTGGGATGTATTTTCCATGATCCATGCAGGCAATTTCCGTCTGGGAGGCTATGTGATCGGTCTTGTGATCCTGCTTCTTCTGATGGTGGGCATGTGTGTACAGGAAAGATTTTTCTGCCGGTTCTTCTGCCCGATGGGAGCAGTATTTTCCCTGCTTCCGGTACTGCCGTTTTTCTCCCTTCACAGAACGAGAGAAAATTGCAGAAAAGGATGTAAAGCATGTACGAAGACCTGCCCGTCTCAGATCGGACTTCCGTCGGATGGTTCCTGGGCGGTCAGCGGTGACTGCTTCCAGTGTCAGAAGTGTATCGACATCTGTCCACAGAAGCACATTCACTGTGGAATCAGGAAACTCAAAGGAAATGAGTTCTGGTTTACGATTCTGCGTGCACTGATTCTGCTTGGCATCTGCCTGTGGCTGGGGCTGTAACATCTGCGCTTTTTCAAAAATGACAGATAAGGAGCAGATATGAAAAAAAGAGATATCCTGCTGGCAGGAGGGATCGTGCTGGTGGCTCTGGTGATGCTTCTGGTGATGCATGTGACCGGAGAGACGAAAGGGGATCAGGTACAGATTACCGTGAACGGGGAAATCTATGGAACCTATCCGCTGGAGAAAGACCAGACGATTGAAGTTACCGAAGGAGAATTTCACAACGTGATCCGCATCGAGGACGGACAGGCGTATATGGAAGAAGCGGACTGCCCGGACGGCTACTGCAAAGAGCAGGGCAGAATCAGCGGTCAGAAACAGACGATCGTATGTCTGCCCCATAAACTGGTGGTGGAAGTGATCCGTCAGAAAGATACGGACAGCAAGGCAGTGGATGACGATCTGGTGCCGGATACGATTGCAAAGTGAAAGAAAGATGAGAAATCGTAATGATTCAGAAGGTGACTGTGAAGTCGTGGAAGAGTTACGAGCAACATACTCCGAAAG
>OGOW01003290.1_pt1 | contig 11758 bp, 8 predicted proteins | sample 1552781 | NCBI WGS metagenome assembly OGOW01 (sample SAMEA2580145, study PRJEB22360) | human gut metagenome | biome: human gut; feature: human-associated habitat; material: faeces | place: Denmark | collected 2008/2010
GAATGATTTAAGGTCGATTGCGATATAGGTCTTTTGCTTTGCCATCATTCTATGCTCCCTTCTAGATATTTCTTCGAGTAAATTATGCTATCGTTGCAATATAAAGATTGTCCTTGTCTACTAATAACTGTACCGGATTATTATTTAGTCGATTTACAGTATCAATATTATCAATAAACGGACGGACAAAGTTACTCTGTCGTTCAATCAACTGCCGCATCTGTTTACGAATTTTTTCTGTTCCTATGTCGCCAAGCTTTTCCCCTGCTGCAATGAGCGTTTCATCAGCCTGCGTATCTCCAACAACTGGTATCCGCTCTACAAGCTTGCCGACTGCTTTCGTTGTCTTTGATAATCCTTTCAGCAAAGAGGATTGTATGGAAGTAGAAGAATATCCAGATATTTCTTCATAGCACTGCGTATAAAGTTCTCTGTATTTCATCGAATAATCATCCAATTTTTCTGAAATACCGGACAAATACTCTTTGTCATAATTTCCCACAAGCATTACATCTAGGAATGAGGAGAATGCAAGTGTATATAATGCAAGCTGGTAATCTTTAAATTGGTCTTGTATCGCTTGCAACTGCTTGTTTACCGTCTGGTCACTATGAATCAAAGATTTCTTATTTACTTTGGCAATTATCTGTTCACGGTAAAATACTATCTTTGCTTCTGCTTCTTTTTTTATGGCAAGCACCATTGTATGATTGCTATTCTTATACATTTCATTATTCCAGTTATACTTGTAATTATTGAACACGTCATACAGAAATGTAAGATTTCCTTTTAATTCAGCCTTTTCCTTCTGAACAAGAAAATCCATCATTTCCTGCTGCATTTCTTTTATAGAATCCAGTTTTTTATCAATATTCGCAAGTGCAGCCGCCATAAATAGCATTGTTGGGTCAAAAGCAAGCGGCATCATCTGAGCCTGTCCTCCGCCAACCAAACCTGCTGAGGTTTTCAGAGAACCGATAAAATTGCCCGTTTCCTTCATCTGAAACATTGTTTTTCCGGCTGTATTAACATAGTACAATCCACTTCCACCAGCTCCGGTTACTGCGGTTTGCACAGCAGTTGTCAATGGTTGAAACGCTGTTCCCATAGCTGTCAATCTTGTTACTGGTAATTTTGTGTAATTGGAAACACCAACTTTTGTTTCCTCTAACAGCGGACACAACGATGCATCGTTCATCATTGCCATTATCTCATTGTCTTTCCCATTATCCATTTTTACAATCTCGCCCATATTCATACCTCTTTTCGGTCTGTTATTTTAGTTTCATAACAGACCTTGTAAATTTTGCGAATATCCTGCCCATAATTAGGAACAATCAAAATATCTTTGTACTATATCATCTAACTGCCTCTTTATTTCTGCAAATTCACAGTCCAAATCCAGTGTTTTTACTGATATTTGATTTCCACCCATTTTATAATCATTATTTGGCAACACAATCTCATCCGTTTTGGCATATAATAACATTCCAGCAACATTACCGGAGTTGCTTGTATCAAGATTTTTCACATAAGTAAATATCTGATACAAATTTCCAGAATGTAGCGTATTTGTATTGTACTGACTTTGCGTGGTATGAGCATAGTATTTTGCATCAATTACCAAAGTTTTATCTCCGCTTTTAAGCATAATATCGCTTTGCATAACAGGGAGCATTTCTCTGTAATCATCGTCGGTATCCCAAGGAATTTGAGACGCTGACGCCCGAATTTCAGGGTGTTCCTTACGGTAGTATTCAAGAATGAACTTCTCATAAAGCCTGCACATACGCTGCTCATCAAGGAAGTCCATTAACTTTGTGCTTCCGTCAGAAGTTGTTTGAAGCAAGCCTTTGAGTATCAGATAACAAATCGAAATCAACATCTGATAGGTTTGATTATTCTTATTAAATTGAAGCTTCCAATTTATGCTCTCACGATTCAAAGGTTCGACTTCTGCAAAATAAATGAGGAGTTTACGAAGTTGCTTTTTTCTATCCTTGCTGATATTGCTTCTTACGAGCGTGTCCATTGTTGTTCGGATAATTCTATTCATATATGAATTGACCGAAAACTCATCATAGTTGCAGACAAGGCGTTTTCTCAGCATAGTTTGCTCTTTTACCGAAGCAGAAATATCAATTTTACCCCTTAATGAAGATAATTCCTCCGTTTGAACAATATACTCTTTGCCCAATCCTCGTTTTAGCTGAGAAGAAACACCTTTTATCAATATGGCAGCACATAGTTCGGCTGCATTTTCAAATTCTTCGGTAGCAACCTGCTTATAGCCATCTTCGTTGAGAACCTGAAACGCATAGGAAAGCATATAGTATATGTTCTGTATGCGAATCATTTAATTGCACTCCTTAAAGTAGCAGACCAATCTCTAACTTTTGTCGGCTCGTCAAACCAATATTCTTTGATAAGCGGTATTACTTCATATTCCACAACGGATTTGAGCCATTCACCAGTAATTTCTCCATCGGTACAGAAATAGCTGTGACCGATTCTGAAACCATCTCCCAATGACTCATCAGCAGAAATAGTGTTATTCAATGACTCGACAGCAGTTATTAGGCTTTCTAATTTTGGAGAATTCTTTTCCGCCAAATAGTTCTTGAAGCCTTCCGAAGGAAACGCTGGTGCGAAATCAAAGAAAGCAAATCTTCTTCTCAACGCATAATCCATTAATGCAAGGCTTCTGTCAGCGGTGTTCATCATACCTATAATTCTGACATTCTGAGGTACAGTAAACCATTCATTAGAATAAAGCAGTTTGATTTTTTCGCCACGTTTATCTTTCTCGATTAACATCATAAGTTCACCGAGAATTTTGCTCAAATTACCACGGTTGATTTCATCAATAATAAAGAAATAGGGGCGTTCATTATCTTCTTCCGCTTCTTTGCAAAACTTATAGAATGTCCCGTTTTCAAGTTCAAAGCCGTCTTTTGACGGTCTGTATCCTTGAATGAAATCTTCGTAAGAGTAGCTTTGATGAAACTGTACCATTGCTACACGGCTGGTGTCTTTCTGTCCCATAATAGAGTAAGCAAGCCTCTTTGCTGCAAAAGTCTTACCTACGCCGGGTGCGCCTTGTAGAATAACATTGTATTTTGCTTCAAGCAATTCCGTAAGCGTGTTATATGTATCCTCATCCATATAGACTTCATTCAGGAAATCATCTTTTGAATACAACGGATACTTGATTTCCTTTTGTTCCGATACTTCCTCAGAAATATCTTCCGCAAACAGAGCAAGCAGCTTTTGAACATAATCGGGATAAGCCGATATGTTGGTGAGCGTTTTCATAACTGCTTGACCGGGATGTTCCCATTCGCCTTTGTTTTGCCAGTCAACTTTTCTAATGTGCTTGTATGTGCTTCTTGAGGTATCATAGATATAATCGGATGTTACAATGCCTTTTCCGATAATTTTATGCATTCCTTTTTTGACGAAAATCACATCGCCGACTTTAATTTCATTTGCAAACTGCCAAAGGCAATGAGCGTTGTTTTTGTAGGAGTAACTTGGGTCGTAAACCTTTTTCATATACTCTTTGATTTCCTCTTTTGAAGAAAATCCTTTAAGGTCTGTAACATCGTCCCAACCGATACCCATTATGCTGAATTTATAGAACTCGTCCCACATTGAAGCGTTGTCACCGGGAGAGTAAATCCAATAATTCGTTTCTTTTATATTTGAATCAACTGTGGTTGTCGTGGTTTCTTCTGTTTTGCCCGATTGGTTGCTTTTCCAAGCATAATAAGACAGTTCAGGGAAACTGTGATACTCATATTCTTTCTGATTAAGAGCGTTCTTTGCCTGCTCGCACATAAACAAATAGTTTCTTCCGTTGGGTAATCCTTTATTTATATCAGAGAATATGGTTGTGAAATAATAGGGCATATTGTCCACATCCGTAATAAAGGCTCTGTTGGTAGAGTCCAAATTGATGAATGTATATGGTCTTGCCCAATAAAGTCCCATCGTAATATTCCACTTAATCATTTTCTGCTTTGTAACTGTGTCATAGGCAGCAATGAAAGCATTTTTATTATCTGTGGAGGCTTCATCGGAATATGCTATTGCTTTTTCAAGCAAATCCCAAAGGTTATCTATGTCGTGTTCTCCACGATTTTCTTTATACGCAAAGAACCACGCACTTAAATTCATTACTACCGGAATACCGTCAAACTCTGTCGGCACAGCCGCCTTAATCGAAAATTGCTTTGCGAATTGTTCCAACAAAGCAATACGATTTGCATTTGTTATGCCCTTATTAAACGAGCCGAAAACGGTAAACGGGCAGATGTCCTCATATACTTCTTTTCCTCTTTCCTTAAACGGAAAATTCATTCCGGCATCAGCAAAGATAGTTTTGAGTTTAGCAATCAAGTCACTTCTATTGTTTTTGTAAGGAAGTAGGGCAGAAGCCAACTCCATATAAAATTCTGTCCATTGAAATCTCTTGTCCATATTTATTCTCCATCAACCTACGCTTCCATCATATTATCCGTCCAAAGTTCGCATTGGGTCATAACCGTTTGAACTGCGTCGTCCATACCCTCCGGCGGGTATTTATGCTTTTTCAAAAGTTTCTTAATGAGCATACGCATTTTTGCTCTTGCAGACTCACGCTTTTGCCAGTCAATCGTTTTATTTCTGCGGAGAGTATCTGCAAGCTCTTTTGTAATGGCTATAAGTTCGTCATTTTCGTAGAAGTCTTTGATTGCCTGCGGCTTTGTGAGAGCATCGTAGAATGCAAGCTCATCGGCTGTAAGTCCGAGTTGGTCGCCCTCTTTTTGCGCTGCCGCAATCTGCTTTGCAAGTTTTAGCATTTCTTCAATGACTTCTTCATTGGTCAGCATACCGTTCAAATATGCATTGAGCGAACGCTGCATAATCTCGCTGAACTTTTCGGATTTAACCACATTTGTCCTGCGGTAAACAGAAACCTGCTCTGCAATCAACTTTTTCAAAAGCTCGACGGCAAGGTTCTTTTCTTTCATATTCGCAACTTCTTGCAGAAACTTCGGGTCAAAGAGGGAGAATTCTTCTTTAATGTCCGAGAAAAGGTTGATAACACCTTCACTCTTGATACTCTGTTTTAAGAGTTCGTTAATCCTTGCGTTCATTTCGGGCAAGGATATTTTTTTGCCGACACCTGTATTGGCAAGCCTTAAAACAAGTACACGCACAGACTCAAAGAACGCTGCTTCGATACGGTCGTCCTCATCAACCATAGAGGAACAGAGGGACAATGCCTGATGAAGCATAAGCGCTTCTTTTACGAACGAGTCCTTATCGTCAATTTTTTCTCTGCCCATAATGAAGTTGACAGCGCCACTAATAGTCTTAGACCTTTCAAGGTCTGTGCCGGTTTGGAACTTAGAATAATCAAATCCGTGGAACTTATCACGGCAAACGGACAGCTTCTCTTGGAATTTCGGGAATGCAACCTTTGCAACATCGGTATCGCCGTAATTCTTTTTATCACGGGCGGTGTAATCGTTCATAGCCTTTTTAAGTGCTGTTGCAATACCCACATAGTCAACAACAAGACCGCCCTCTTTGTCACGGAATACACGGTTTACACGGGCAATAGCCTGCATTAGATTATGTCCCGACATAGGCTTGTAAACATACATAGTGGCAAGGGACGGCACATCAAAGCCTGTGAGCCACATATCTACAACGATTGCGATTTTAAGCGGACTGTTGTTGTCTTTGAATTTCTTTGCAAGCTCGTCCTTGTGGTGCTTGTTGCCGATTATCTCACGCCATTCTTCCGGGTCGTTGTTGCCGGAAGTCATTACAACCGCAACTTTTTCCGTCCAAGCAGGGCGCAGCTCTAAAATACGCTTGTAAATTTTCATAGCGATAGGGCGAGAGTAAGCAACAATCATTGCTTTACCTGTCAACAGGTTTTCTCTGTTGTTCTCGTAGTGGTCGAGTATATCGCTTACAAGTGAATTGATGGTGTTATCATTGCCGAGGATTGCTTCCATCTGACCGAGTTCACGCTTGCTCTTTTCGATAACTTCTTCATCGGCATTGGCGGACATAATATCATACTCAGTGTCAATCAGCCGCAGCGTTGCTTCATCGAGATTGAGCTTAATTACACGGCTTTCGTAATAAACCGGGCGGGTTGCTCCGTCCTCTACAGCCTGAGTCATATCGTAAATGTCGATATAGTCACCGAACACCTCACGGGTGCTGCGGTCTTTAGAAGAAATAGGCGTGCCTGTAAAGCCGATATATGTAGCGTTAGGCAAGGTGTTGCGGATAACACGAGCCGTACCGATTTTAACCTTACCGGTTTTAGCGTCCACGGTTTCGGTCAGTCCATATTGTCCACGGTGTGCTTCGTCTGCCATAACAACGATATTGTGGCGTTCGGATAACGCTTCGTGAGCCTCTTCGAACTTTTGCATAGTGGTAAAAATAATACCGTTTGCCTGTCTGCCGGCAAGGAGCGATTTCAAATTCTCTCTGCTTTCGGCGTGCATTGGTTCTTGCCTTAAAAAGTCTTTGCACTTTGCAAACTGACCGTAAAGCTGGTCGTCAAGGTCGTTTCTGTCTGTGATAACAACAATCGTCGGGCTGTCCAACGCTTCTTGCAACAAATGAGCATAGAACACCATAGACAGCGACTTTCCGCTGCCTTGGGTGTGCCAAAACACACCGCCCTTACCGTCGGTAACGGTAGCGTGCTTTGTGGATTCAATCGCTTTTCTGACTGCAAAGTATTGATGATACCCTGCAAGTATCTTAAACGAGTTGATACCCTCGTTAGAAAAGCAAATAAAGTTTTTGATTATATCAAGCAGTCGTGCCTTTTGGAACATACCCTCAAAGAAAGTATCAAACTGTGCATACTGCGTGTTTTCATAGTCGCCGTCTTTTGTTTTCCACTCCATAAAGCGGTCTTCACCGGAGGTGATCGTACCCGCTTTAGAGGTCAACTGGTCGCTCATTACGCAAATTGCGTTGTAAATGAACATTGACGGAATCTCAATCATATAGTTACGGAGCTGCCTGTACGCTTCGGAAGCGTCCGTTTCTTCACGGGACGGAGATTTAAGCTCGACCAATACAACCGGCAAGCCGTTCAAAAAGAGAATTACATCAGGGCGTTTATTGCTGTTCTCAATAAAAGTCCATTGGTTAGCAACGATAAAGGAGTTGTTGTCGGGATTTTTATAGTCAACAAGATAGACGATAGAGGAACGCTCCTCACCGTCAACAAAATATCTTACCGGGATACCGTTTTGCAGATAGTCCATAAACACGGCGTTTTTCTGCACCAGTTCTCCGTTTTCAAAATTCTTTATTTTGAATAATGCGTCCTGAATGGCATCATCAGGTAACCCTCTGTTCAAACGGTACAGAGAGTCAAGCAGAACTTCCTCATATAGCGGACTGTAAAAGTCTCTTTCAATATCGGGACCGTATGCGTACTCGTATCCCAAATCATTTCTGAATAGCTCGATTACTGAGTTTTCATAATCGGCTTCGGTATATAATCCCGGCATTTTCATTTCTCCTTTTTTACAGCTCGGAGCTGCATATTCTTTCTTCGTTATAGTTTATTAAATTATCGTAGTTTCCGGTTTTACAGTCAAACATCACAACCTTAGGAAGGTCAAAAATCCCTTGTGAAGTTCTAAGCAGTTTATATGGTGCATACCAAATCAAATAATCAATTCCGCTATGCAAAAAGACATTTACGAAGTTTTCATCCCAAAAGAACAAGTGCGGTTTTCCTGCTATCATTTCGCCTTCGTGTGCTTCATCCATATTCGGCTTATTATTTTCACATTGAAGATACGCAGAGGACTCATCCATAACAAACAAAACGGTTTTATAACCGATATGGTTGCTTTGGTAAAGCGGAAGTTTTTTTATGTGTTCAGAAACTACTCGCTCAAAATTTGATTTGTAGAACAAATAGTTATGGTCTTGCTCTGACGAAAGAAGCGTCTTGGCATTAACTATAAGTTCTGCATTAGAAAATATTTCTTGTATGCCACTTTCTTTAAGTTCTTTATAAAGCTTGCTTTCTCCGGCGTTTGTCGGATTTTGAATTTTTCCCTTTTTATCTACAAAAGCGTGGTCGTCAACTCGCATAACATCCATCATCAGCTCATCTTTTGGCGAATAATAATCAGGTGGCGGGTCAGACTTACCGGAACTATTTATCCAATTGTTCCATAAGGCTTCCGTGTGAATTGATAAATAAACAGCTTCAATCGTCTCAGACTGAGCGGCAAACATAACCTCATTGTCGTTGACTCTCTGAAATTGAGATATTATCTTATCTTCATCATCAAACCTATTCATTTCCACCCCTCCTATCCTTATAAACAATAATTTAGAGCAGCAAGCACAAGCTGTGTATAATAAGATGTTTTCTGAGGTAAACAGCGAACCAGTCGAATTATCAAGCATTATTGATGTTAGAGATGGCACTCACGATTCGCCTAAAGTACAAACAACGGGATACTATCTTATTACTTCAAAACATCTTTTATCATTTGGTGTTGACAAAGCTTCAGCAAACCACATATCCAAGGTTGATTTTGATAAAATAAACGAACGCAGCCTTGTTGAAACTAAAGACATTTTGATGAGTATGATAGGGACTATTGGATTAATATCTTATATTCCATATGAGGCTATTGACTTCGCCATAAAAAATGTGGCATTGTTCAAAACCTCTCATACTCCTGAACTCGCTTATTATTTTCTTTGTTACCTTAAAAGTGAGAAGACACTACAACATATTGAGAAATGTCTTGCGGGTAGCACTCAAAAATATATCAGTTTAGGTGAATTACGCAAAATGCCTATATACACGCCAACAACCGATGAAATACGAGAGTTCAATTGCCTTGTAAAGCCAATGTTTGAGGAAATTGTATCTCGTACCTACGAAAATACTCTGCTTGCGGAAATGCGTGATACCCTTTTACCCAAACTTATGTCTGGCGAACTTGATGTCTCCGACATCGACCTTTAAGCCGCTAAATTATTGTTTATAATATATCCCATAACTTCCGTGGGTGGCGGGAGTTAATTTCGGGGGACTTCCGCCCCATAGTCGTTCTCTAAGAATATTTCAAAGGAGAATTGACTGTGAAACAAGATTTAATCAAAGATGTTATTCAGGGAATGTTGCCCTACCTGAACAACGCACAAAATGAAAAATTGCAAGAGGTGTTGAAATACACACTTGCAAAGTATGAGGTAACGGAAAATCAAAGCAAAGCGAAACACTCGGAGCAGAACTATGTAGAACTGTTCCTATCGGCGAAGCGAATTGAGGGCTGCTCCGAGAAATCTCTTAAATACTACAAGGCGACTATCGAAGCTATGCTTTGTGAACTTCAAAAAGATGTTAAACACATAGTTACAGACGACATCAGAGGATACCTGACGGAATATCAGGAAAAGAAGAAATCAAGCAAGGTAACGATAGACAATATCCGCCGTATTCTCTCCAGCTTCTTCTCTTGGCTGGAGGACGAGGATTACATACTGAAAAGCCCGGTCAGACGTATACACAGAGTAAAAACCGGGACAAACATCAAGGAGACATACTCCGATGAAGCGTTAGAGCTTATGAGGGATAACTGCACAGAACTTCGAGATTTGGCGATTATTGATATGTTGGCTTCAACGGGTATGCGTGTTGGCGAAATGGTACTGCTTAACCAAAATGATATTGATTTCAATGAAAGAGAATGTATTGTTTTCGGTAAAGGCAGTAAGGAACGAGTGGTCTATTTTGACGCTCGTACAAAGATACATTTGCAGAACTATTTGGAGAGCAGGACGGACAATAATCCAGCATTGTTTGTATCGCTGAAATCTCCACACGAAAGGTTGAAAATCGGCGGTGTTGAGGTTCGCCTTAGAGAATTTGGAAGGCAATTAGGAATTAACAAGGTACACCCGCATAAGTTCAGGCGTACACTTGCAACTATGGCAATAGATAAGGGAATGCCCATTGAGCAGCTTCAACAGCTCTTGGGGCATAGAAAGATAGATACGACTTTGCAGTATGCAATGGTTAAACAGAGCAATGTTAAGATTGCACACCGAAAATACATTGGATAGAGAGGAAAAGATTATGTCTGAATGGTTGAAAACTTCACTGATAGATATAGTAGAACTTATCGGTGGTGGAACTCCAAAAACATCTAAAGCAGAGTATTGGGGCGGAAATATTAACTGGTTATCAGTTAAGGATTTTAATAATGAAAACCGATATGTCTATTCCACAGAAAAAACTATTACAGAAGAAGGGCTTAATAACAGCTCAACAAAATTACTCAGAAAAGATGACATCATCATTTCAGCCAGAGGAACTGTTGGAGAACTGGCTATGATACCGTTCCCGATGGCTTTTAATCAGTCTTGTTATGGTATAAGAGCTAAAGAAGGCATTGATAGTACCTTCTTGTATTACTTGATAAAACATAGTGTGAGAAAGCTTAAAGCAATGACTCACGGTTCAGTATTCGATACGATTACAAGGGATACTTTCGCAAATATTGATGTTGCTATACCGGATATTGAAATGCAACAGCGTGTAGCGAAAATGTTAGCTAATATTGATGATAAAGTTGAGAACAATCAGAGAATAAACAATAATTTATTAGAGCAAGCACTTACAATGTATGCTACGCAATTTGCAACGCTCGACAGAAATGGGTGTATAGGCGATTACTGCTCCGTTAAGTCAGGATTTGCTTTCAAAAGCTCTTGGTGGACGACAGCTGGCGTAAAAGTCATAAAAATCGGCTCTATAAATCAGGACAATTTGAACCTTTTAGAGTGTTCATATGTTGATGCAGATAAAATTGACAAAGCCAAAGACTTCAAAGTAAACGCAGGTGATTTGCTAATCGCAATGACAGGTGCTACAATAGGAAAATTTGCTATGGTTCCATACTCTTCGGAATTATTGCTTGTAAATCAACGAGTTGGTAAATTCTTTCTCGGAAATAAACCAGTAGAAAAATTGCCTTTCATATACTGCACATTAAAGCAACCCGAAGTTTATGGTGAAGTAGTAAATCGTGGTCAAGGAAGTGCACAACCTAACATTAGTGCCTCTGATATAATGAGCATCCCTTGTGTTATTCCGAGCCAAGACGCAATAAATGACTTCAATGGCACTGCGCAACCATTATTTGACCTTATTATTAGCAATCAACGAGAAAATCAGCAGCTATCTGAAGTAAGAGATACTTTATTGCCAAAACTTCTGTCCGGCGAGCTTAATGTCTCCGACATCGACCTCTAAGCCGCTAAATTATTGTTTATAACATATCCCATAACTTCCGTGGGTGGCGGGAGTTAATATCAGGGGACTTCCGCCCCATAGTCGTTCTCTAAAAATATTTCAAAGGAGACTTGACTGTGAAACAGGATTTAATCAAAGATGTTATTCAGGGAATGTTACCTTACCTGAATAATGCACAAAATGAAAAACTGCAAGAGGTATTGCGATACACTCTTGCAAAGTATGAGGTAACGAAAAATCAAAATAATGAGAAATTCTTGGAGCAGAATTATGTAGAATTGTTCCTATCGGCAAAGCGAATTGAGGGCTGCTCCGAGAAATCTCTTAAATACTACAAGGCAACTATCGAAGCTATGCTCTGTGAACTCAAAAAAGATGTCAAACACATAGTTACAGACGACATCAGAGGATACCTGACGGAATATCAGGAAAAGA
>OGOW01003299.1_pt1 | contig 11722 bp, 8 predicted proteins | sample 1552781 | NCBI WGS metagenome assembly OGOW01 (sample SAMEA2580145, study PRJEB22360) | human gut metagenome | biome: human gut; feature: human-associated habitat; material: faeces | place: Denmark | collected 2008/2010
TCTATGCCATCACGAGACTGACGCAGGAGCGGGTCTCCAATGTGGTAGTCATGGGCACCGGAGAACCCATGGACAATTATGATAATATTTTAAAATTTCTCCATCTGTTAACAGATGAGAACGGATTGCATATCAGCCAGAGAAATGTGACGGTATCTACCTGCGGTATCGTGCCCAGGATCAGACAGCTGGCAGAGGAAAAACTGCAGATCACACTGGCATTGTCCCTGCATGCCACGACCGATGAGAAGCGAAGAAAACTGATGCCCATCGCCAATCGGTATTCCATCGATGAACTGATGGATGCCTGTCGGTACTATTTTGAACAGACCGGGCGGCGGATCACTTTTGAGTACAGTCTGGTAGGCGGTGTGAATGATACAAAAGAGGATGCCGAAGAACTGATCGCCCTGGCGAAGCCTTTGTGCTGTCACGTCAATCTGATTCCAGTGAATCCTATTAAAGAGCGGGATTATGTGCAGTCGGACATGAAGCACATTCAGGCATTTAAAAATAAACTTGAAAGTAAAAAGATACATGTTACAATTAGAAGGGAAATGGGCCGGGATATCGATGGTGCCTGCGGACAGTTAAGACGCCGTCATGTGCAGGAGACACAGAACCCGGACGGACTCTCACAGGAGGAAGTTTGACGTGCTCAAGACGTTTTCCATAACCGATATCGGAAGGAAAAGAAATATCAATCAGGATTATATCTATACCTCGGAAGAGCCGGTGGGCAACCTGCCCAACGTGTTTATCGTAGCAGATGGTATGGGTGGACATAATGCGGGAGATTATGCGTCGAAGGTGACGGTGGAGACCATGATCCATGAGATGGAGAATTCTTTCGAGAAGAATCCGTCACTGATCTTCCGCAAGGCGATCGAGGAAGCCAATACGGTGATCCGGAAGCGTGCCAGTGAGGATAAGAAGCTGGAAGGAATGGGTACGACCGTAGTGGCGGCATCCTGCATGGGCAGATTTTTGCAGGTGGCCAATGTGGGTGACAGCAGACTCTATGTGGTGGGTAGCAAGATCCGTCAGATCACAAGAGACCATTCTTATGTAGAGGAAATGGTGCGCATCGGAGAACTGGACCGTGAGGACGCCAGGAATCATCCTAAGAAAAATATTATTACCAGGGCAGTGGGAGCGGAAGATCACGTGGAACCGGATTTTTTTACCGTGGAACTGCAGGAGGGTGACATCGTCTTAATGTGTACGGACGGGTTGACCAATATGCTGGAGGATGAAGAGATCCGTATGATTATCAGCGGAGCAAGAGATCTCGTGGAACAGGCACAGCACCTGGTAGAAGCAGCCAATGCCAACGGTGGAAAAGACAACATCAGTGTGATATTGATCGAGCCGTGTGCATAAGACAGATAATATTCAATATGCTTAGTTATTTAGGTTTTTGGAATGGAGAGCAGGAATGATCAAAATAGGAATGATGATCGGCGATCGCTACGAGATCCTGGAGAAGATCGGAACCGGCGGTATGTCAGATGTCTATAAAGCAAAATGTCATAAGCTGAATCGCTATGTGGCGATCAAGGTATTGAAACAGGAATTTAGTGAGAACGCTAATTTTGTCTCTAAATTCCGCATTGAGGCACAGGCGGCAGCGGGACTGATGCATCCCAATATCGTAAATGTCTATGATGTAGGAGAAGAGAACGGAATCTACTATATCGTAATGGAGCTGGTAGAAGGCATCACCCTCAAAAAATACATTGAAAAAAAGGCGCGTCTGTCTTACAAGGAAGCGGTAAGTATTGCTATCCAGGTAAGCATGGGAATTCAGGCTGCGCATAATAATCATATTATTCATCGGGATATCAAACCGCAGAATATCATTATCTCCAAAGACGGTAAGGTAAAGGTGACGGACTTCGGTATCGCCAAGGCAGCTACCAGTAACACCATTACCTCCAATGTCATGGGAAGTGTCCACTATACTTCTCCGGAGCAGGCCAGAGGTGGCTACAGCGATGAGAAGAGCGATATTTATTCTTTGGGAATTACGATGTTCGAGATGCTGACCGGCAGAGTACCCTTTAACGGGGAGACCACAGTAGCGATTGCCATCAAGCATATTCAGGAGGAAATGCCTTCTCCCAAGGAATATGTACCGGAGATCCCTTCCAGTGTGGCAAACATCGTATTGAAGTGCTGTCAGAAGTCCCCGGACCGCAGATACCAGAATATGGCGGAGCTGATCGCAGACCTGAAGCAGTCTCTGATCAATCCGGATGAGGATTTCGTGGTGAACCATGACCCGGACATGGAGGGTGGCACACGGATGCTCTCCGATGAGGATATGGCACAGATCAAGAGAAAGACACCTTATCCCGCAAACCGTGAATATGAGGAACCGGACCACGATGAGACCATGCGCCTGCGCTCCGATACAGAAGCAATGTACGAGAATGAAGAAGAGGGAGAAGGCGAAGACGATTACGATTACGATCCCAAGATGGAGAAAGTGACCACGGTTCTGGCAATCGTTGCCGGTATCGTGATCTGTATCATCCTGATCGTATTGGCGGTGAAGATCTTCGGCGGGAAAAAGGACGAAGGCAATAAGCCTTCCGGCCCGATCATCACTACGGAGGAAACCAAGGAAGAGGCAGAGAAAGTCACCATGCCGGATGTGAAGGGCATGAATGTGGATGATGCGAGAAATACACTGACCGGACTGGGAATTCTGACGGAAGTCGCATATGAGGAATCTGATTCCGTGGCAGAAGGTGTGGTGATCAGTACCGACGTCAGCGTGGGTGCCCAGATTGAAAAAGGCAGCACGGTAACACTTACGGCAAGTGCCGGAACCCAGGGCGTAGAAGTTCCGAAGGTGGTGGAGCTTACCTTTGATGAGGCGAATACACAGCTGGTAAGCAAGGGATTTCTGGTCAATAAGACAGAGGGCTATTCCGATACCATAGAAGCAGGACGCGTGATCTCCCAGACCCCCGCAGAGGGTAATAAGGCACCGAAGGGCAGTGTGATCACCGTTACTGTAAGCCTGGGCAAGGAAGATACGAAGATCCGTGTGCCGAACCTGATCGGACTGTCAGAGCAGGATGGTACGGTGGAAGCAATCGAAGCCGGACTGACGGTAGGCAGTGTGACCTATATTTACAGTGACGAAGTGGGAGAGGGTATGATCTGCTATCAGAGCTATTCCCATGGATCCTATGTGGATCAGGGAACCTCCATTGATATTAAGGTGAGTCAGGGCGCACAGAAAGTAACCTATAAGTGCAATGTCAGCATTGTGGCACCGACGACTTCCGAGGCACCCCAGTATGTATCGGGAATGGAAGTCGGCATCACCCTGGTGGCGGATGACGGCACCGTGCTGATGGATACGAAGGTTACCACATTCCCGGTATCGACCAATATCAACGGTATCGCCTCCTCTGGCGGTACCCTCACCATGACCTACCAGGTGACATCGGCAAGCACCACAACAGAGGGGGATGTTGTCGTCCCCGGCACCACAGAGAACAAGACCTTTACCAGAAGAGTGGAATTCGTGAAGGAATAAGACAAAGGCAGGAACTATGAAGGGCAAGATTATAAAAGGAATTGCCGGATTCTATTATGTTCATGCAGGGGATGCTCTGCATAGTGCGGACGGAATCTATGAATGCAAGGCAAAAGGTGTCTTCCGTAAGGACCACAGGAAACCATTGGTCGGGGACGATGTGGAGATGGAAGTCATAGATGAAGCACAGAAAAAGGGAAATATCACAGAACTGCTTTCCAGGCACAGCGAACTGATCCGTCCGGCGGTTGCCAATGTGGATCAGGCACTGGTGATTTTTGCCATCTGTAAGCCACAGCCCAATTTTAACCTGCTGGATCGTTTCCTGATCATGATGCAGCAGCAGGACATTCCCTGCATCATCTGTTTTAATAAGCAGGACATTGACACAGAAGGGAAAAAAGAGGATTATCGTTCCATCTATGAACAGGCGGGATTTCAGACCATTACTGTCAGCGCCAGGGAAAAGGAAGGCATCGACAGATTAAAAGACCTGCTTCGGGGCAAGACCACCACGGTGGCGGGGCCCAGCGGTGTCGGCAAGTCTTCGCTGGTCAACTGCTTACAGTCGGGTATCGTGATGGAGACCGGGTCCATCAGTGAGAAGATCGAGCGTGGAAAACATACCACCAGGCATTCCGAACTGATCTCCATTGCACCGGATACTTACATTCTGGATACTCCGGGGTTCAGCTCCCTGGGACTGTTCGGACTGGAAAAAGAGCAGCTGGCGGGATTTTATCCCGAATTTGTTCCTTTTGAAAAATATTGCAGATTCGGAGGATGTTCTCATATCTCAGAACCGGTCTGCGGCGTGAAAGATGCCGTGGCGGAAGGGGAGATTTCGCAGACACGTTACGAGAATTATTGTCTGCTCTATGAGGAACTGAAAAGTCAGAGAAAATATTAATTATGAGTGAAGTGCAGAATCATCTTGGGGAAAAATTTAAAGAGACCATTGCCGAAGCTATGAAGACCGGAGATTTCCGGGCACTGAATACATTAGTAACCGATACGGTCACCGATGCTTTGCGGGAAGCGGATTTTCAGGCGAATCTATCCAGGGAAGCCACGGAAAAAAAGGTCTGGAATTCCCAGCGCAACTGGCAGGATAAAAAGCGGGAAGAAGAGAAGTCTAAAGAGCAGATCCAGACGGAGCGCGAAGAACGGGAAAGACAGCGGGAAGAACACCGCAGACAAAACGAAGAATGGCATAGACAGCGAATAGAACGGGAAAAACAATGGGAAGAGCAGCGTAAGGCACAGGCGGCGCAGAACCGTGCCAGGAATCAGGCAGGAGTCGGGACACCCAGAAAGGCTACGGCTTCCGAGATGACTTCTTTGGTAAAAATGGAGAAAAAGGGAAGCGTGTCCGGAACTTTGTGTACCGTGTTCGGCGGCATCGGACTTGGCTTTTCCGGGCTGGGACTTTTGGTACAGCTTCTTCTGGCAGCTTTTAGTGCGGCAAGTTTAAGTGCGGCAATTCTTCCGGGAGTACTTTCTTTGGTATTTTTGGAGATGATATCCTATGGCAACGGACAGCGCAGAAGATTACAGCGTGCGGAGAAATATCTGGAGCTGTGCGGTACCAAGATGTACGGTGTGATCACGGAGATGGCGCGTTATACCGGCAAAAGCGTCCGCTATGTAAAAAAAGATCTGCGTAAAATGTTAAAAGCCGGAATGTTCCCTGACGGTCATCTGGATGATAAAGAAACCTGTTTTATGTTAAATGATGTGATCTATCATCAATATCTGGAGACAGAAAAGGCTTATCTGGAACAGAAAAAATCAGAGGAACAGGCAAAACAGATGCCGGACAAAGGAACAGCACAGGACGCTGCACAGACGGAGAGAGAACAGGAACTCCACAGTATGGTGGCAGAGGGGATGGAATGCATCAGACATCTGCGGGATCTGAACGACCGGATCGAAGAGGAGGCAATCTCCGAGAAGCTGTACCGTCTGGAGAATCTGTTGAAGGAGATCTTCGACAGAGTGCAGGAGCACCCGGAGCAGATGCACAGAATGCATAAATTAATGGATTATTATCTGCCCACTACTTTAAAGCTGGTGGAGCAGTATGCGGAATTTGATGAAGTCAGCAGTCCCGGAGAGGACATTCTCGATGCCAAGAAAGAGATCGGGAAGACACTGGACATGATCAATCAGGCATTTGTGACATTGTTAAACAATCTGTTTCAGGATGCAGCCTTTGACGCAGCGGCTGATGCGCAGGTATTACAGACCATGCTGGCAAAGGAAGGTCTGACGGAATCCGATTTTGTAATGGAAAAACAGTAAATTGAAATTTGATTCGCGATTCCTCCGACGAAAGGAATCGTCTGCGGAAGGGAGATTAGTATGAACATGGATTTAGACGCAGCAACGAAAGAAGCACCGACTCTTACACTGGATCCTTTTGCCGAGGCAAAGGAAGAGATCGTGGAGAAGAAGCCGGAGGAGTTAGTGGAAGAGCAGGCGGTTCCCGAGATGGAACTGACACCGGAGGAGCAGAAGCAGGTGGATGATTTCGCAGCACAGATCGACCTGACCAATACCCAGGCGGTGTTACAGTACGGAGCCGGAAGCCAGAAGAAGATCGCAGATTTCTCAGAGACGGCGCTTAATAATGTCCGGACCAAGGATATGGGAGAAGTTGGAACTCTGTTAACCGATGTGGTGGCACAGCTAAAGGACTTCGACACCGAGGAAGATAAGGGATTTTTCGGACTGTTCAAAAAAAGCGGAGACAGGCTGAGCAATCTAAAAGCAAAGTATGATAAGGCAGAAGTCAATATCACAAAGATCTGTGATGCCATGGAGAGTCATCAGGTAGTGTTGTTAAAGGATGTGGCTGTGTTGGACAAGCTATACCAGCTGAACCTGAATTACTTCAAGGAACTGTCCATGTATATCCTGGCAGGCAAAAAGAAGCTGGCGCAGGCAAAAAGTGTGGAGCTTCCGGAACTTTTAGAGAAGGCACAGAAGAGCGGACTGCCGGAGGACACGCAGGCAGCGAAAGATTTCGCGGCAATGTGTGAGCGGTTTGAGAAGAAGATCTATGATCTGGAGCTGACCAGAGCCATTTCCCTGCAGATGGCACCCCAGATCCGTCTGATCCAGTCCAATGATATCGCCATGTCCGAGAAGATCCAGTCGACGTTAGTGAATACGATCCCCCTGTGGAAGAGTCAGATGGTCATTGCCATCGGTCTGGATCATGCTACCGATGCCGCCAAGGCACAGCGTGCCGTATCGGATATGACCAATGAACTGCTGAAGAAGAACGCGGAAGCACTGAAGGTGGCGTCTGTGGAGACAGCGAAGGAATCCGAGCGGGGAATTGTGGATATAGAGACACTTAAGAGTACGAATCAGACACTGATGACGACATTGGATGAGGTCATGAAGATCCAGGAAGAGGGACGTGCGAGAAGACAGAGCGCAGAGGAAGATTTACAGCGCATTGAGAATGAAATGAGAGATAAATTACTGGAGATGAGCCGGGCATCCCATACCTGAATTTTACATAATTTTAATCAGCTTCATCTTGACGAAACAGATAAGGAAAATTAAAATAAAATACACGAAGGTTAATTCACGGAAGGAGCAGAAAACAAATGAAAAAACTGGAAGAAATACTGAGAGACAAGCCAATTAAAAATAAGCTTTCTTTTGCATTCCGCATCATGGACATTTTATATGTGGTGCTGGCACTGGTGGCAGTGGTGGAATTGATACGGTCAAAAGGCTATATAGGAAGTATAGTTGTTGTGGTTTTACTTGTTTTAGCTATCATATTTAATGCATCCATGTCGAAAATGCTTGCCAAAATGCTGATAGATCCGATCACGAACCTGGTAACTGCGTCTGAGAAGATCGCATCCGGTGATTTTGAGATCGGTGTACCTTATGAATCTGAGGATGAGCTGGGCAGACTTTCCGACAGCTTTGAGACCGCCGCAGCTATTTTGAAAAAGGTTGTATCAGATCTGCAGACTATTGTAGAGCAATTTTCCGATGGTAATTTTGATGTTCACAGCAGCTGCCCGGAGGCATATGTCGGACTGCTCCGAAATGTTTTGGATGAGCTGGATGAAATGGTAAATAAGATCAGTGAGACCATGCACGGTATTCAGGATTCCTCCGAGCAGGTATCTGCGGGCAGCAATCAGCTGGCAGTCAGTGCACAGGATATAGCGGAGGGCGCTACCCATCAGGCAGCATCCGTAGAAGAACTGGTGGCTACCGTAGACGAAGTAACCAGTCAGGTACTGGAGAATACCAAGTCTACCGACATTGTACATGACAAGGCGAAAAAGGTAGGTATCGAGGCAGCCAACAGCCAGAAGAAGATGGATGAACTGGTAGATGCCATGAAGAAGATCAACGCAACGACCCAGAACATTGAAAAGATCATCGCGGATATTGAGAATATCGCATCCCAGACCAATCTGCTGTCCTTAAATGCTTCCATCGAGGCAGCCCGTGCCGGAGAGGCAGGAAGAGGCTTCGCAGTCGTGGCAGATCAGATCAGACAGCTGGCAGAAGAGAGTGCTAATTCTGCAGTAGAGTCCAAGAAGCTGATCGAAGAGTCCATGAATGAAGTAGAGGTGGGTAATAAGGTCACCAAGGAGACCAATGATGCTATGCAGGAGGTTATGGCTGAGCTGGATCAGATCATCCAGGAGGTTGCCAATATCCGTACTGCGTCTGACAAACAGGCGGTTTCCGTTAAAAATATCAAAAAGGGTGTGGAAGACATCAATGATGTTATCCAGTCTAACTCTGCAGCAGCTGAAGAGACTTCCGCTACCAGCGAGGAGCTTTCCGCATCTGCAACGACTCTGAACGAGCTGTTAGAGCATTTCAAACTGCGCGGCTGATCAGAGGATGTGTTCTGAAATAAGCGGAATAAGGAAGAGAGAACAGAAGAACCATAGCTGTAAGTTCACAGCTGTGGTTCTTTTCATATCGGAGGAGTAAAAGACAAATGCTTCACAGAAAACAATACAGGGTGGCGGTGAGAGTAACCATTATGGTGCTGGCGCTTACCCTGACTGCCTGTGGAACACAGGAAAATACCGGGAGTACGGAAAGCGTGAAGAGCACAGAAACCGTGGAGAGCATAGAAACCATGGAAAGCACAGAAACCATAGAGAATGTAGAAATTATAGAAGCTATGGTTTCAGAGAGTGTGGCACCACAGGGAACGGCAAATGTCACACCACAGATGCAACCGGTGGAATACACCAACTTGCAGCAGATCACCCTGGATCCCACATGGGAATATGCGGATCATTCTAAGATCAATTCCGGAGCAGCGGTGCTGTACCCGGCACCGGAGGAATCCGGACGCAAAGGCATCATCATCGGTGTCAATGCCGGACACGGGACGGCGGGCGGTGCGAAGGTGAAGACGCTGTGCCATCCGGATGGCTCGGCGAAGGTCACCGGTGGCAGCACAGCGGCAGGAGCTACGGAGGCTGCGGCAGTCTCCGGGGGCATGACATTTCAGGACGGCACACCGGAGCGGGAGGTGACATTACGTATGGCACAGATCCTGCGGGATAAGCTGTTATCTTCCGGTTATGATGTGCTGATGCTCAGGGACAGTGAGGATGTGCAGTTAGACAATGTGGCGCGGACTGTGATCTGCAACAATGTCGCGGATTGCCATATTGCACTGCACTGGGACAGCGGTGACGGCAAAAATTACGACAAGGGATGCTTCTACATCTCGGTGCCGGAAACACTGAAAACCATGGAGCCGGTAGCGTCGCACTGGCAGCAGCACGATACCCTGGGAACGGATCTGGTGGAGGGACTGCGGGAGCAGGGCACTATGATTTATGGGATAGGAAATATGAGTATTGATCTGACACAGACTTCTTATAGTACGATTCCCTCTGTGGATATGGAACTGGGAAACGCATATTCGGATCACAGTGATGTGGTATTGGAACAATTGGCCACAGGGCTTCTTGCCGGAATCAATACTTACTTTGAACAGTAGGGACTTTGCAAAGAGTGTGAGGTATGCTATAATACTATTTTAGATTCGTTTGCCTCTGCACGGAGGCGGATGGACTTATGAGCGAAATACAGAATAGAAAATACAAGAAAGGCAGACCCTTTTGGTGGGTCTGAACGGTAAATAAATCATGAAGCTGGGTATCGTAGGTCTTCCCAACGTAGGAAAGAGTACACTTTTCAATTCCCTGACCAAGGCGGGAGCGGAATCCGCTAACTATCCTTTCTGTACCATCGACCCCAATGTGGGTGTGGTAACAGTTCCGGATGACAGATTAAAGGCACTGGGAGAGATGTATCATTCCAAGAAAGTGACCCCTGCTGTGATCGAATTCGTAGATATCGCAGGTCTGGTAAAGGGTGCTTCTAAGGGTGAAGGACTGGGCAACCAGTTCTTAAGCAACATCCGTGAGGTGGATGCCATCGTCCATGTGGTAAGATGCTTCGAGGATACGAATGTCATTCATGTAGACGGCAGTGTAAATCCTTTACGGGATATCGAGACCATTAATTTAGAGCTGATCTTCGCAGATCTGGAAGTACTTGAGAGAAGACTGTCCAAGGTAGTCAAGGCTGCCAGAATGGACAAGACCTATGCCAAGGAGCTGGCACTCTTAGAGCGTATCAAGGAGCATCTGGAAAGCGGTAAGATGGCGAAGAGCCTGGAAGTCACCGATGAGGATGAACTGGCTCTGATAAAGGAATACAATCTGCTGACCTACAAGCCCGTGATCTATGCGGCAAATGTATCCGAGGATGATCTGGCAGACGACGGCGCATCCAATGAGATGGTAGCGAAGGTGCGAGAGTTCGCTGCAAGTGAGAACAGCGAAGTATTCGTCATCTGCGCACAGATCGAGGAAGAGATCTCCGAACTGGATGATGACGAGAAGGCAATGTTCCTGGATGATCTGGGACTAACGGAATCCGGTCTGGAGAAGCTGATCAAGGCAAGCTATCATATCTTAGGTCTGATGAGCTTCTTAACCGCAGGAGAGGATGAGACCAGAGCATGGACCATCAAGATCGGTACCAAGGCGCCTCAGGCAGCCGGCAAGATCCATTCCGATTTCGAGAGAGGCTTCATCAAGGCGGAAGTTGTAAATTACAAGGATCTCTTAGAGCAGGGCTCTCTGGCAGCTGCCCGTGAGAAAGGCTTGGTCGGCATGGAAGGTAAGGACTATGTCGTACAGGACGGCGATGTAATTCTGTTTCGATTCAACGTGTAATACTAAGATCCGCAATAGACAGATTACGAGACTGCTTGCAGGCAGAGTAATCTGTCTATTAGCGAATGTCTATTCCGGATTCGAGAGCGCAAAGCGCGAAGAAGCCGGATAGTACTAAGAAAGGATATAAATATTATGATGAATGCAGGAGATATTGCATTTCCCCATTTAGGCATTTACCTGGAAAATGTTCCCAGAAGCTTTACCGTATTCGGTTTCGAGATCGCTTTTTACGGTCTGATCATCGGCATCGGTGTACTGGCGGGTATCCTGATGGCGGTGCATGAAGCGAAGGTGAGCGGAGAGAATCCGGATACTATTTGGGATTTCGCTATTTATGCCGTGATCTTTTCCGTGATCGGTGCCAGAATTTATTACGTGGTATTTGCCTGGGATTATTACAAGGACAATCTGTTGAGTATCTTCAATACCCGTAACGGTGGTATGGCGATCTACGGTGGTGTGATCGGAGCTTTCCTGACTCTGTTCATTTACTGCAAGATCAAGAAGATCAGCCCTTTCCGGTTGGGAGATCTGTGTGTACCGGGACTGATCTTAGGACAGGTTATCGGCCGCTGGGGCAATTTCATGAACCGTGAAGTGTTCGGAGAATATACGGATAATTTCCTGGCTATGCGGCTCCCTGTCGAAGCGGTGCGCAGCCGGGATATTTCCGAGAATGTAGCGGCACATATTATTGAGGGAACGAATTATATTCAGGTACACCCCACATTCCTCTATGAGAGTCTGTGGAATCTGCTGATTCTGATCATTATGCTGGTATACCGCAAGCACAAAAAGTTCGAGGGAGAGATCTGCCTTTTGTATTTCGGAGGCTATGGCCTCGGCAGATTCTGGATCGAAGGTATCCGGACAGATACCCTGTTTATCCCCGGAACGA
>OGOW01003316.1_pt1 | contig 11653 bp, 9 predicted proteins | sample 1552781 | NCBI WGS metagenome assembly OGOW01 (sample SAMEA2580145, study PRJEB22360) | human gut metagenome | biome: human gut; feature: human-associated habitat; material: faeces | place: Denmark | collected 2008/2010
CTTTATATCCATCAAGATCAAGTCCACCTCGTTTTCCTTAAAGAGAGCCAAAGCTTCCAAACCAGTTTTAGCACGGATCAAATTACAATATTTATGTAAAATGGTCTTCAGAAGTAAATAATTACTTTCCTCATCCTCCGCGATTAGCAACGTGGGCTTTCCTCCACTCAAATCATTTTTCACATCCATATATATAACGTTTTATTCTTTTAATCAAAATCAAATAAACTCTGATGAAGCAAAGATAAAACAAATATTAGAAAGTAGACATAAAATTCAAGGAGATATGAGTATTCGGGGAAGTTCTTTTTCCACCCATGCTAGAAAGTTACGTCTATACCTCCCATAAATATCGCCTTCGGCATCGGGAATCCTTCGTTGATGGAATAACGGGTAGCCGTTAAATTCTCTCCTTTGACAAATAGATTCAAGCCTTTATCACGTGTACCGAAACGGTAGGCTGCCTTCGCATTCAAGGTTGTAAAATCTTCCTTCTCTGTACAACCTTCATTGGTATATAGATCAAAGATAGATTGTACATTTACATTTAAAGTAAAACGTCCCGGTTTATAAACAGCCCCTACATAAAATTTTTGACCGGGGGCACCAGGAATAGGCTTACTCATATGCAGATAACTGTAATTGGCATCTACCGACCAGACAGGAGAAAAACGATAAGCAAACTGCACTTCAGCTCCGGTATTTTCGATCTTTCCGGTATTGATATTCATCTGCCTGCCATCGACCGGCATTCTCATAATCAGATTTTCCCCATCGATATAAAAAACATTTACCCCATAAAAAAACCGCCCATTCATCGAACGCTGCGACCAGGCCAACTCATAATTCCACAGTCGCTCCGGTCTCAAATCGGGATTGGCCGGCCGAAACATATAAAGCTCCCGGATCGTCGGATAGCGGAAACCTTTCCCGGCCATCAGTTTTATCTCTGCATTCGCAGGCAAGTGGAACGACAATCCAGCCTGAGGTACCCATTCGGTCCCCACATGCGAATGATGGTCGATACGTACTCCCAGATCCAATGTCAACCAACGGTAAAGATGTTGGCGAAAATCTACATATCCGGCCATTTCGTCCTGCTTCTTATCGACTTGCGGTTGGCGTTCACCACCATTCACAGGTTGATTCCAGGACTCCCCGCCGAAATGAAAGAAATCGACCCCTGCTGTGAGACGGTTTCCTTTAAAGAGTTGTACACTCTGGTACCACGACAGTCCCAGCATATCGTCCCGTGAATTAAAACGATAGTCCAGTGGTTCCCCTCCAACGGCATACCCATCGTTAATCCAATGCTTTCCCCAATTATAGAAGAAACTCAAAGCACCCGAAGTTTTTTCATAATTGTTTTCAAGTGCAAAAGAAGTCATACCTCTGGTGATCCGTTGATCATTATCTATCAATGGATCGGTAACCTTACCGGGGTTCGAAGCGTTGAAGTGGGTCAGGTTTACATCAGCCCGTACGTTCCATGCCTGCGAAATCTCATATCCTAATTTCGCATAACCTCCTGCCTGCTCGAATTCCATATCCGGCCGATGTCCGTCGCTCCGGTTATACGAAGCGCTTACTACGCTCGTAAAACGTCCGGTTTTCAGTCGGTTCGTTACTTCTGTCTGCAAGGTATTGTAAGAGCCATACCCCAGATTAAAATGGGTCTTCATGCCATCTTCCTGCATTTTACGGGTAACGATATTGATCACACCTCCCATTGCATTCGAACCGTACAATACCGATGCCGGCCCACGCAGGACCTCGACCCGTTCAGCTAAAAACGACTGATAAGCATCGGAAATCGGATGGGCGAAAAGCCCCATATATTGAGGATGTCCGTCGATCAACACCAACAGCCCGGTCGTCGGCACCCCCTCCTGCGGAGCACCACCGACTCCACGCAAAGACATCTGCCCGGCAGCACCTCCCGACACCCCGTATCCCATCATCCCCCGAGAGGTAATAAAAAGCCCCGGCACCTGTTCGGTCAACAAGGGAAGCAAAGAAGATTCATTACTCTGCTCGATCTGCTGGCGCCCCACCACCGAAACCGTCATCGGCAAATGGCGAATGTCGGTCTCATTACGCGTACCTGTCACTACCACCTCATCGATCGTATACGACCTGCCCTGTGGCAGACTGTCTCTTATCTCCTGGGCCCGGATAAATCCGCCCGGTAGCAGTAAAACTACTGCAAATAAAATATCAACTACTTTCATTTTCAGATATTGGATCATTTTGAATATATTCCGTCACCACGAATTACTTCTTATTCGGTTACAAAAATAGAAAATAGGTTTCATCCGGTTTGTATCTATTTTACCTGATTTATGACCAATATTACATACCTCTTATTACTTACAACAGCTTATAATAATTCCTGAAATCCTTATCATCTTTGAAGAGGGATCACCACTCCAAAGATTTTCTTTGTTTCATTCGATAATAACACCAACCGAAAATATCTGCCAAAAACCATCCGATAGGAATAGACCACCAGATTCCCCATACACCTATACCCGGAATAGCAGCTAAGGTATAAGCCAGGGCCACCCGGACACCCAGGGATATAACGGTCAACACGACAGACATTCCGGGTTTCCTGACAGCACGATAGAAACCATATAATAAAAACAACCAACCAATGCCACAATAAAAAGCTCCTTCAATCCGTAAATATTCGACACCGATAGAAATAATTTCCGTTTCATGTGCCGGAATAAAGATAAGCATCAGTGGCCTGGCCAAAACAAAAACGAGTACAGAAATAATAAGGCAAAAAATAAGGGTAACCCTAACGGCGACCCGGATTCCTTTGCGGATACGTTCGTGTTTTCCAGCTCCGAAATTCTGAGCGATAAAAGTAGAGAAGGCATTTCCGAAATCCTGAACAGGCATATAAGCAAACGAATCGATTTTAACTGCCGCAGCAAAGCCAGCCATAACAGCCGTTCCAAAGCTATTGATCAGTCCCTGCACCATCAATATACCGAAATTCATGACAGATTGCTGGGCACAAGTCAGCGAAGAATAGGTTGCAATTTCTTTGACCGTAGCCCACTTTAGTTGCATATTCTGGCGGGAAACCCTGAAATCCGGAAACCGGTAAAGGCTATAGAAACAGAGTCCGATCCCCGATACCGCCTGAGCGATGACCGTAGCCAGTGCCGCTCCGCGGACTCCCCAACCGAAAGACAGAATAAAAACCAAATCGAGCACAATGTTAAGAACAACAGCTACAGCCAGAAAGACCAAGGGCAGGACAGAATTCCCGACAGCCCGGAGTAAGGAAGCATAATAGTTATAGAGAAAGGTAAATCCGATTCCCCAAAAAATAATCCACAAATAATCCCGCATAAGGATATATACTTCAGCCGGGACCTGCAGTAACCGCAAAATAGGATCGATCCAGACAAAAACCGCAATATTCAGCAATAGCGTAATCACCCCGATCAATACCAGAGAGACAAAAATACTACGTTTCAAAGCTTCATGATCCCTGGCTCCGTACTGAAGCGAAAAAACAACCCCGCTTCCCATACATAAGCCCAGGAGGACCGAAGTCAGAAAAATCATCAACGTATAGGCCGACCCCACAGCAGCCAAAGCCTTGGCTCCCAAAAACCGACCGACGATCAATGTATCGGCGATATTATAGAACTGCTGTAACAAATTTCCCAATATCATCGGAACAGCAAACCACAACATCCCCCATGTAATATTTCCGGTCACCAGACTGTGTGTTTTATTTCTCCCTTCCATCTGTACCCTCTCTATCGATAAACGCCCATCCTGCATAATACACGACTAAATTCAGACCTGCAAAAGTAGGAGAAAAAAGGCAACTCCTGCCCTTAACTGATGTCGAAATTTCAAAAGATCGCGGCCCACAACAAAAAAAGTAAAGTATATCGAAATTTATTACAAAGGTTTAGGGGAGGTGTTTGTTCTGTTTCTCAAATATTTGCTAAATTTGCCGAACGGTATAGCTGTTTTTTAGTCAGGTGCATCGATAATATTGATCTGATTTGTTTTAAGTGGATTACAAAATGGAAACTTCCGAAAATATAAAAAGTTACTATCAGGATTACATCAGCATATATAAGGATGAGACCGATAGACTAAAACAATTCAAAACCTTTATCGATAAAACAGAATCGGATCAATTGTTCGACCGTAAAAATTTTGTCGGCCATATTACCGGCAGTGCGATTATTTTTGATTACAAAAATTCCAAAGTACTTTTAATCAAACACATCATACTTCAACGTTGGTTACAACCGGGAGGCCATATTGAAAAAACGGACGCTTCCATTCTGGACGGTGTTTACAGGGAAATCTTCGAAGAAACGAACATAGCCAAAGACGATTTGATGCTGATTTCTCCTATCTTCGGAAAAAAATTCCCCATCGACATCGACTCGCATCCCATCCCCGAGAATCCGGCCAAACACGAAAAACAACACTTTCATCACGACCTCCGCTATTTTTTTATTTACAAAGGAGAAAAGATCACGGAAGAAAGCGAAAACTTAAAGTGGAGTGATGTATCCAGTTTATCCAGCCAGGTCACCTTCCTGAAATTAGTAAAAAAAATATGGGACCTGCTCGATATCGATTTGAATACGAGATTATTTTATGAAAATATCATCTCAAAGGCCCGGACAACCGGCGAAAATTATATTGCTGTCGTCGTTTCCCATATCATCCCCGATGCCGTTCATTACTTAAGGGCCATCGATACGATCGTCCCCATTCAAACGATCGTCCCCAAGCCCAACTCGATCGACGAAAAGACTTACACGATCGTTCGGAAGGATTTTAAAATTTCGCATGTATGCCGGGAAGACATGGCTCAGGATACAGAAAACGAAGTGATCAGAATCCTGGAAAACACGAATGAAAAAATCCTGCTTTTCGATATTGGCGGATATTTCGCCCATATCCACGAGACCTGGCCTGTAACTATCCTCGAACGGATTGCTTTAATCATCGAAGATACCGAAAACGGCTATCAAAAGTATGAACATGTGATCGGAGACTCGGAGCGAAAGAAGCAGAACTACCCGTTTAAAGTCGTATCTGTAGCCAGAAGTCCTTTAAAAGAAAACGAAGACTTTCTAGTCGGTCAGTCCGTCTTTTTTTCGGCAGATGCCCTGATGAGAGAAGACGGGAAATTGATCCAATACCTGAAATGCGGAATTTTAGGTTATGGAAAAATCGGTCGGTCGATCGCCTCCCATCTCTTGCAGAGAGGAGTAAAACCCGCAGTTTACGATACCAATCCACTGAAAAGAGTATCGGCATTCAATGAACTTAACCGGATTCCGGACCGGGACTCCATAATAAAGGAATCGGACATTCTGTTTTCTGCCACAGGCAACAAATCCCTCAAAATCGAAGATTTCAGGGAATTGAAAAACGGATGTTATATCTTTTCCGTCACGTCTTCGGATGACGAACTGGAATTGGAATTTACCGGAGAATATGAAAAGCAAGAAGTAAGAAAACATATATTCAAATATTCGAATGAGAATATGAACTATTTTTTCCTGGTGAACGACGGGAATGCCGTTAATTTTATTTATAATGCCGTTATGGGAGATTTTATCCATTTGGTCAGGGCTGAAATGATATTGGCGATCAACGGACTGCCCGGTTATGCGCCCGGAAAAATTTCGACGGTCCCTACCGACATCAGAGAAAATATTGCGGAAAGCTGGTTAAAAGTATTCGAACCTTAAAATAAACAGAGATATAGTATAAATTAAATAGAACATATGATCATATCTGGATTAGAAATTAAGAACATGCTGAACAAGGAGATATTCATCGAGCCTTTCGACGACTCGAGATTAAATCCGAATAGTTATAACCTGAGATTACATAACGAATTGCTGGTATATGATTCGCATGTATTGGACATGAAAGTTAAAAATGAAACCAAGACTATCTCGATTCCTCCCGAGGGCCTGGTGCTCGAGCCCGGAATCGTGTATCTCGGCAGAACCGTCGAATATACCAAAACCCTGAATCATGTCCCGATGCTCGAAGGCAGATCGTCGATCGGACGTCTGGGAATATATATACATGTCACCGCCGGTTTCGGAGACGTGGGTTTTTCGGGTTATTGGACTTTGGAGATATCTTGTATTCAACCGGTACGGATATATCCGAACGTCGAAATATGTCAAATATTTTATCATACGATTTTAGGAGATTGCTCCAAAATGTATAAAAGTAAATATCAAAATAACGAAGGCATTCAGGCAAGTAAAATGTATGAAGAATTTCAATAAACCATTCATACCAAATAATCGACGGACGATCCGACAATAAGAAAACTTTACAATAGCGAATATGAAAAAAATAATAGCCCTGGTGGGCATGAGCGGTACAGGAAAAAGTGAAGCGACTAATTTTCTGAAAGATCAATTTAATTTCGATCTCTTTTACTTCGGCGGCATTGTTCTCAACGAAGTCAAAAAGAGGGGTTTAGAAATCAACAATGAAAACGAGAAAATGGTAAGAGAAGATTTAAGGCGCCAACATGGCAATGGCGTATTGGCCAAAATAGCTTCGGAAACCATCGCAAAAACCGATTCGACCATTCTCTTGGACGGCCTTTATAGCTTTACGGAATACAAAATATTGAAAGAGTTATATCCGGAAAATTTTATCGTAGTAGCTATCCATTCCGATAAAGCATTGAGATATGAAAGACTCGCCCAAAGGGAATTCAGGCCATTGACCAAAGCCGAAGTCGACCGACGCGATTATACCGAGATCGAGAATATCGAAAAAGGCGGTCCTATCGCTATAGCCGATTACCATATTCTGAATAACGGCGACGTTTCGATACTCAGACAAAATCTACTGGAATTAATGGACAAAATACTCACCGATGATAACAGCAGGTAAAGTATCTGAAACGCTGGTTTTAGATGGAATCAAATGGGGGATGGGAATTCTTTTAGTACTCTTGTACGGCTCTGTTCATTCCCAATTGGAACAGTATAATCCGATTATTATCTATACATCGCTGATTCTGTATATACTGTTGTTTTTAGCAGATTTTATTCCTTCTTACCGGCATAAGGAAAAAACCGATATCCAGTTTAAATTATTCTTATATATAGGTTCTCTGTGCCTATTTTTCATTCTGGTTTTCTTGATCAAAGTTCCCCAATATACAGCCAGTCATACACCCTTCATCATTTCATTCTGTTTTTTTATCACGGGAAGGTTACTCCTCGAGTCCAACCTGAACAGAATGATACAAAGAGAAAAAAAATTAATTAAATCGCTGGGCTTTGCAGCGACAGGCATCCTGATCGAAAAACCAGGCGGAGACACTGTGAATTTTATCATTATTTTAAATAAAAATTTAAGGCAGGGAAAAGGATTATGGGTTCCACCCGGAGGCCATTTCCTGCCTTATATTGATAACCCCGAGACAAAATTAAAAAATAAAATTTATGAGGAAATCGGGGTGGATTGTGAGGTTATGTGTGAAGAAGGGCAAAAACCATCCGAAGTGCACGACACCATAACCAACGAAGTAGAGTGGCTCGCTCCACCTGCATTTCTATTGAAAGAATTTCTCCCGGACCAGTGCAAACAGCACCATTCCCATCATTTTGATTTAATCTATCTTTGCACTACCGATGGTAGAGTAAAAAACAAAACATGCAAGTATAAAAGCAGCGCTCTCGTCCGGGTCCCGCTAAAAGAATGCCTGGACAGCTTCGAAGCAACAGAACGTATATTGAATAAAAAGATTCGGGAAAAAGCTAATGAATTGGGATTGGAAACTTATTCCAGAAATGAAAATGTATCCAGAGATTTGATCTGGCGGCTCCATTTAGCAGCCAATAAATACCTGAGTGATCAGAAATAAAAGGAACACCATCTACCCCCGCTTGCAGACTTTTATCTCTTATACAAAACATTGACGCTTTTAATCGCTTTAGTACTCCGGTTATTTACAGTGGACTTTATCCACTTCTCGGATTCTTTTATTAGCTGTTAGTAAAAATCTACATATCGTCTTGAAGTCATTCATACTTTCCTTAGATTCTGCTGACCTCATGAAAAGCAACTCAACGCCGAAAGCCCCCAAAAAATGGTCTTTCAAATTACTTCCAATGCAGAACAAGATGCTCAGGGTGGTAGTCTACCGATTGTCTTGATATTACGATTTTGTAAACAACGAAGTATTACAACACCGGATTTAATAGCTTTGCCTGAACAATGGGACAAGGAGTTTGAATGGCATAACTTGAAAAGAGCAAATAGCTATCACGATAAGATGAAATAATATCCGTCATGTTCGTGCATTAAAAACGGTTTTAAATATAGCTATTCAGGGTAATGTCGGTAATCTTGAAACCTATCTTTTTCAAACCGCTATGGAACAATGACCGGAAAGAAAATTTTCAGCTCGTAATCTTCTTTTTCCATTCAATACAAGCTTTCATTTTTATTCCTTATTTTTGTAATCAACTAAAAATATGGCAACATGAATAGTAAGTTGGTTGATTTATTAAGAGAAGTGGATTCATTGAAAGTGCGGTTATCTTCTTTGCGTCCTTTGCCAGTAGAGGCATTAAAGAAAATTCAGGATGCTTTAGATATCGAATACACTTACGAAAGTAACCGTATAGAAGGAAACACGCTTACCCTACAGGAAACGGCACTTGTTGTCAACGAAGGAATCACTATCTCTGGTAAATCCATGCGTGAACACTTGGAGGCAATCAATCATGCAGAAGCTATTGACTATATAAAGGAGGTTGCTAAACAGGATATTGAAATAAGTCAAAGGACGATCAAGGAGATTCATGCACTCGTGTTACATGGTATAGATAGGGAGAACGCCGGAAGTTATAGAACCGTACCCGTGATGATCTCGGGTAGTACTCACGTGCCGCCTCAACCTTATTTGTTGGAGAAACTAATGGAAGATTTCATGCTGGCATTTCAACGCATGGAAAAAGAAAATGTTCATCCAGTTATTATCGCCGCCTATTTACATAATGAACTGGTGAGGATACATCCATTTATAGATGGCAACGGGCGTACTTCTCGACTTCTGATGAACCTCTACCTATTACAGAAAGGTTATACCATTGTTACCCTGAAAAGTGATAATGACATGAAGTTACGTTATTATAAAGCTTTGGAGTCTTCTCACACAGAACAACAACATGATGATTTTTACTTGTTGGTTGCCGAAACTGAAAAAGCCTCTTTAGAGAGGTATATTTCTATTCTGGGATAAAAGTAATTTTATGAACCTATAAATGGTGAATCGGGATAGAAAGTTTAGAGATATTCGTGAGTTCAATTTCCTTGTGTGGTAAAGTTGGACATAGAATGTCGAATCAATATATTATCATAGACATAAATATCTGATATTCTGATATATTCAACTAGTTTATTCCTATAAAATTGCATGAGAAAGGAAAAACCTCCAATTCAGAATGGTTTGGTGTAGAACACTATCCCATTCTCCATGAAATGGATTTATTCAGGCATGTAAACATGGAGAGATTAAAAATGTTATATCCTTATTTTTGGAAAGTCCCAAACCGAAGCTTCTCAAGAAAAGACAGCACAACTAAATGATTAAAGCCAGTCGCTCTTTATAAACGTATATCTCGACAAAATTCTTCAAACAATTTCAGTTGCCTGTCAAAGAATGTTTCAATGTCATCAAGCGCATTAAGTATATCTTGCAAGTGTTCTTAGTAAAGTTATCCATATATCAACGCTTTGGTTCGCTCTATATTTTCTTTCAAGTAATGGTTACAGATAGCGTGTTCTTCCAGTAAATCAACTTCTCTCCCCAGAACATCTTCTAAAGCGTATTTCAAGTCAAAGAAATTGCTAAAATAATCTGTTACCTGTGCTTTGTCGAAATTAACTATAAAATCAACATCGTTTTCTTTATTAAAACGATTCGTGAGGATAGAACCAAACACAAATAATTTACTAACCTTGTACTTCTTGCACAAGGCAATGATTTTATCCATATTTGATTCAATCAGATTCATGTAGTCATTCTCTTTCTGCAAACCTTAGATTTGCAGCGTGTTTCTCTGAATCTAAGTTTTGTGAAACAAAAGTAATGAATTTGTGCTGATAATAAAAGTTTAACAACAGACAATGAAACCGGACGATTCTCAAAATTTACAAATGGGTAAGACCCGTCTATCTTTTTTGCCCTATCCGGTCCGTTGGATTTGAGGACCTGAATTGCTATCAACCTTGGTTTAAATAAAGTATTTTTGATTTGTAACAAAGATAGTGTTTCCAAAAGTGTGTATTGCCCTTCTTTTTTCATCTTTGCAAATCTATCGATTTTTAATAAAATAATGTTGATTCTAAAAAATTATAAATGGGGTATTTATAAATATCTGCATTCTGAGCGACGGTTCCCATTAGTAGAATGACGGCCTTTGGGTTCGGCATGGCACCTCTCATGTTAATCACCCTTTTATAATCCTTGTTCAGCCTTTCGATCCAGTTTGTCGTGTAAATCATACTTCTTATTTCTCTTTCATATTTAAAATAGGTGAAGTAGAACCTGTACCTTTCATGCAGGTATCTTTTCAGAGGCGGGTAACTCTTCTGCCATCTTTGAATGAACTCTTTAAACTTCTCAAATGCCTTTTCTGGTGTAATGTCCCATTGGTCCGGAGAGCAGATCTGTTTAAGTTCTTCCATGACCTGTTTCTTGTCCCTTGGCTTGACTTTACCCGCGATGTTCCTTTTCAGGTGAACGGTACACAGTTGCAGGTCGGCTTTCGGAAAAGTGTCAGCCAGGGTGTTTTCAATCCCGCTTAGACCATCACATACCAGCAAATCGACAACAGCCACGCCTCTTTCTTTCAGATCTTCAAATACGTCTTTCCAGTTCGTGGCGCTTTCGGTGGGGAAGTTTACCACGGTCAAAACTTCCCTTGTCCGGTCTTCCTTTACCCCTAAAACAGTGTAGTAGGCTTCATTGCTCACGCAATCATCGCGGCGCGTGAGGACATAAGTGGCATCGATGTAAAGAATCGGATAACGATGTTCCAGCTTACGACTGAGCCACGCGTTTACATCTTCACGCGCCGTGTTCAGAAGCCGGCTTACCTGGCTTTTACTGTAATGTTTACCGTAAAACTGTTCATAAATCTTACCGACCTGTTCGGTGGTTAGACCGCTGCAATAAAGGCTACTTACCAGTTTCTGAGCTTCTTCTTCCTGATCTTTAAGCACACCAAGAAGCATGGGATAAAAGTTGCTGTTACGGCTGCGCGGAACGCGAAGTTCAAAGACTTTGCCTCCGTGACATACACGACGATCGCGAAAGCCATTACTTACATCAGATGCGCTTTCATTGTGAACACGACGCTCGGAAAGCATCAGACTTTCCAAACCTTGTTTCACCAGACCTTGAAGACCAGATTCGCCATTTGTGATTTCCGAAATTATTTCCGAGATTTGTTCATGTGTAAATTCCATAATTTGTCATTTTTGAAGTTTCCATTGCAAAAATAATAAAACTGGGATTTACACACTTTTGGAAACACTATCGTAACAAACCACTGAAATAGAGGCGTTCATGGCTAAAGTTGGTTTAAACCTCGGT
>OGOW01003321.1_pt1 | contig 11644 bp, 10 predicted proteins | sample 1552781 | NCBI WGS metagenome assembly OGOW01 (sample SAMEA2580145, study PRJEB22360) | human gut metagenome | biome: human gut; feature: human-associated habitat; material: faeces | place: Denmark | collected 2008/2010
TATTCAAAAGTATGCAGAGGATGCTGGTTATCCAAGACTTTCAACTGTTACGAAACCGTATATCCAGAAGTTTCTCAAGGAACAAAACATTAAACCATTTAAAATCAAATATTACTGTGAAAAACGTGATCCTGATTTTGAATCAAAAATGCATGATGTTTTACTTGTTTATAAACAGATTGAAATGCAGTTCGACGAAGATGGTAAACTCATTGTTCCAGATGATTATAAACTGACAATCACAGTATCCTACGATGAAAAACCCGGTATTCAGGCAATTTCCAACACTGCGCCTGACTTACGTCCAACCACGGAAAATGGAGAAGTGTATCGTGACGCGGAATATAAACGTCTCGGAACACTTTCTTTGCTGGCAGGAATTGATTTACTTACCGGAGAAGCAATTCCTTTGATAAGTGAGACCCACAAGAGTTCTGATTTTATTGAATTCCTGAAGATTTTGGACAAAAAATATCCAGCGCAGGATACAATCAGAATCATTTTGGATAATCACTCAGCTCATACTTCCAAAGAAACATGCCGCTTTTTGGATACAATGCCAAAGGGACGATTTAAATTTGTGTTTACACCTAAGCATGGATCATGGTTAAATATGATTGAAAGCTTCTTCAGCAAAATGACAAAGCAAATGCTTCGCGGCATTCGTGTCAACTCCAAGCAGGAATTGGCAGACCGAATTTACCAGTATTTCGATGAGGTCAATCGAGAACCTGTGGTATATCACTGGAAGTATAAAATGGATGAAATCAGTGAAGATGAAGCTGCATCGGTTTAATATAGCAATTATTTAATATTCAATGTACTAGGAGTTACTTTCAGGTATGGTTGAAAGCTTTAAGAAAAAATACAAAAATGAAGCAACTTTTGATATTACCATTAGTGCATGTGAAGAGTCGTAAGCGAAAGATACAGTACTAGCTGATATTGAAGGTGCAGCAGATATATTTGCTTTCGCAGACGATCAGCCCAATGCTTTTGTTGCAGGAGGAGTTCTTGATCCTGTGACAGATGAAGCGATTAAAACAGCAAATATAGTATATAAACAACATATCAATGTTTGTATCCATAAAAACTCCAATAGTAGATTTAATATGTTGTTGGTATACAAAAGTATACGGAAACAGGTAGTGAAAAACTGCCTTCAAAGAGTTAACCTTGATAGTATAAACAATATATATTAAAAGTCAAGATAATGTAAATATAGTTTGAAATTGTAAGTATAGTATGGTAATATTTTTTAAAATTGTGTTTAGGAGAACAAGGATGAGTGATTTAAAACAAAAATACAACAGGAAAGAATTGATTACTAGCATTGTAATTAAGATGGTAGCAGTAATAGCATCTGCATATGGAATGATAAGAACAATGGACAGTTTAAAATCATTTACATATTTTACAAACCTATCCAACATATTAATTGATATAGTTTTGGTGATTTTTATATGTATGGATATTTGTTTGCTGATTTGGGATGGAAAGAAAGACTGTAAAAAAAATTGGATGTATATAGTAAAATTTATGGCAACTATAAGTATAACTTTGACATTTGTAATTTATCTTACATTGCTTGCGCCAACCAACAAAGAAGGTTTTTTACAGGCATATCTGTCAAACGGAGCAGGAAGTCTTTGTGTTCATTTTATAGCTCCTGTATTGGCAATAGCTGATTTTATTTTATATGATTACAGATATCGTTCAACAAAGGTGCATGCATTATTTGCAACAGTTCCACCACTTATGTATGTGGCTTTTGTAGTAATAGCAGCAAATCTTGGTATGAGATGGGGAGAAAACATGTATGCACCATATAATTTTATGAATTTTGGTGCAAAGACTGGATGGTTTGGATTTGACTTAAGCATTTTAGGATCCGAGACATTAGGCATAGGAGTATTTTATATGATAGTAGTGTTATTTTTTATATTCTGGGGAGTAGGTCTTATATACCTAGCTTTAAAAAATATTAGGAGAAAAGCAAAATTATCAAATCAGGGTCAAATACCTTTTGACCCTAACCTCATATGAAGCAGAAATAGGCTATGAAAGGTAAAGATATGCAAAACATAAAGGAAACCCTAAAAGGTGAAATAGTATTATTAATTGCAACTATACTGGCGATTATTTCATCAGTGATAGTAGGAGTAGATAAGAAATATGTAGATTATATAGATTTTCGCACTTTAGGGATTTTGTTTTGCCTAATGGTAGTGGTTGCCGGATTTAAAAGTATAGGTGTATTTGACAAAATGGCAGCAGCATTGTTAAAAAAAGCTAATGATACAAGAAGACTCTTTTTTGTTCTTGTATTACTTTGCTTTTTATCAAGTATGATAATTACAAATGATGTGGCTCTTATCACTTTTGTTCCCTTAACTTTAATTATATTTAAAGGACAAAGGAAAGAAATGAGAAAAAAGTGGGTTATTCCTTTAGTTTGTCTTGAAACGGTAGCAGCTAATTTTGGAAGTATGCTTACACCAATAGGAAATCCTCAAAATTTATATCTTTATACAAAATCTAACATGAATTTAGGAAAATTTGTTTTTACAATGCTTCCATATAGTGTGGTAGCTTGTGTCGTTATATTAATTTCTATTATTGTAATTACCAGAAAAAAAGAAATAATTAAAATTGAAAATAAAGAGTACAATCAATCTTTAAAAGTTTTAGATGCAGCAAATATAAAATTATTTGTAATATATGGTCTCTTGTTTGTGGGAGCGCTATCAGTAGTTCTTAGAATAATAAATTATATTATTGTTTTAATTATAACAGTTGTTGCTACTTTATTATTCGATAGAAAAATATTAAAAAAAGTAGACTATTCATTGTTGCTTACATTTATAGCATTCTTCATATTTGTTGGAAATATGGAAAGAATAGAGTTTCTTAATGACTTTTTTGCAAATGTTGTTGTTGGAAGAGAAAGAGGAACAGCAATTGCGCTTAGTCAGATAATTAGTAATGTACCGGCAGCATTTTTGTTATCCGGATTTACCGGAAATTATAAAGCATTAATGGTGGGAGTAAATATAGGTGGACTTGGAACATTAATTGCGTCAATGTCAAGCTTGATATCTTACAAGTTTTTAGCTAAAGAAGAACCAGAATTTAAGGGAAGATATTTTGTATATTTTACAGTTGTGAATATTATTTTTCTTGTAGTAATGATTATGTATGAAATTACGAAGTAATTTCTATGCTTAATTACAGTGTTTGAAATCTGTAGGACTTCAATTAATGAAACACCCTGAAATCTGTGTCTGTGGACATCTGAAACATTTGTTATTGCATCGAAAAAGTGAATGTGTTTGCCATTGGCTATTTCTACCGCAGTACTGCCCACAATTTCATGAACGTGCTTTTTTGCCGTAGTCATTATGAGAATTGTCACCCTGATTCACTTTACGCAGCTGAATTATATATTAAAAACTAGGAGACAATCGCAAGATATTGCGATTGTTATTGATGATGTAGTGATTCTTTGATATCATATAAAAATATGGTACATGAAAGCGGAGGTCAAAATAAAAGTATTGGTAATGAATTGTAGTCCTGTAAGAAATGGAGCAACAGCAGAAATTGTTAATATAGCTACTGCTTGTCTGGAAAAGAAACATGATGTTAAAAACATATGTATTGATGATTATGATATAAAATATTGCAAAGGATGTAGAACTTGTCATAATACAGCAAAATGTGTTCAGAATGATGATGTTGATAGGATAATTGAGCAATATGAATGGGCCGATATTGTTATATCTGTCTCTCCGTCGTATTGGGCAGATGTACCAGGACAATTTAAATCTTTTATTGATAGATGCACTCCGTGGTGTAACACACATGAACCGCATGCCAAGATAAGTAGTGGTAAGAAGGGATATGTTATCGTATTAAGAACTGGACCGGGAATGAAGGAATGTGAGAGGATTATTGCAACCATAGAACATTTTTATGGACATATGGAAATTGAATGTTGTGATAGACTTGGTTTGTGTTCGGTGGAATATAAGGAAGATTTGGAATGCAGGAGAGAAGAAATCGAGGAATTCTGTAACAGTATAGATTAAATGATTTATTATGGATATTATTCACATATAGATGGAATGTTTTTGGTTGGTATTACAAGATTTTTATATCAAAGAAGGGTTGTGATGATATTGGAGACAGGTATTATGATAGAAAATGCTATAACATATGTGAAACAAATATTTGCTGCTGATTCCAGTGGGCATGACTACCATCATACCATTAGGGTTTATCGGTTGGCGGTAGAAATTGCAAAGCAGGAAAATGCGGATATGCAGATTGTGCAGTTAGCAGCATTATTACACGATGTAGATGATGCCAAGCTTTCACCGGAAACTTATGCTTCGAAGAGAAAGGCAGTTGATTTTATGAAAGGCAACGGTGTGGATAATGAAATTATTGAAACTGTGTGTAAGATTATAGAGGAAGTATCATTTGCAGGAAACGATTCAGTTGTGCCAAGTACGATAGAAGGTAAATGCGTGCAGGATGCGGACAGGCTGGATGCAATCGGAGCAATTGGAATTGCAAGAGCATTTGCTTATGGTGGTAGTAAAGGTAGAAAGATTTATGATCCGGAGATAAAACCTTTGATTAATATGAGTAAAAAAGAGTATCAGCAAAATCAAAATTCTACAAGCATTAATCATTTTTACGAAAAGTTACTATTGCTAAAGGATATGATGAATACGGATGCTGCAAAGGAGAAAGCTTGGCATAGACAATTTATCATGGAATCCTATCTTGAGGAATTCATGGCAGAGTGGGAAGGAGAAAGGTGATATGTTAGAAGTGAATTTTTATGATACAGTTGATGACGATTTATTGAAGTTTGCAGTGATTATTTCACAGAGTAATGGGAAGTGGGTAATGTGTAAACATAAAGAACGCGATACATATGAAGTTCCGGGTGGACATCGTGAAGAAGGGGAAGATATTTTAGAGACTGCTAAAAGAGAACTTCAAGAAGAAACAGGGGCTGTAAAGTTTGATATTAAGCCTTTGTGTGTATATTCTGTTACAGGAAAAAACAGTGTAAATGAAACGGGCGAATAATCCCATGGATTGTTGTGTTTTGATGAGATAGAGGAGTTTTCGGGCAAGTTAGATAGCGAGATAGAGAAGGTTGAACTTATGGATGAATTGCCAGAGAATTGGACATATCCATTGATTCAGCCGAAGCTGATTGAGGAGTGGAAAAGGAGACAACCATGGAATGACATAGCTCAAAGTAAGGAGTGGAAGAAGATTCACAAAATTACAAAGGGGTGGTCGGCAGATCTGAAATATAAAATAAATACTAAAAAGGGAGAAGTATTATTGATTCGCATAGCGGATATTGATAAATATGATGAAAAGAAAAAAGAGTTTGATATTATTACCAAGTATTCAAAATTGGGTATTCCAATGTCAATGCCGGTAGAATTTGGGATATGTAATCAAAATAGAAATGTTTATATGATTTTGACTTGGGTAGAAGGACAAGATTTAGAAACTGTTTTGCCACGTTTATCTGAGAATGAGCAGTATCTATTAGGGCGACAGGCGGGAGATATTTTGAGAAAAATACATAGTATACCTGTGGAAGAAAAAGATATTCCTGTTAACACCAAGGTGGATAAGAAATGGCTACAGCTTTCGAGATATGAGGCATCCAGTGTCAGAATTGCAGGAGATGAAATTGCGGTTAAATATGTGAAAGATAATATACAAAAGATATGGAAAGAAAAACCAGTATATCGACATGGAGACTTTCAACCAGGGAATCTGATATATATGGAAAATGGCGAAATAGGTGTAATAGATTTTAATCGTTGGGAAGTAGGCGATCCGTACGAAGAGTTTTATAAATTGGAGAGCTTTGCCAGAGAATTAAGTGTTCCATATTGTATAGGTCAGATACAGGCTTATTTTAATGATGAAGTTCCAGGAGATTTTTGGAGTATTCTTGCAGTGTATGTGGCACATGCCTCTCTATTTTCGATAAAATGGGCAGAAAAATTCGGGCAATCAGACATAGATGGAATGGTTGAAAGATGCAAGGTGGCATTTGAAGATTATGACTATTTTAAAAGAAATATACCGGTGTGGTATGAAGAAAAAGAGTTTTTTAACATGAAAAATAAGGTCAGAGAAGCAGATAAAAATGATTTAGATAGAAATTGAAAGGAAATAGAAAAATCAGAGATATGCATGTACATACTGAGTTTTCATGTGATTCTGAAGCTAAAATAGAAGATTATATTTCAGAAGCAAAGAATAAAGGTATAACGACTATTTGTTTTACAGATCATGTCGATTTAAACAAAAACGATTATGGATATAATTATTATTCCGCAGATGGATTTTGGAAGAAAATTAGTGAGATAAAAAGAAATGAAAACCAGGGAATAGAAATATTGGCAGGAATTGAATTTGGTGAGCCACATTTATATAGTGAACATTTGTTGGGGTTGGCAAAATATCCATATGATTTTATTATTGGTAGTATTCATTGGATTGGCGATATGTTTCCTTGCCAAAAGGTAAGAGAACAATATTCTACGAAAGAGTTTTATACACTGTATTGGCAGGAAGTATTAAAAACGGTAAAAGTGGGAGGCTTTGATGCGCTAGGACATATGGATTTCCCCAAGCGTTATTATGGTGAAATTTATTATGAAGAAGCAACTATAAATGAAATATTTCGTAATCTGTTAGATGAAGATTTGGTTATAGAAATCAATACATCCTCTTTAAGAAAAGGACACGAGCAGACAATGCCGGGTAGAGAATTATTAGAGATATATAAAGAAAACGGCGGAAAATATGTCACAATAGGTTCAGATGCCCATGTTGTAGAGGATGTTGGTGCAGATTATGCGATGGCAAAAAAATTGTTAGAAGAAGTAGGATTACAGGAAGTTGTGTATAAGCAAAGACAGAGATGTATAGTTTAGAAGTTAGGTGTTAGTAATGGAATTGTTTGGAAAAGAAAGTGTTTATAAATACAAAGAAAGCAGCGTGCGTATAAGAAGTAGTGAGGTATAAATGAATACAAGATATAATATGATTATTATTAAAGGTGAAATAAAGACACCTGATATAATTTCGTGTATGTATAATTCATACACAAAAAAGATGGATGTTAAATTTAATAATGGAAAAACATATTCATATGCGTATTCAAATGTAGAATGGTTAAAAGACCCTCAAGTTTTGAATTCTGATATGTATCGTATTAGCAGAGAAGGACGAGAGTTCTTTGATATTAGGGCAATATATGTATTTAGGAGTAAATACGAGTCTTATTGGCATATCTGTTTTGGTGATGGTAGTGAAAGAGATTATTGTCGGAGCGACTTGCGTATTATAGAGTCCTGTCTTAACCAAAGTCAGTCATCAAATGTATTTGAATATATAAAGCAAATTGCAGGTTTGAGCAATCTTAGGAATGAAGAGACTGGTGAAAAACTATTGTCTAAGAAGTTTGACAAGATTTCTTTTGTGGGTAGTGATGTGGCTTTAGCAAAGTATTTGAATCCATCATTATTGCAAGGAAAAAGAACTGGACGCGAATATATTCCGATTTTCCCATTTGGATGTAATAACAGTCAGTACAAGGCTGTGAAAAATGCTATGGAAAATCAAATTAGTGTTATACAGGGGCCTCCTGGGACAGGCAAGACACAAACTATATTAAATATTATTGCCAATATATTGATGCAGGGGAAAACGGTACAGATAGTATCTAATAACAATTCGGCAACGGAAAATGTATATGAAAAATTATCATCATCCAAGTACAATTTAGGTTTTGTTGCTGCAACATTAGGAAGTTCTAAGAACAAGAAAATATTTGTTGAGCATCAGGATACAAATTATCCGGACTTTTCGCTTTGGAAAACAAATGAAAATTCATATGATTTACATAAAAGGATAGCAGAGCAATCCAGTCAATTGAAAAATTTTTTTGATAAGCAGGAGAAACTTGCGTGTTTAAGGCAGGAACTTTCACAATTGGTTACAGAACAGGAATATTTCAATCAATATGTCGAAGAATCAGATGTTAATACAGACACTATAAAGTTTAAGAAAAAACTTTCTTCAAAACATTGGATGGTATTGTGGCAGGAGTGTCAGTTGATTTCAGAAGAGAAAAAGGTAATAGGACTTTGGTTTAAGATAAAGGGCTTTTTAAAGTACGGAGTAATCGATTGGAATTTTTATAAGCAGGATATTTCGAAGATAATTACAACTTTTCAGGCTATGTATTATCGTGCAAAGCAGACGGAATTGTCTGCAGAAATTGCAGATATTGAAAAGTATTTGAATAATGTGAATAAGAATTTGCTTGATGATTTATGCAATCAGTCAATGGTTGTATTGAAAGATAAACTGGCAAGAAAATATGAAGGTAAAAGCAGTAGAAAGATATTTAGCGAAGATAATTTGTGGAAAGAACCATATGATGTTCTTGATGAATATCCAGTTATTTTAAGTACAACATTTTCATCAAGAAATAGCCTGAATTCAGATGTAGTGTACGATTATCTTATCATGGATGAGGCATCACAGGTAGATATTGCAACCGGTGCGTTGGCACTTTCCTGTGCAAGGAATGTTGTTATTGTGGGAGATACCAAGCAGCTTCCTAATGTTGTTACAGAAAATATAAAAGCCAAAGCAAAAGCTATATTTGATACATTTAATGTGAATGAAGGCTATCAGTATACAAAGAGTTTTTTACAATCAATTTTGGATGTTATGCCAAATGTAACGCAAACATTATTGCGGGAGCATTATAGATGTCACCCTAAGATAATTAATTTCTGCAACCAGAAATTCTATCGTGGCGAATTGATTATAATGACAACAGATAAGGGCGAAGAAGATGTATTGTCTGTGGTAAAAACAGTCGCAGGAAATCATGAGCGTAATCATTATAGTCAGCGTCAGATAGATGTTATTAAAAATGAAATTATACCTAAATATGTTTCTAATCCGGAAGAAACCGGAATTATTGCACCGTACAAAAATCAGGTAGAAGCATTAAGTAAGGAGATAACAGATATTGATGCGGTTACAGTGCATAAGTTCCAGGGCAAGGAAAAAGAGAATATTATTATATCTACTGTGGATGATGAAATATCTGATTTTGCAGATGATCCATATTTAATCAATGTTGCTGTATCACGAGCGAAGAAGAAATTGATGTTGGTTGTAACTGGAAATGAGCAATCAAAAGAGCACAATATAACAGATTTAATAGATTATATCCAATATAACAATTTTGAGGTAGCAGAGAGTAGAATATATTCTATTTTTGATTATCTTTACAAGCAGTATACCGAGGAAAGAATAGCATATTTGCAAAAGAATAAAAAGATATCAGAATATGATTCAGAGAATCTGATGTATTCTTTGATCGAGGAAATAATCGCCGATAACAAGTATTCAAGCTTGGATGTTGTTTGCTATTTTCCGTTGAATATGTTAATTAAAAATCCAGAATTATTAAACGAACAGGAATGCCAGTATGCAATGAACCCGGCAACTCATTTGGATTTTCTGATTTATAACAGAATTGGTAAAAAGCCTGTGTTGGCGATTGAAGTTGACGGATATGAATATCATAAAGAGGATACTGTGCAGGCTTCAAGAGATTTGATGAAAAATCATATTATGGAGTTGTATGAAATTCCGTTACTCAGATTTAAAACAAATGGCAGCGGTGAAAAGGAAAAGATTATAGAAATGTTGGACAAGTTGGTAGGATAAACGGAATAAGAAATGAATGGGAGATGCTATTATGGCTATATCATATAACAAATTATGGAAATTGTTAGTAGATAAAAAAATGAGTAAATCAGATTTGCGTAAAAAGGCAGAAGTTGCTCCTAATACGATGACAAAGTTACGTCGTGATGAAGAGGTTAGTCTGACAATTTTAAGTAAAATCTGTAAGACATTAAATGCAGATTTTGGTGACATTGTGGAGTATGTACTAGATGCAGAAATTTGGGATTTGTATGATGAGAATAGGGAACTTATCGGAAGAGAACATGTCAGAGGTGAGCAGTTACCGATAGATGGATACCATCTTGTGGTACATGTGTGGATTCGGAATTCTAAGGGAGAGTATCTGATTTCGCAGCGTTCTGCAAACAGACCAACTCATCCGTTGATGTGGGAGTGCGTAGGTGGCTCGGTTGTAAAAGGTGAGAATAGCTTGCAGGGCGCAATCAGAGAGGTAAAAGAAGAAGTTGGAATTGATTTGAATCCGGAAAATGGACAGGTTCTTTTTACAAAAATACGTAAAATCATAGATGGTAAAATTTTTAATGATATTATTGATGTTTGGTTATTTGAATATGACGGAGAGGTTGATTTGGGTAATGCCACAACAGATGAAGCGGCTCAGGTTACTTGGATGAATCGGGAGCAAATTAAGGAACTGTTTGAACATAATATGTTTGTGGAGACATTGGAATACTTCTTTACGGAAGTGGGTAAATGATAACTTGACAAGGAGATGGTGAAATTATGAGTGAACTTATGCGTCTTGATGAGGGGTATAGAAGTTGGATACAGGAGCTTGGAGACAGATATAGAACAAGCCAGATTAAAGCTTCTATTCGTGTGAATAATGAGATGTTAATGTATTATTGGTCGGTAGGAAAGGATATTACAGAGAGACGTGCCGACAGTAAGTGGGGAAATAAATTTTTTCAAAATATGAGTATGGATATGTCTGATATGATTCCTAATGTAAAGGGATTTTTTCCAACTAATTTGCGTTATATGATGCGTTTTTATGAACTTTTTAGCGATATTGAAATTATTCCTCAGGTTGGGGAAAGATTATTGGAAAATAATGGTAATCAAATTGTTCCCCAAGTTGAGGAACAATTTGAAATGGCATCGAATAAAGTTTTTATGATTCCATGGGGACATATAAAGTTATTGATAGATAAGTGCCATGATAATCCAGAAAAATTTAATTTTTACATTGATAAAATTATTGAAAATAACTGGTCAAGGGCTGTTTTGTTGAATTTTTTGGGCACAGATCTGTATGAGCATCAGGGAAAGGCAATCACCAATTTTCAATATACATTACCAAAAGGAACGGGTGATTTGGCATAAGAAATAACCAAGGATCCATATAATTTCGATTTTGTAGCAATTCGCCAGGGATATAATGAAAAAGAATTGAAAGATGCGTTAATGGACAATGTTCAGAATTTTTTGATGGAACTCGGAACCGGATTTGCATTTATAGGAAGAGAATACAGATTACATGTAGGAAATACAGAGCAGTATATTGATATGTTGTTCTACAATATCAAGCGTCATTGTTATGTGGTTGTTGAAGCATCCTCTGCATTCCTTAGCACGTAATACTGTTTTATTTGGGGATAACAGTTGAGCTGAATAATACTAAAACATATGGATTCCATAAGATGTAAGAGGAACATTCAGGAGAATAGAGAAAGGTAAAATTTTATGAGCAAAGAATTACAGATAAGAAATAGCACTGTCGATTTCTTGGTTTTTACACGAGATGCAGGAGAAGACGGAATAGAAGTCAGGGTTCAGAATGGCGATGTAT
>OGOW01003322.1_pt1 | contig 11644 bp, 8 predicted proteins | sample 1552781 | NCBI WGS metagenome assembly OGOW01 (sample SAMEA2580145, study PRJEB22360) | human gut metagenome | biome: human gut; feature: human-associated habitat; material: faeces | place: Denmark | collected 2008/2010
GAGCAGAAGAAAAATCTGTTTATCAAAACCGCACAGTTTTTAAATGAAAAATACGGACAGGAACTGTTTTACCCGGAAGTAAAGGATTCCTACTACAATATGCTGGAACAGATCAAGCCCCATATACACCTCATTGACAATGCAAAAAAAGCCATGGAAGATGCCGGAGTAACACCTAAGGTTGTAGCAATTCGCGGAGGTACCGACGGCGCACGTCTTTCCTTTATGGGACTTCCTTGCCCCAACCTTTGCACCGGTGGCGAGAACTTCCACGGCAGACAGGAATTTGCCTGCGTGGAAGATATGGAAACCATTGTGGAGATTCTGAAAAACGTTGTGTCCATTTACGGAAAGCAGAAATAAAAGAATCCTTTCAGGGACGGTCGAACACCCGTCCCTTTTCATTTGCAAAAAAAAGACGGGTACGGTATAATACACTCTGTATCTTTAGAAGAAAGCAGGAAACACATGGATCAATATATCGAACAGGCAAGAAAATATGTACAAACAGAGAGTGAAAAACTGGGACGTCCATTGACTGCATCAGTCATTACTTTTGGATGTCAGATGAATGCCAGAGATTCAGAAAAACTGGCAGGCGTATTAGAAGCTGCCGGTTATGAAATTCACGAGGATGACGAAGCTGCGGATTTTCTCATTTACAATACCTGCACGGTAAGAGATAATGCGAACCAGCGCGTGTATGGACATTTAGGGGTTGCCAACGGCAACAAGCGGCGCAATCCTCACGTGAAAGTCGCTCTTTGCGGTTGTATGATGCAGGAAGCGTCTGTTATCGAAAAACTGAAAACCAGTTATCGCTTTGTGGATTTAATTTTTGGAACCCATAATTTATATAAATTTCCGGAGTACCTGACCAGAGTCTTTGAAAATCCGGGCGAAATGTTGATTGACATCTGGAAAGATACCGACCAGATTGTAGAAACGCTTCCGGTAGAACGTAAATACCGTTTTAAATCCGGTATCAATATTATGTTTGGATGTAATAATTTCTGCTCTTACTGTATTGTTCCCTATGTACGGGGACGGGAAAAGAGCAGAGAGCCCAGGGATATTATCCAGGAGATAGAGCGCCTGGTCGCTGATGGCGTAGTAGAAATTATGCTGCTAGGTCAGAATGTCAACAGTTACGGAAAAAATCTGACAGAACCGATTACCTTTGCACAGCTTTTGGAGCAGGTGTGCGAGATTGAAGGTTTGCAGCGTGTCCGTTTCATGACCTCCCACCCGAAGGATCTCTCTGAGGAGCTGATCGATGCGATGCGCGACTGCGAAAAGGTCTGCCTCCATCTTCATCTCCCGCTCCAGTCCGGAAGCAGCCGCATCTTAAAGCTGATGAACCGCCGCTACACGAAAGAGCAGTATCTTGACCTTGTTGACCGCATCCGCGCGAAAGTACCGGATGTCTCCCTGACAACCGATATCATCGTCGGTTTCCCTGGCGAGACAGAGGAAGATTTTCTCGAAACGATGGATGTGGTACGTAAGGTCCGCTACGACAGCGCCTTTACCTTCCAGTATTCCCGAAGAACAGGAACACCGGCTGCCGCTATGGAGGATCAGATTCCGGTCGATGTTGTGAAGGACCGTTTCGACCGTCTTCTTGCTGAAGTACAGGAAATCTCCCGTGAGGTAACGGCAAGACATACCCACACAGTTCAAGAAGTTCTCGTCGAGAGCATCAATGAACAGGATCCGTCCCTTGTGACCGGCCGTATGAGTAACAATACGCTCGTTCATTTCAAAGGTGATGCTTCCCTGATCGGCACGCTGCAGAATGTATATCTGGATGAGTGCCGCGGTTTCTATTACATGGGAACACCGGTGGAAAACAACTAAATCTTTCAAAAACAAAAATCCCGGATTTTCGGTTCCTGCTTTTACGGCAGGTATCCAGAATCCGGGATTTTTATTTTTACTTCGAAACACCTTTTGACAGCCGCACTTGATACACCAGATACGTAACCATCAGCATCGCTCCCGCGCCAATCCATGCGGAAATCTCAGCGAATGCGACACCGCGGAACGCAAAGTGCGGAACCGCAATCTGAACGATGCCGACACGCATCACAACTTCAACAACACCGGAAATCATCGGCAGTACCGTTTTTCCCATGCCCTGGCAGGCGTTTCGGAATACGAAAAGCCATCCAAGCGGAAACAATGCGATTCCGGTGAGCGGAAGAAAGATACAGGTGTAGGAAATGACGGTCGGATCGTTCAGCATCAGAGATGCCAGGAATTTCGGCGCGAAAATTTCCAGCGCCGCAAACGGCAGATTGACTAGAATCGACAGGATCACACCGGCCCATACGCCGCTCTTGATTCTGTCATACTTCTTTGCTCCATAGTTCTGTCCGGTAAAGGTCAGAAGCGCCAGTCCGACGGTCACACCCGGCTGCTCAAACAGACCGCAGACCTTCATGCATGCCGCATACGCAGCCACATAGGCGGTTCCCATCTGGTTGACAAAGACCTGAAGCACCATTCCTCCGATGGCAGTAACAGAATTCATCACTGCAACCGGAAGACCTTTTCCGGTCAGCGCGGCAAGAATTTTTCCATCCGCTTTCCAGTCCCCCTTCTGTGGAAGCAACTCCGGTGCACGGAGGATGTGCCAGAAGCAGTACAGCGCGGAAATCGCCTGCGCCAGAACCGTGGCAAGTGCTGCTCCAAATACACCCATGTGAAGCGGAAACACAAAGAGAAGATCCAGCACAATATTGGCAATGGCAGAAAGCACCATGGAGACGAGCGGAACCTTGCTGTTTCCGACCGAGCGGAGCAGTGTCATCACAAAGTTATTGAAAATCGTGATGGTGCTTCCGGCCAGGATTGTTCCGAAATACACGAGAGTATCCGTCATCATATCCTCCGGCGTCTGCAGAAAGATAAACAGCCGCCGCATCAGAAGCAGGCTGAACGTTGTGATCACAATTCCGATGGCAAGGCAGATATAGACCGACATGGCAATCTCTTTCCGCAGCTTTTTTGTATCGTTTGCACCAAAAGAATGTGAAATACAGATGCCAAGGCCACCCGTCAGTCCGACGGCAAAGCCGATAATCAGAAAATGAACGGAGCCTGTGTTTCCAACTGCGGCAAGCGCCGTATCTCCGATTCCTTTTCCGACAACCATGGAATCCACGAAGCTGTAAAGCTGTTGGAACAGATTTCCGATCAGAATGGGCAGGAAAAACTGAAAAATCAGTTTCATGCTGTTCCCTCTTGTCATATCATTTGTTGTGTTCTGCATGGTATTTTTTCTATCCTGTCCTTTCTCTTTTAGAATTTCCTGTTTCTTTATTGATTCCCCCTCGTCTTGTCAAGACCGCAAAATGCGGCTATAATAGAGCATAACTTAGACGAAAGGTTTTTACATCACTGGCATGAACAATTTATACGAATACATCGATCCAATTGCTTCCCCCTATGAGGCATTTCTTTCTGACAGCACCCGCGATCTCCTGCCGATTCCGGCGCACTGGCATTATTATGTAGAACTTCTCTACGTCCGCAAAGGCGAAATCGAAGTTTCCCTTGACAATGTCGTATCCACCTGCACGAAGGGCGCTGTCATTCTTTTTCCGCCCAAATGCGTCCACTCCATCGCTCTTGCGAGAGGTTCTTCTCCAGTTCAGTACGATGTGATCAAATTCGATCCCAATCTTCTGCCGTCCTGCAAAACGGATGAAATCGATCTGCGCGCCATGCTGCATGGGATTCACGCCTACCGCTGTCCCTGTATCTTTTCTCCGGAAGAGGCGGCCCAAATGAATCTTTTTCCGCTTTTTTCCGATATTCTTTCCGAATATCAGAATAAAGAATTCGGTTATTCGATGGTATTAACTGCCGATCTTCGGAAAATCGTCACCAAATTTGCGCGGATCTGGCAGAAAAATGGTGATTTCTTTCTAGCTCCTGGCGTTCATCCTTCTTATGAAATCAGGTTTGACCTGATTTCCGAATACATCGATTCCCACTACTTTGAGGAGCTGACCGTAGAAAAACTGGCCGCGATGTGCAATATGTCGCACTCCACCTTTTCCATGAATTTCTACCGCCGGTACAATATGACCTGCAAGGAATACATTACAGCAACCCGGATCAATGCAGCCGAAAATATGCTTTTGTTTTCCAGCCACGACATCTCGTTTATCGCGCGGGAGGTCGGTTATACGGACTGCAGTTACTTTATCCGCTGCTACAAAAAACTGAAAGGCGTCACGCCGAAGCAGGCACGAAAACTCCAGCTTGGACGGTAACGATCATCTGTTTTCGAATTTTTTCATAGAAAGAACGCACAGGCATTTGCTGCACGCTCTTTCTTTTTTATGTATTTCTTTAAACTTTTTCCCTATCTCTCTGCAGTCTCATAAACGCTTCTTACGCGGTATGCGCCCGATACGCCGGTTCCCTCTGCGGTGAAGTCTGCGGTCGGCAGAATGCGGAAGGTCTTTGTTCCGGCTTCCATATCCACAAAGTTATCGTCCAGACGAAGCACACCGTTCTCAGTCTCTACGCTGACAGATTTTGCAAAGTTCTCTGCGGTTACGGTTACGGTATCGCCGTCTACTGATACAGAAAGCTTCGGATCTGCAAAATGGTAATGCTTCGGTGCACAGAACAGAGTTGATCCGGAAGATACTACGTTTCCATCAACAACCAGCTCATAGGTCAGATGAACTTCCAGCGGATCCTGATCGTTGAAATCAAGATGCGGCATCCACTGTCCGCCGTAAGCCGGTGCATTCACCTCGAAAGCCCCCTCTTTGACTACGGAAGAATCCGGACGGCACAGGGACCATTTTACGGTTCCGACGATCGGCTCACCGGTCTCATTGGCAACATGAAGGTCTGCACTGACATCAATCGGATGCGGCAGTGTGTTGACAAACGGTTTCTGATCGATCTCTCCGTGCTCCTCGCAGGAAAGCAGGACCGGTGCAAACATCTTCTTCTCTGCGTACTGCAGGGCTTTCCAGTTTCCATAGTAGTCCACGCTTGCCCAGGATGCTACCGGCCAGATATCGTTCAGCTGCCATACAACAGCACCCATGCAGGTACCGCGGAAGCGGCGGAAATGCTCAACGCCGTAACGGATCGCATCGGCCTGAAGAAGCTGTGAGCAGTACAGAAGCTCGTCAAAGTTCTTCGGATACAGGTATGTCTGTGAAATGTAGTTCAGGATCTTTCCGTTGGCAGCCGTATTTCTCTGGTGCATTTCCATGACACGGGAGAAGATGTTGCGGTCGCCGTCTTCGGTAAACCGTTTTACAGTCTGCAGTGCCGGGAAGGACTGGAATCCGAACTCGGACAGGAAACGGTAATGGTGGGAACGATAAGCGGTGAACGGCTCGCTTCCGTGCCATACACCCCAGTAATGGGTATCGCCGACGTTCTCTGCATTGCTGTTTTCGTAATTTCCGCCTGAAGACGGGGATGACGGCCAGTAGAATTTCTCCGGATCCTCTTCTTTGACGATTTTCGGAATGATGTACTCATACAGATGGATGTAATCATACGTCTGTTTCTTAGATTTCTGCCATGCCAGCGTTTCGTACTGGGTTTCCATCTCGTTGTTTCCGCACCATAGAGCAATACTTGCATGGGAACGGAGTCTGCGCATATTCTGACGGATCTCCGCGGAGATATTCTCTTCGAAGTCATCTGTCAGCTCGTAGGATGCGCAGGCAAACATAAAGTCATGCCAGATGAGGAGTCCTCTCTCATCGCAGACATCATAGAAAAAGTCATCGAGGAAGTATCCGCCTCCCCATACACGCAAGGAGTTAAAGTTTGCCTCCTGTGCGGATTTCAGCAGCAGATCGGTACGCTCTCTCGTCTGACGGGTTAAGATATTGTCCTCCGGAATGTAGTCAGCGCCCATCGCGAAGATCTGCAGTCCGTTGATTTCATACGCAAAGTTACGGCCCTTTACGGTCTTTGCAGGTTTATCGGTGATGATGATTTTTTTCTCACCGTTGGTCATGATCATGTTGTCGCCGTCATCGTAATCCGGTGACTGGCCGGTCATGTGCTCATCAAAGACTTCATCTTCCATCACGTCAGTATTTACGGTGATGGTACGAAGACCCATCTTCTTCTCCCAGGTATCCAGGATATCGTCTGCAACGAGCTCTACCTTTACCTGATACAGTGCCTGTGCACCATAGCCGTTCGGCCACCACAGCTCCGGATTTTCTACGGTAAGGGAAGCCTGTACATGATTGCTGCGAAGATCACAGGTAAGTCCGGTCAGATTCTTTGCCGGTGCAGAATTGGTCAGCGGATCCATTGTGCCGCTTTCTACGGTCAGAACGGTTTTTCCATCCGGGGAAGTAACGGTCATTACGATCTTTGCTTTACCGTCGGTTACACCCGGCATCCACTCGATTTCAGCATCTGCGGTCAGGCGGACGAAGTCAACCACATTTCCATGAACGTTTTTTCCAGTTACATGATGCTCCTGTCCTACAAATACCTGTGCCAGACGGGCAGTTTTTACTGCGAGAACAGAAGCCTCACGGAACAGTCCTGCATCTGGAAGACGCGGACCCCAGTCCCAGCCGTACATGCAGGCTGCTTTACGAATATGCGGGAATCCCGGCATTGCATCGGATGCTGATCCAACCGGGCATTTTGCTTCTTCTTCTGCGATGAATTTTGTCGGGGAATGCAGAACCACTTTTACCTGATATACGGTATCGGCTGCATCACCTGCAACAAGATCGGTAATATCATACTCCCAGACACGGTTCATGTTGTCTGCGGAGCCGATTTTCTCTCCGTTCAGATAAACATCTGCGATGGTATCAATTCCGTCGAAGTGTAAAAACAGACGGTCCGCTTTTCTGTCTTCCTCACTGATCACGATCGTTGTCTCGTATGCGAAATCGTTCTCCATCAATTTCAGTGCATCGAGCTCATTGTCACGATAAAATGGATCCGGGATCAGGCCTTTCTCCAAAAGGGTGCCGTAAACGGTAGACGGTACCTTCGTTTCAATTGGAGTTTTCGGAATATCGTAAACATTTTTTCCGAGGACAGTTAATGTCCAGTTGTCTTTCAGACATATTGTATGCATTACAGTATGTCCCCCTTTCTTCATAGTTTCTGCTTTTTCGCGTAGTTTCGCCACGCTTTTCACTTTATTTTTATCTTACTGCTTTTTTAACCAAAATGGTACAAAAAAGCTCTTGAAAAATAGGAAAAATCTCCAAATGCGAAACGATTTTAGAAAATTTCGGAAACAGTGAGACAAATTCTCAATCATCACTTTGACAGATCTGGAAAATGTGATAGAATAAAAATGTCGGCATCCTGAAAAAAATGCCGGCAGTATTTTTCGAAAAGAAAGATGAGGAAAAAATTATGATACCAGAAAGATTAGCTGCTCTCCGCGAAAAAATGAGAGCATACGGCGTGGACGCTTATCTGGTTCCGACCGCCGATTATCATGAATCCGAATATGTAGGAACTTACTTTAAAGCAAGAACGTATATTACCGGTTTTACCGGTTCTGCCGGAACTGCTGTGATTACGCAGGACGAAGCGTGCCTCTGGACCGATGGCCGCTACTTCGTACAGGCAGCCAAAGAACTTGCCGGAACCGGCGTTACCTTAATGAAAATGGGCCAGGAAGGCGTTCCGACGGTAGAGGAATACCTGGCGGCAAATACAAAAGAGGGCATGACCATTGGTTTTGACGGCCGCGTTGTCAATGAAATGCTCGGCGAAGCACTGGAGAAAACACTTCCGGAGCGTTTTCTTTCCTATCGAAGCGACCTGATCGGTGAGATCTGGTCGGACCGCCCGGCACTTTCCGCAGAACCCGTGTGGATCCTTGATGCAAAATATACCGGTGAATCCGCTGCGGAGCGTCTTGCAAAAGTACGCGAAAAGATGAAAGAGAACGGTGCCGAAGTGCATATTCTGACTGCACTGGATGATATCGCCTGGATGCTGAATATCCGTGGAAACGATATTCCATGCAACCCGGTTGTCCTCTCCTATCTCGTACTGACAGAAACCGAGAGTCATCTGTTCATTCAGGAAGAAACCTTAAATGAGAAAGTAAAACAGTATCTTGCTGATCTTGACATTTCCCTTCATCCATACGATGCTGTTTATGATTTTGTTTCCGGCATCACAGGAAAAACCATTCTTCTGGAGAAAGCCAAAGTCAACTACACGATCTGCCAGAGTGTCATGGGCAGCAATACGATTGTCAATGTCATGAACCCGGCTTCTTCTTTAAAAGCAGTCAAAACACCGATTGAGATGGAAAACATCCGAAAAGCCCACATCAAAGACGGCGTTGCCGTTACCCGTTTCGTATACTGGTTAAAGAAGAATATCGGTAAGATCCCAATGAATGAGGTTTCCGTTGCTGAAAAACTGGAATCCTTCCGGAAGGAGCAGGAAGGCTTTATTGAGCCAAGCTTCGGAACGATTTCCGCTTACGGCCCGAATGCTGCTATGTGCCATTATCAGGCAACGAAAGACGATTTCTCTATTCTGCAGCCAAAAGGCATGTACCTGGTGGACTCCGGCGGACAGTATTATGAGGGAACGACCGATATTACCAGAACAATCGTAGTTGGACCGCTGACCGAGGAAGAAAAAGAACATTTCACCATCACTGCGATGGGAACCCTTCGTCTTGGAAATGCAAAATTCCTCCACGGCTGCATCGGTATCAACCTTGATTACCTTGCAAGACAGGCATTCTGGGAGAGAGGTCTTGACTTCAATCACGGAACCGGCCACGGCGTCGGCTATCTTTTAAATGTCCATGAGCGTCCAAACGGTTTCCGCTGGAAAATGGTTCCGGAGCGCATGGAAAATGCCGTTCTCGAGGAAGGTATGCTGACCTCCGACGAACCAGGTATCTATATTGAAGGAAGCCACGGTATCCGTACCGAGAACCTGATGCTCTGCCGCAAAGCAGAAAAGAACATGTATGGCCAGTTCATGCGCTTTGAGTTCGTTACCATGGTTCCGATCGACCTCGACGGTATCGATACGCAGTATATGACGGAGAAAGATGTCGAGCTGCTGAATAATTACCACAAAGAAGTGTATGAGAAGATTTCTCCTTATCTGGAAGGGGACGAAAAAGAGTGGCTGAAAGAAGCTACCCGCCCGATTTCCAAATAAGTTCTTTCTATAACATCAAAAAACCGATGTTCTGTGCGTGTTATTTTCACAGAACATCGGTTTTTCTCATTTCTTTTCCTTATAATACTTTCGATAAAAATTCTCTCAGGCGCGGGTGCTGCGGATTTGCGAAGAATTCCTGCGGCGTATTCTCCTCCTGAATATTTCCCTCGTTGATAAAGACGACGCGGGTTGCCACCTCTCTGGCAAAACCCATCTCGTGTGTAACAACGACCATGGTCATGCCCGATTCGGCAAGCTCTTTCATAATTTCCAGAACCTCTCCTACCATCTCCGGATCGAGTGCAGAAGTCGGTTCATCAAACAGCATAACATCCGGATTCATCGCAAGGGCGCGCGCGATGGCGATTCGCTGCTTCTGTCCGCCGGAAAGGCTTCCCGGATAGGCATCTGCTTTGTCCGGCAGTCCGACACGGGTCAGAAGCTCCATCGCTTTTTTCTCTGCTTCTTCCGGTGTCATTAGTTTTAATGTCACCGGAGCGAGCAAGATATTTTCCTTAACGGTTTTGTGCGGAAACAGATTGAACTGCTGGAATACCATTCCGATCTTCTGACGCACATGGTCAATGTCAGTTTCCGGCGCCGTGATGTCAACGCCCTCGAAGTAAATTTTTCCGCCGGTTGGAATTTCCAGACGGTTTAAGGAGCGCAGAAACGTCGATTTTCCGGAACCGGAAGGACCGATAACGGCGACAACTTCTCCCTGACGGATCTCTGTGCTGATTCCGTCTAAAACTTTATTATCCTCGAAGCTCTTCTGCAGATTTTCAACTTTAATTAATACTTTTTCGTTAGTGGTCACTCTTACGCAGTCTCCTTTCCAGTTTGCCCATGAAATAGGTCAGAATCATAACAAGAATCAGATAAAAGATCGCTGCGGAGAGAAGCGGAACCAGCGCATCGTACGTACGGCTCTGTACCAGGGTTGCTGCTTTTGTAATATCGATGGTTCCAATATAGCCGATGATAGCGGTCTCTTTCAACAGCACGATCATCTCGTTGATCAGCGCCGGAAGAACATTTTTAAACGCCTGCGGAATGATAATCAGACGCATGGTCTGTGCCGAATTTAAACCAAGGCTTCGTCCCGCTTCCGTCTGTCCTTTATCCACAGACATGATTCCGGAACGGAAGATCTCGGCAACGTACGCACCGGAGTTAATACCGAATGCAATTCCGCCGATCACGATATTGTTCAGGTTTACGGTTGCAAAAATAACGGAATAGAAAAACAGAATCTGAATCATGGACGGCGTTCCGCGGATAATCGTCAGATAGACGCGTGCCACAATGTTCAGAAGTTTTAATTTACCGGTCTGCTCGTGTGTCGAACGGATCAGTGCGATAAGAAGTCCGAGCACAACACCGATGCACAGTGCAATTACCGTGACAAGCAGCGTCGTCTTCAGACCGGTCAGCCACCACTCTGTAGCACCGTTGTCTACAAAGTAGCGGTTAAACTGATGCTGTAAATTTTCCATAGAATACATCTCTCCTTTGTGGTTTCATTTCCTGCAAAAAGAGCGGCTGCACCATTTTGCCTGGCGGACAGCCGCTCTTTTTCCTCTTATTAGATTACTTTCTTACAATAACAACCTGCGTTGCATTTGCGTAAGTATCGGTGAAATCAACACTCTCCTCACGCTCCGGAGTAACGGTCATTCCGGCTGCGCCGAAGTCTGCTTTTCCACTGTTGACAGATGCAAGGATGGTTTCAAATGACATATCCTCGATTTTCAGCTCATAACCAAGCTTGTCGCAGATTGCCTTGGAAATGTCGGCATCGATACCAACGATATCATTTCCCTCTTTGTACTCCCACGGCTCGAACTCTGCGTTGGTTGCCATGGTAAGCGTTCCCTTGGAGTGGTCTGCGTCTGCCGGGGATTCATACGGATGCTGTCCGACTTCATCACCAATGTAGTTGCTCATGATCTCATCAAGAGTTCCGTCCTCTTTCAGCTCTGCCAATGCAGTGTTGAACTCGTCTCTTAACTCATTTCCTTTTTTGAAGCACATCGCGTACTCTTCGGTATCAAAAATGCCTTCTACAATTTTCAGATCATCGTTTGCTGCAACGAATTTTTCTGCCGGCAGGGAATCGATGACAACACAGTCAATCTTTCCGTTTTTCAGTGCCTGAATAGCATCGGCGCCTTTGTTGTAACGCTGCATCTGGGAATCTGCATTAACGGCATCGCTCGCCTGAGAATCACCTGTTGTTCCGGTCTGTACACCAATCTTCAGATCTGCCAGATCCTCTACGGATGTTACTTCTACTTTCTTTGCGGTAGATGCAGAACTTCCGCATCCTGCCATCGAAACAGCAAACAAAACGGACATTGCAAGTGCTGTTGCTTTTTTTGCAAAATTCATTTTCATAATAACTATAAATGAGCAAATATCGAATTTTGCACAAACTTATCCCACAAACTTAAAA
>OGOW01003324.1_pt1 | contig 11630 bp, 10 predicted proteins | sample 1552781 | NCBI WGS metagenome assembly OGOW01 (sample SAMEA2580145, study PRJEB22360) | human gut metagenome | biome: human gut; feature: human-associated habitat; material: faeces | place: Denmark | collected 2008/2010
AGTTCGGAACCGGATGTGTAAAGATCACACCGGCACATGACCCGAACGACTTTGAGGTTGGAAAACGTCACAACTTAGAGGAGATCACCGTCATCAACGACGATGCAACAATGAACCATTATGCCGGAAAATATGAGGGCATGGACCGCTACGAGTGCAGAAAAGCACTGGTGGAGGATCTTGAAAAACAGGGACTGCTTGTAAAAATAGAGCCGCATTCCCACAACGTAGGAACCCATGACCGCTGCGGCACAACCGTTGAGCCGATGGTAAAACAGCAGTGGTTTGTAAAGATGGACGAACTGATCAAACCGGCTGTGGAAGCAGTGAAAAACGGAGACATCCAGTTACTTCCAAAACGTATGGAGAAAACATACTTTAACTGGACTGACAATATCCGTGACTGGTGTATTTCCAGACAGCTCTGGTGGGGACACCGCATCCCGGCTTATTACTGCCCGGACTGCGGTGAGATGGTGGTAGCAAAGACTGCACCGGAGAAATGTCCGAAATGTGGATGTGACCACATGGAGCAGGATCCGGATACCTTAGATACCTGGTTCTCATCCGCACTCTGGCCGTTCTCCACATTAGGCTGGCCGGATAAGACAGAAGATCTGGATTACTTCTATCCGACCGATGTACTTGTAACCGGATACGATATCATTTTCTTCTGGGTCATCCGTATGATTTTCTCCGGCTATGAGCAGATGGGCAAAGCACCGTTCCATACCGTATTGTTCCACGGACTGGTTCGTGATTCCCAGGGACGCAAGATGAGTAAATCTTTAGGAAACGGTATTGATCCGCTCGAAGTAATTGATAAATACGGCGCAGATGCACTCCGCCTGACACTGATCACCGGAAATGCACCGGGAAATGATATGCGTTTCTACTGGGAGCGTGTTGAGGCATCCAGAAATTTTGCCAACAAAGTATGGAATGCATCCCGTTTCATCATGATGAACCTTGAGGGAAGCGAGATCAAGGAGCCGTCACTGGATGAGTTAAAACCGGCAGATAAGTGGATCTTATCCAAGGTAAACACACTTGCAAAAGACGTGACAGAAAATATGGATAAGTACGAGATGGGAATCGCCGTACAGAAAGTTTATGATTTCATCTGGGATGAATTCTGTGACTGGTACATTGAGATCACTAAGACTCGTACTTATAATAAAGAAAATGATCCGGCATCTGCAAACGCAGCATTCTGGACATTAAAGACCGTACTGACAGAGGCATTAAAACTGCTTCATCCGTTCATGCCGTTTATCACAGAAGAGATTTTCTGCACACTGCATCCGGAAGAAGACACGATCATGCTTGCAAAATGGCCGGAGTACCGTGCTGACTGGAATTTCCCGGCAGAGGAAGAAATGTTAGAGCACTGCAAGGATCTGGTAAAAGGTGTCCGTAATGTGCGCACAGAGATGGATGTTCCGCCATCAAGAAAAGCGAAAATCTTTATTGTTGCTGAAGATGCCGCTTTGCGTGATTCCTTTGAACTGACCAAAGAGGCTTATGCAAACCTTGCCGGAGCAAGTGAGGTCATGGTGCAGCAGGATAAGACAGGCATCGGGGAGGATGCAGTATCTGTTGTGATCCCTGGCGCTACACTGTATCTGCCATTAGAAGATCTGGTTGATTTCGAGAAGGAAAAAGGGCGTCTGTTAAAAGAGCAGGCACGTTTAGAGAAAGAGCTTGCACGTTCTAAGGGAATGCTTTCGAATGAAAAATTCTTAAGCAAAGCACCGGAAGCAAAAGTGCAGGAAGAGAAGGACAAACTTGCCGGATACGAACAGATGATGGAGCAGGTCAAAGAACGTTTGGCACAGATGTCAAAATAATTGCAAGATAATGAGCGCAAGAACGGCGAATTGTATCATGTGCTGATTTTGCACATGATATAATAAGACTGCCGAGCGAAGCTCGTGTAGATCATGATCATGAAGCATTGCTTCATGATATAATAAGAAGGAGCTATGCACGATGGGTATCATCTTTACTGGTCAGCCGGTAAAGTGGTGCCTGCCTTGTATAGCTCTTTTTGGTAAAATAGCACCAAAAAGGATGCGTTGTGTTAAAGAATTTACTTGAAAAAGCATAAAAATACTAGTATTATATAAGATAAGGAATATTCTACGTTACTGTATATACATACATCAGAAAGAATTGGGGAGCACGCCTATGGTAACAGAAGAAAAACCAATCGTACGGATGACGGCAGATAGCATGGAAGCGTATGTTATGCTTATAACACCAGACGATGGGGGAGAATATACAATTGAATCATTGCAGAAAGCATTGGATGACAGAGGTGTCAAGTACGGAATAGATGAAGCAGCGTTGACGGAGCTGATTGATGAAAAAAAATATGGTGTGGAGACGTTAGTTGCGCAGGGAACAGAGCCGGTAGACGGAAAAGACGGTTATTATGATTACAATTTTAACTGCAACTTTGATAAAAAACCGTTGATGCGGCCGGATGGAACCGTGGATTACTGGTCTGTAAAGTCGATAGAGTCTGTGGTGCAGGATCAGGTGATCGCGGAGTACCATCCTTGTGTGGAGGGAATGGACGGCAAGACAGTCACTGGAAAGCCGATACCTGCAAAGCGGGGAAGAGAACAGCTTCCACTGAAAGGAAAAGGATTTGAACGCAAGGATGATAATACCTATGTTGCGCTGATGAGTGGTAAGATCGAGACACAGAATGACAGGGTTGTGATCCTTCCGGTACATGAATTGTCCGGCAATGCAGATCTTTCCAGTGGCAACATTGATTTTCATGGTGATGTTGTGATCCACGGAAGCGTGGAAAGCGGCGTTATAGTAAAAGCAAGCGGTACGATCACAGTGGATGGAATCGTCGAGGCATGTACTTTAGAGGCAGGGAAAGATATTATTTTAAGAAGTGGAATGCTCGGTGGAAATAAGGCATCAGTAAAGACAAAAGGCAGTATTACCGCAAAGTTTTTTGAATTTACCCGTATTGAATGTGCAGGCGATATCCGTGCAGATGTGCTGATGGATTGTCAGGTACAGTGCTTTGGAAAGATCATCATGAATGGAAAACGCGGAAGCATCATCGGTGGCCTTACACATGGAGTGTGTGGAATCGAGGTTACGACATTAGGAAATGATGCCGAGAAAAAGACCGTTATTATGGCTGGTGCAAGTCCGGAAGGATATGCAAAACTCAGACAGTTAGAAAAGACGATTCAGGAGTTGAGTCAGGGATTGGCACAGATTGAAGAGGGGCTGCGCAAGTTTGAAGAGCTGGAAAAAGCGCGTGGAGTCAGCTACAAAGACGATCCGAGGCGAGTGACATTGCTCCGTATCAAGATCCGTGATACTGCGACATTAGCACACAGCAAAGAAGAGGCAAAGCAGCTGCGCAATCTGATCGAGAGTGCGAGCGGTGCATGTGTTACCGTTTTGCGGGGGACTTATCCGGGAGCTGTGATCCAGATCGAGGATACCAAGCTGCTTGTACAGAATTATGTAAAAGCAGCTGAGTTTTACAAGCTGCAGGATAAGATCAAGACGAGAGAATGCTCATAAAACTGCTGTCGAATATGGCAGAAGTTTTACGAAAAACTTAATATAAATTTACTTGATTATTGTCACCACTATATTATAATATAGTGGTGATTCTTTTTGCCCTTAATTATGTGGTGGAGAGAAGAATCTTAAAATAGATGTTTGCCATAAACAAATGGCAGAAAAGGACAGGTCGATTATGATTAATTTTGAAGAAGAATTAAAGAATTTTAAACCAAGCCTGGAAGTCGAGGAGGCTGAGCAGGCCATTTACAATTATTGGTTTTACTAAGAGTTTAGCAAAGGAAGTAGCGTCTAGAAATATTAGGGTAAATGCAGTAGCTCCTGGATTTATTGAAACTAATATGACAGATGTTTTAAAAGAGATGATGCAGGAGTTAAAACATAATATGTAAGACATCTTTTGGAAAAGTCGAATGTAAATTCATGAAGTGAGGGAAAGAATGAAGTGCTATAATTGTGGAGCAAAGCTTGGAAGGGAAAATATCTGCCCTGAATGCGGCGTAAATGTAAAAATATATAAAAAAATTGTCATGGCATCCAATGAATATTACAATGATGCACTGGCAAAGGCGAGTGTCCGTGATCTTTCAGGAGCAATAGAAAGCTTGAAAACAAGCCTGAAATTCAATAAATTAAATATAGATGCAAGAAATCTGCTGGGACTCATCTACTTTGAGATGGGCGAAGTGGTGGAGGCATTGACAGAGTGGGTCATCAGTAAGAACTATCAGCCTGCTGAGAATGCCGCAAGCCGTTATCTGGATGAAATACAGAATAACAGATCAAGACTTGAGACAATCAATCAGACCATTAAAAAATACAATCAGGCGTTATTGTACTGCAGACAGGACAGCCGTGATCTTGCGATTATCCAGTTGAAAAAGGTACTGTCACTGAACCCGAAATTAGTCAGTGGACATCAGCTTTTAGCATTGCTCTATATTCAGGAGGGCAAATATGATCTTGCCAAGAAGTCTTTGCGCAACGCCGGAAAGATTGATGCAAATAACACGATCACACTTCGTTATTTAAAAGAAGTGAATGCAGGATTAAAGGAGAATACGCCGGGGAAGAAACAGAAGGAGGAACAGATTTCCTACCAGAGCGGCAATGAGACGATCATCCAGCCGAAGTATTTAAAGGACAATTCCGCAATGAGTACGATTCTTAATATGGTCATCGGTATCGCAATCGGTGCGGCAATTACCGGATTTCTGGTTGTACCGGGTGTGCGCCGTCAGGTGCAGAATGATGCCAAAGCGCAGGTGCTCGATGCGAATAACACTGTTTCGTCCAAGAATCAGGAGATCAGTACACTGCAGAAGCAGATTGATGATCTGACGAGCCAGATCACTGAGGTCAAGGACAGCGCAGAAGGTTCCGAGAATAAGATCAGCACATATGACCAGTTATTATCCGCATATGCATCCTATTCGGATGGAGATATTGAGGCAGCAGGCAATGCGCTTGGCAATGTCAATGAGGAATACTTAAGTGACAGCGCAAAGAGTGTTTATGAGACGATTAATGCGCAGGTCAATGCTGATTATCTGGAGTCCTTATATAATCAGGGATACAGCGATTATAACAGTCAGAAATTTGAGGAATCCATCACCAGCTTGCAAAAAGTTGTGGACATGGAGGAAACCTACAAAGATGGATATGCACTGTACTATTTAGCACAGGCTTACCGTAAGAATAATGATCTTGAAACGGCAAAGACTTACTATCAGAAGATCGTAGAACTGTATCCGGGTACAGAGCGCGCGGCGAATGCACAGAATTACATCAATATTGAAGAGTAAAAATCATTATAAAAATTAAATAAAGATGATACAAAAGACGTCTAAGTGATATTAGACGTCTTTTTTTATTCATAGGGTATTGAAAGCAAAAGGTGACTTTTAAACCAATTAAAAAAGTAACAGGAAAGGAGCATTTATGGAAGAAAAGTATCAGTTAAAAGAAGGATGTCTGACGATACAGATGCCAAAAGAGTTAGATCATCATGAGGCGGGCAGGCTTAAGATGGAGGCAGATTTTCTGATCGGGGCATATCATGTCAGACGGCTTGTGTTTGATTTTCGGGAAACAGAGTTTATGGACAGTTCCGGGATCGGTGTGATCATTGGAAGATGCAAGAGCATGGGGTTTTCCGGCGGCGAAGTGGCAGCAACCAATATGAATGAGCGCGTAAAAAAGATTTTTATGGTGTCAGGCCTGCAAAAGCTGATCCGGGTCGATACGGTATAAAAATAGACACATGTAATTGGATTGGAAATGGGCCAGGCAGGGAATATCCGCCAGGAAAAGATGAAATCAGCGAATTTACGCGAACAGTTGAAATAGACCAGACAAGGGAATGTCCGGTAAGAGAAATGGGATATGTGGGATTTTGGAAGAAAATAAGAATAAAAAGAGGAAATGGAGAATCGATATGCAGGCAGATCAGATTAATGAAAACGAAATGAAACTGGAATTTGATGCGCGGTCCGTGAATGAAGGATTTGCCAGAATGGCGGTGGCTGCGTTTGTGGCGGAATTAAACCCGACACTGGATGAGATTTCTGACATTAAGACAGCAGTTTCAGAGGCAGTAACAAATGCGATCATCCACGGGTATGACAGTCCGGAGGAGAAGGTGGAGGTGTCCTGTAAACTGTGCGGAAACCATGCAGAGATCACAGTGAAAGATCATGGTCACGGGATTGCGGATGTACAAAAAGCCATGGAACCTTTTTTTACGACGAGACCGGAACTGGAGCGTTCCGGCATGGGATTTGCTTTTATGGAAGCATTTATGGATGAAGTCGAGGTACATTCAGCACCCGGAAAAGGAACAACTGTTACGATGAAAAAAAAGATCGGTGCAGGGATGGGCGTCTGATATGGAGGGTTTTAAGGAACTGATGCAGCAGGCACATGGAGGAGATAAAGGTGCAAGGGATACGCTGATTGCAGGAAATCTGGGACTGGTACATACTATCGCAAACCGGTTTGAACACCGGGGACATGAGAGGGAAGAATTGTTTCAGATTGGATGTATTGGATTGATGAAGGCGGTTGATAAATTTGATCTCTCGTTAAATCTTGCATTTTCCACTTATGCAGTTCCGGTGATCATGGGGGAAATCCGCAGATTTTTAAGAGATGACGGTATGGTAAAAGTAAGCCGGACATTAAAAGAAAACGCTTATAAGGCAGGGAGGGCAAAGGAAGAACTGTGGGGGGAACTTGGAAGAGAACCGGGATTGCTTGAGATCGCAGAGCGGACAGGGTTGAGCAGCGGTGAGATCATTATGGCAATGGAGTCGGCAAGAGATGTGGAATCCATCTATCAGCCGGTCTATGAGAAAGACGGGGACGAGTTACTGATGGTCGATCAGTTGTGTGAAAAGGAAGAAAACGGAAAGGATGAACCGGAAAAAGAGGCAGTATTAAACCGGATGGTGATCGAGCAGCTCATGGAACTGCTGGATGAGCGGGAACAGAATCTCATCCGGTGCCGTTATTTTGAAAACAGGACACAGAGTGAAACAGCAAAAGAACTGGGAATGACACAGGTGCAGGTCAGCAGGCTTGAAAAAAAGATTCTGTTGTGTCTCAGAAAAAATTTAGGATCGTGTGATTCGTGATGTATCCGGTTGATTTTCCCAGATAAACATGTTAAATTTTATAAAATGCACAGGATTGTGTGCAGCAAAGCTGTGTAAAGTGGAAAACGGCATGAAAAAATAAGAATTTTGTGAAAAATAAGACTTTTGTACAAAAGAGAGGATTGACATGAAATACGAAAATTACATATTTGATTTATATGGAACTCTGGTGGATATCCACACAGATGAAGAAAAAACGGAACTCTGGGAGAAACTGGCGCAGTTTTACGGTTATTATGGTGCGGTTTATACTGCAGAGGAACTGAAAAACGCGTATGCGTGCCTCACGGGGCAGAAAGAGGATGCATTGCGGCAGGAGATGGGATCTGATGCAGCCATGAAAAAAGACGATGCACATGAAGCACATCCAGAGATCGAGATCGAGGAGGTTTTTCTTGCATTGTTTCAGAAAAAAGGGGTACAGGCAGACATAGAACTTGCCATTCATGCTGGACAGTTTTTCCGGATCCTTTCCACAGAATATATCAGACTTTATGACGGGGCAAAGGAACTTCTTGCGGCATTGCGTGAAACAGGAAAAAAAGTATATCTGCTTTCGAATGCACAGCGTATTTTTACGGCGTATGAATTGAAACTTCTGGGACTGGAGCCTTACTTTGATGATATCTTTCTGTCATCCTCGTGCAAAGTGAAAAAGCCGGATACGCGTTTCTTTCATCTTTTGCTGGATAAACATCACATTTTGCCGGAAGAGAGTATTATGATCGGAAACGATGCGGTCAGTGATATCAAAGGAGCAAAAGAGGTCGGACTGCATACATTCTACATTCATTCAAATATTTCACCGGACACAGAGAAGAAACCGGACGCAGATCATGTGCTGATGCAGATGGATCTGGCAAAAGTGCGGCAGATCCTGATTTCTGATTAATGTGACAGAAAAAAATGCCGATACATTTATAAAGGAATCGATTTTCACGGATGCAATAAATGGGGAATGAGTTTATGAATTTATCGATCAATGCAAACGGTTTTTCAAATGTACAGAATACAGCGGCAGGGCACAAAGCAGAGCAGGCAAATAAACAGGGAAAAAGCGCATTTTTTGCGGGAAGTCCGGTACTGACAACAAAAAATCAGATCGAACAGCGAAAAAAGATGGCACAGAAAAGTGCCTTAAAACTGGTGAAAGATGCGTGGGATAACGACCAGGCTGTGGAAAAAACGGTCGCATCGCAAAGACAACGCTATGCGGAATTAGACGCACAGCGGACGGAGGCAAAGAAGGCACTTGCCGGTTATGAAGACCAGGAAAAAACATTGAAGGAACAGTGCAACGTAGCAGATGATTCCAAAGAACAGCAGGATTTAAACCTGTTGGAAAAGAGACAGGAATACAGGCGCGGTGTGGGTGAGGAACTGACTAGGGATGAGTGGAAAAAGTTAAATGAGATCGATAAGCAGCCACTCACAGAGTACCAGAAACGGGCACTTGAGATCCATGCCCAGGCGGTAGAAGAAAAGGTTACGATCCGCGATACAACCAGTGGAATGCAGGCTGCCGTCGGCAATGTGAAGCGTATTATGATCGAAAAATTAAAGACGCATGGAATGGTGGATGCGAAAAATGCTGCCGATGTTATCATGGATGCTGCAAACGATGATGTGGTCTCCATGCTTGTCTCTGATGTGAAAGATGGCATTGATGAGAAGATGGAAGAGGCAAAAGAGGATGCAAAGGATGTCGCAGACGAAAAAGAAAAGCGTCAGGAACGTTTAGATGCCTTAGAGGAAAAACGTGCGGTAGAAAAAGCTCTGATCGAGGGCACCAAAGAGGCTGTGGACCGTGCAAAGGAAAAACAGCAGAGACATGAGGCACCGGATATGAAGTTAGATGAGATGCTGACACTCACGACAGAACATAAGCAGATGAACGGTGTGGAGCAGGGACTTGATGACATTAAAAGCAGCATGAAGGTTTTAGAGGCAGATTTAAAAGGAATCAAGGTTGACAAGGAGGTCTAGTACCGGTTATGGCAAAATACGAAAAAACAGAACGTCTCGAAAAAGTACCGATGGAGTATTTGTGGGAGGGACTTGTTTTATCAGATAATCTTTACAATTATAATGGAAGCGTACTTTTAGTGCCAAGCGGAGAAGTTATCACGAAAAGCAAACTTGATAAACTGATCAATTTCAGTGATGGCAACAATTATATTACAACATTCCGCGGATCTTATGAGTATATCATGAAGGGAAAAGACCGTCCGGCTGAAATACAGCAGAAAATGTTGGAAAACAGGACCGGGTATACAGAACTGCGCAAAGGCATCGACCATGTGCTTCAGATGAGTAAAAATGCGATGTTTGTCAATCATGCTGAAGTGGAAGGCATGATGGAGAAAGTATATGGCAGAATGGTATCCGTGGATGCCGGGGAGATTTTCCAGTGTATTACCGTGCCAAGACCGGTTGACGAGGCATTACAGAGACATTCCCTAAACGTTGCACTTTTAAACGGGATCATGGGACAGTGGTTAGGACTCGATGAAAAAGATATCCGGAGTCTGATTTTAACAGGTGTGCTTCATGATATCGGAAAGACGAAGATCCCGGAAGAAATATTAAATGCACCGCGGAAACTGACACCGGAAGAATTTGAGGTTATGAAAAGACATCCGCTATATTCTTTTGAACTGCTTGGGGATGATATCAGCGAGGATGTACGCTATGCGGTACGCTGGCATCATGAAAAGCTGGATGGAAAAGGTTATCCGGACGGCTTAAAGGCAGAATCTATTTCTTATTTTGCAAGGATCACAACGATTTCTGATATTTATGATGCGATGCTTTCTGCACGCAGTTACAAAAAAGAGAAGATTCCGTTTGATGTACTGCAATGGTTTGTAACCGAGGGCAGCAAAGGAATTGACCAGAATCTTCTCAATATATTTATCAAAAATATGGTAAAAGTATACAGACAACAGCAGGTCATCATGTCAGACGGCAGGGAAGGGTGCGTGGAATATATCCCATTAAACGATATGGATCATCCGATCGTTTCTGTCGGAGAAGAAGTGAGACAGGGGGATGAAGACTGGTACTGCGTACATATGGTTTAAGATTCTAAAGGATTTTCGCAGAGGGTAAAATGATTGCGCTCCGTTGTAAGGAGACCCTCCCGCTGCATTTTTGAGAGTTCTGCAGAAAGTGCACTGCGGTCTACATTCAGGTAGTCTGCGAGCTGCTGTCTGTTAAACGGAATTGTAAAATCAAGACTGTTTGCGGCAGCAGACTGCGCAGACAGATAAGAGAGCAGCCGCCCGCGGATTGACTTTGGTGTGGTGTGGAAGATTCTGCGCGAAAGCAGCAGATTTTTCCGTGCCGAAATAAAAAACAAATTGTGGATCAGGCGGTTGTGATGTGTGCAGCTGTTTGTGCAGGTGGTAAGCAGCCGTCCTATATTTAAAAATAACACTTCGGTCTTTGCAGCCGCAGAGACCACATTGACCATCAGAGGTTCTTTTGACAGACTCGCATAAGTTTCGGCGAAGAAAAAGCCGGGAGTTATGTCATCTAGTACACTGTGATTTCCCCAGACATCATCACTTTCAATCTGAACATTTCCGGAGAGCACCAGTCCCATCGAATGTACGCATTCTCCGGCATGATAGATGATCTCACCTTTTCCGTAGCTTCTTGTGACTGCACCGAGGCAGGAGAGCATTTCTTTGATTTCTTCCGGCGATTCGCCCGAAAACAGCATTGTCTGACTTAAAAACTGATAATCCATAAAAGAAAACCTTCTTTTTTCAAAAATTTTTAAAAATGTTGTTATGACAACATACTTTTGAAAAAAATTCTAGTATAGTGTACGAGTAATGTCAAGGGCACAGATGACAGGATGAGTAGCCTGAATCTGTGAACAGTAACCTGTGAACAGAACGAAAGAAAAAGAAAATGGAAGCGGAAAACAGGAGGAATTCATATGGTACGCAGAGTGATCCAGATAGACGAAGAAAAATGTAACGGTTGTGGAATTTGTGCGGAGGCATGCCACGAGGGCGCGATCGGCATTGTGGACGGAAAAGCAAAACTGCTCCGTGATGATTACTGTGACGGACTTGGCGACTGTCTGCCAAACTGTCCGGTCGGAGCGATCTCTTTTATCGAGCGTGAGGCAGCAGCTTATGATGAGGCAGCCGTACAGGAAAATAAAAAGAAAAAAATGCAGGCGATGGGACAGGCACCGGTTGGCGGATGCCCGGGTTCAAGAATGCGCCAGCTTGAAAGAAAACCTGCAGAAGAAAATCAGAATGCAGGTTCACCGGTCAGTTCCCAATTGCGTCAGTGGCCGGTACAGATCAAACTTGCACCGGTCAATGCGCCTTATTTTGACGGGGCAAAACTTTTAATCGCAGCAGACTGTACCGCATACGCATA
>OGOW01003337.1_pt1 | contig 11590 bp, 8 predicted proteins | sample 1552781 | NCBI WGS metagenome assembly OGOW01 (sample SAMEA2580145, study PRJEB22360) | human gut metagenome | biome: human gut; feature: human-associated habitat; material: faeces | place: Denmark | collected 2008/2010
CCTTCGAGGTCAAAGTCGAACGCCTGTCCGAGTTTGTACATGTACAGCTTGTCCATGAACCTCTTAGGGTTGTCGGAGTAGTTGTTTGTCGCAAGGTACCGGAACACATAGTTGGATGAGATCTCGAAACCATGCAGGATGGAAATCTTGACAAGGTTCTTGACATGATCGTCTTGGGGGTATCCAGGCAGTTTGCCTTCGTTTGTGGGGATCTCATCGTCAAGAGATTTGATGTAGCCATCCTCAAGGGCTGTCATCAACGTTGTGGTCTTGAACACGGATCCCGGGTTGGCTCCGTAGCCGATCGCCATGTTGTAAACCTCGTTCAGACTGCTGTCTTTAGGACTTTTGGTCAGGTTCACCATCGCGCGGATGGCGCCGGTCCTGACATCCATGAACACGGCGCAGCCATCCTCGATCTTAGGGTTGGCGGACATCTGCTTCCTCATCGCCTTGTCAACGATGTCCTGAAGGGTTATGTCAAGGGTTGTCCTGACATCCAAGCCGTCCACCGGCTTGACGTATGTGCTGTCGTAGTTCTGGATCTTCTCCTTGTTGTCGGTAGGCTTGAGCCAGATCTCGCCTTCCTTGCCGTGCAGGACATAGTCATATTTGCCTTCTATGCCGATGTGGCTGCGTCCCTTCTCGTCCTCCTTCTGGCTGCTGTTGTCCTTGACGTAACCGATTGTGCGTCTGGCCAGTGTGCCGTAAGGGTATTTTCTGCTGTCATGCTTCTCGACGATGATCCCGCTCTTGTACCTGCCCTCCTCCATAAGCGGAAGGCTCTCCAGCTTCAGAAGAGTCCCTCTGTCAAGGTTTGTGAGAAGCTTCATGTACCGTTTCCTCTCGTTTCTGCCTTTGACGATCATCCTGTAGTACTCGTCGGCGTTGATTCCTGTCTCGGCGGAGAGGCCGGACGTGAATCTCCGCGCCTTGCCCAGCCAGTCGTTCTCAAGGCTGTCCGCCTTCCGTGGATCCTTCTCGCTCATGAAATCCTTCTTGAGCACGGTACAGTCCATGTAAAGATCGTACATCGGAGTTGACAGGGCCAGCAGCTTCCCGTCGCAGCCGATGATCGCACCTCGCTTTGGCTCTATGAGGCTCCTTGTGCTTTGAGGAACGAAGTATCTGACCAAATCCTTGTCGGGCTCCCAGACAAACATGATGTAGAGCATCCTGCCGAACACGGCCAGGCCGACGAACAGCAAAAAGATGTAGAAGCAGTACAGAATCAGACCGATCCTGTCCTGCTCTTTCTTTGTCGTGTTCTGTTTTGGTGCAGCCATCGCCGTTATTCGTTTAACCTGTCAGCCGGTTTCTCCGGCATTGTCAACTTCGAGCCTGATTCCTCCAGCATAGCCTGGACCTTGCTCATCCTTGAAAGACCCGCAAGCTCGACGGTCTTCTGAGCGTGGTAAATCTCCATGTCGGCAAGGACCTTCCTGTTGTCCTCCACCCTGGTCAAGGTCTTCTCGATCCTGAGACTCAGCCAGATGCTGACCCAGAAAAGGAAGAACGTGTAGATGATGTGGATGAAATAGCGGCTGACATGCAACCTCAGCAGCAATTCTCCCTTAAGTGTCGCCAGGGCAGCGTTCTTGAGCCACGCCCAGATGTCGGAGAATTTCCATTTCCTCAATTCCGTCATGGCCTGTTCCCTCCGTCTTCAATTTTCTCGGCGATCCTCAGCTTCGCGCTCCTTGCCCTCGTGTTTGAGGCTATCTCGCCCTCCCGCGGCAGGATCGGCTTGCGGTTCACCGCCTTCAGCGGGGCGTGAATATTCCCGAACATGTCCTTTTCCTCCTTGCCGTCGGCGCTGCCGGTCTTTATGAAGTTCTTCACCATCCTGTCCTCACCTGAATGGAAGGTGAGAATTGCCACTCTGCCGCCCGGCGCAAGTATTCCCGGAAGTTTGCCAAGGAATGCATCCAATACTTCAAATTCACTGTTCACATCAATTCTAAGCGCCTGAAATGTTCTCTGACATGATTTTTTTACCATCTCCTTGCTCTCTGCTTCCGGCAGAAATTCAAGTGCCTTCTCGATAACCTGTCGTAACGCTGTCGTAGTGTCAATAGGATGCTTTCTCTTGCGCTCTTTCATAATCTGTGCCGCTATCTGCTTGGCATATGGCTCGTCCGAATTTTCCACAAGCATTCCTATAATCTCATCCTCGTCAAGCTGCATAAGTCGCTCTGCTGCCGACTCTCCAGCCTCAGGATTAAGCCTCAGGTCAAGCGGTCCATCTACCTTATATGAAAAACCTCTCTCCGGATTGTCAATCTGCATTGATGACACTCCAAGATCAGCAAGCACAAAATCAAATAATCCGCTCTCAGGCACAAGCTTATCTATATCAGCGAAATTCATCTGCTTCACGGTTAGAATATCCTCACCGTAGCCCGCATCACGCAGCCTCTTGGTAGTCTTCTTAATCTCAATCGGGTCAATGTCAAGTGCATACATATGCCCATTTCCTTCAAGCTTTTCAAGCATCCTCCTTGTATGTCCTCCATAACCGAAGGTCGCATCAAGCCCTTTTTGACCCGGCTTAATCTGTAGGAAATCAAGAATCTCATTCACACATATGGATATGTGCATTCCTGCCGGTGTTATCCCTTTGCTTATAACATGTTCTATTGTGTCGGCATATTTCTCAGGATTGAGCTCCTTATATTTCTCCTCAAATTTCTTCGGATGTGTTCCCGAATATCTTTTTCTGCGTACATGCGGCTTGTTTTCTTCCATCTTATTTTCCCTTCATTTATATTTCTATCCGGATTCGGTGGTATTCGCAATCCGCTTCCGCTTCCTGCTCATAAAAAACAGATGCTTCTCATCTCTATCCGGTTATTTTATAAATAACATACATTCGTTTCAGTTTTCTAAATCTCACGCAATATTTCTATTTTAACATACCATGACATATATCGCAAGGAAAAGCCAATGGTGATGAACCGGCAAAAGCTAATAACCGCTCCCACCGGTCCGTCCCATCGGTCATTGTTTACTTAGTCGTTATATATGTGTTATAGCGATACTGCCTGAGCTTATACTCCATTGCAATGGCATTAGAGAGATTTCTGTATGCGCCGACCTGAACCTTATAGAGTCCGTCATCAAACACAATGAACGCAGGGAAACCATCGATTAGAAGTGAGTTTAACATTCTATCGGCATTTTCCTTGTTGCGGTACGCACCCACCTGAACGCGGTATAGCACGTCAGGACACTGGCAGTTGCAGGAACGCGTACCTGGCTCATTGAAAATCTCAGCGCTCTCATCATAGAATCTTTCGCCGCCGCGCACACCGTAGCCCATATCATCCGAAGAAGGCATACGCACAACATTTCCCATGTCGTCCATGTCACCACCTGCTCTCCCCATATTTTCGCAATTTACACCATTTTGTTTGCAGCCTCCATTGATATTCTCAATATCATTGTTATTCCCGGCATTTCTCATGCCTCCTCCGTCCATGCCACCGTTATTCCCGGCATTTCCCATGTTTCCATCACCCTGCCACATATCGGCTGTCGCTATAGCAGAAGATGTATATACAGGATATCCCAGTGTCTGCAATATTCCGTTTGCAATACCCTGAGCCAGCTCATCAAAATTCCTGTCAAATGTCTCATTATCCTTATCGCTGTTGATAAAGCCGGCCTCAACAAGCACAGCCGGCATCTGCGTGCGGCGCAGTACAACCAGATCCTTTCGCTCATCAATTCCGAGATTTTTAAGTCCTGCCTTCTCCATACCTTCAAGTATGTTATTGGCAAGCTCGCGCCTTATGCCGCTGTCGCTGTACACAAGTACCTCAGCACCGGAATACTGGTTAGGATATTCGCTGGAATTTCTGTGTATTGACACAAAATAGTCTGCTCTGACGCCATTTCCATCCTGTGCCTTTTTAAATGGTGTCTCATAGATATCGCCCTCTCTTGTATATACAACATCAACTCCCCTTGCCTCAAGAAGTGCACCGACAGCCTTTCCAAGCCTTAACACATCATCTTTCTCCTGCCGTCCATTATATACTGCTCCCGGATCGCTTCCTCCATGTCCAGGGTCAATTACAACAAGCATGCTTATACCATCCTGATTTTGATAATATGGTATATTCTATGAAAAAAAAAGAAGGATGTGAAAATTTTTTCAACATCCCTCTTCTCAATGCCGGCTTATTGCTCATTTACAACTGCTAATGCTCCGCCTTTGACCTCAATAATCTCGCCCTTCTCATTTGCAAGCCATGCAGACTGCGCTGATGGGTTGAACACTTTGCTGCAATCGGCAAAGAACTGTAGTCTATCAAGAACCTCCATATAATCGACTATCTGTATGTTAGTCGCATACCATGTATCTTCCCTGCCGCCTACAAGCTTACAGAACTCTTCCATAACCTCCCAGTTATTCTTATCCGTGAACTCATAGCTGTGTCCCCATACATACATAAGGTAGAGATACTGTTTCTTGAACAAATCAACGAATCTCTGACCATTCTCAAGCAGGTTGTGATTATGATGACAGGTTGCCTTCCACTGGTAGAAATCCTCAGGAATCGCAAAATCATCTGTGCTTCCTACAACTCTTGCATAACGTATACCCATCATAGGAAGCATTTCGCGAATCTTAGGGCTTGTCGAGCCGTTAGGATACGCAAGTCCTCTTACAGGCTGTCCCATAATCGCTTCAAGTCTCTTTCTGTCCTCTAAAACCTCCTCGGCAACATTTTCAAGCGGACATCTTGCGATAGTCGGATGTGTCACTGTATGACATGCAATCTCATGTCCTTCGTAAAGCTTCAAAAATTCCTCCGGCTGAACCTTTTCACCGTAGGTATTATGGAAAATTCCCGAATTAATATTGAATGTTCCTTTTATTCCGTACTTGTTAAAAATCGAAACAAGCCTTCTGTCCTCTGTTCTTCCGTCATCGTAGCTCATTGTGAGAGCCTTGTGTTTTCCTCCCGGAAAGCAATAATATACTTTAGCCATAATCTTCTCCCTTCTGCTGTACAGAATTCATTATATGTATCTTTGCTCTGTCGACCTGATACTGAATGTCTCCAAATAATTGCTTGATTTATTTTACTTCTAATCCTCATCTTTTGCAAGTTGCGGAAGCACCCACTTAAAATCCATATCGGATGCATAATAGTAGCTTGTGTAGCAAGGCTGGTTGTAGCAGTTGTTCTGCCATGCAATACCTGTGCGGTACATCACATCATGCATAAACGTAAACAGCTTGTGGTTGGTAAGCTCGGTATCAGTATATATCCTGATTGCGGAATTGTCAGCCTTTCTCAGAATAATTTCCTCCCTGAAATCGCCGAACAAATCTGCTATGAGACAAGGATTTCCCTTGGTTCCGTTGTTAGTGAGTGTACCTTCGGGCTTTAGCATTATACCATGAGTATTATCATTTATTATTCCACAGTGCTGCTCATGGATGTAATCTACACCATCCGTAATCTGTGTGGAGAGGTCGGCAGCCCATCTGATTGACTGATTTGTTCCGAGTACCTTGTCCGGCAGCTTATTTCCCTTGCAGTCATACATTTCCTTGACCCACACCTGAAGACCGCGCACATTAGGATTGACATCGCCTATCATGCATCGTCCTAAGTCACAGTCGGCGAACTCACCAAAATACGGCACTCCCGTCTCGGCATCTCGAAGCGCCCATCCGTATGGCACAGATGCCGCACCCTCAAATACGTTAAAGATTTCAAAGCCCGGTCTGTCAGGGTCAATACATGCCACATGCATTGCATCACCATGTCCGAACTTAGCTTCCACACCATCAGGTCTTATGCCACGGCTTGAATACAGCACCGAACCATCGTGGTCAATGACTGCCGCACCGTATATAATCTCCTGGCATCCGTCGCCATCGACATCCGCCGTTGAGAGGCTGTGGTTTCCCTGTCCGCTAAGACATCCGTATACCGGATCAGTTCCGTTAATATCATGTGCATGACTGTCGTTAAAAGGATTGCTCATAGGGACATATCCGCTATCGATGGAAAAATACTCCCTGTGCTTTCCTGTAAAGAAATCATAAGCCACCATAGTCATTCTCGTATAATATCCGCGGCAGATGATAAGGTAAGGTCTTTCTCCGTCAAGATATGCAACACCTGAGAGAAATCTGTCAACACGATTGCATGGCTCTATCCTCTTAAAGGCATAGTCGCCCCACATAAGACCGTCATCCTCTCTTGGATACTTGAACGGAATAGTATCAAGCTCACTTCCATCGCCTCCGAACATTGTAAGATACTCCGGACCTTCATATATAAAGCCTTCGAATTTTCTAAGCTCATTTCTAGGACTTCTTGACGGCGCATACACATCCATAAAGTAGTCCGCCAGCTCTCTTGCACTCTTTTCATCAAGCGGATAATTGTACTTTACAGGCACTCCAAAGCATTCTTCAAGAGTTGCCGGCCAATGCCCTGCCACAACCTCCGGATGCTTATCCCATCCCATGAACATTTTTACAATATGCTCATAATAATCTTCTGCTGAGCATACATAATTGTCATCATGGCTTACTCCTGCCTTTATATCCGATTCAGGAAGAGTTATATACTTTTCCGACTTGACAGAGCCATCAGCATTGTACACTGTCATCTTGGTTCCCGGCGCACTCTTTACAGACATCTCAGCCTTGCCGTCACCATCAAAATCATACACAATGAACTGTGTATAATGAGCACCCGAACGTATATTCACGCCCATATCAAGTCTCCACAACAGCTCTCCGCTAAGGCGGTAACAGTCAATATAGCATTTTCCTGTATATCCTTTGATTGATACATCCTGCGAGTTGGTCGGATCCCATTTTACTATGTACTCGTACTCACCGTCACCGTCCACGTCACCTACGCTCATATCATTTACACGGTATGTATATTCCTCTCCGGCAGGTGTAACGCCGCCCCCGGGAATCTGCATCGGAATCTCAATATAGTTGCTGCCGGTGCTCCAAGCCTTCACTGCCTTGCATTTGTCACCCTCTACGCCATTGCTAAGAGGCGCAACACTATACTCATCCTCCATCGTTCCTTCTTTATCTATATAGTTCGTGCTGTCAGTCACTACAGCAAGCTTATTTCCGTTTTTATATACTACATAATCTGTTCCTGTCATGCCTGTCTTAGAGTAACCGCTCACCTCGTCAAGCATCATTCTCCACGCTAAGAATATTCCCTTGTCAGACTTGACTGCAATAAGTCCTCTGTTAAGCTTCTCAAGCTGAGGCTTTAAAACTCTCTTAAGTGGTGTGCGAAGCAGCTCAGATTTCACAATGCCTGCATCTGTGACAGCTTCTACATAAACAAAATGCGGAACATGTGTCGATTTTTTAAGATGATATCCGCAATTTTTCTGCTCTGACATGAGCTTATACTGCATTGTCTGTGTATTTTTATCCGCCCAATACACTCTATAGAGCTTTGCTCCAGCAACCCCATTCCACGCTATATCTGCGCCATTGTCATCTATTCCGGTTAAACTTAGTGTAAATCCCATATTCATCTCCATTCCGCAGACGCATATACGTCAGCATAGATACCATTCTAAATAATAAGGAGCCGCCAAAATGACAGCCCCCTATATACCCCATACTCTTATGGCACGGTGTGTTAATATTTCAATGATTATTTAGCCTGAGCATTAACCTCAGCAATAACATCATTACCACCCTGTGTATACCAGGAAGCAATCTGCTCATTTAACTGATCCTTTGTGATCTCACCACAGATATACTGTGTTCTTGCAACCTTGATGATATCATCAAGTGTTGAACCCATAAGTGAATATGTCTTAGAGTTGTTTAAGTATCCAAGTGCAGGGTTAACTACTGCGTAAGGAATATTGGCAGCATATACTTCATTCTGCTTAAGAACTCTCTCAGACTTCTCAACAGTCGGGCTTGTAGCCTCTAAGTTAGGAATGTAAGCTACTGTCTGGTTAAGAGCTGCATAAGCCTTAGATGCTACTGCATCTTCCTTATCATCATCAATTAAGTAGCCATTCTCATCTAAGTGCCAATGAATACCCTCAAGACCATAGCTTGAAAGTGTAATCATCTCATCATCGCACATCTTATCAAGGAAGTGGAGACAAGCTTCAATCTTCTCCTCTGTATCACATGTTGAAGCAGAGAGAACGAATAAACCGTTGTAACCTGATGTAGCAAGTGTATGGTCATTGATTGTACCTACAAGTGTCATTGCAGCAGGCTCGCTAGGATTTGTAACAGACTTAACATCGTTGCTTACAAAGTAATCCCAGATTCTTCTTGAACCATCAAGAACGTCACAGAATGCTCCGGCAACGCCGTTCTTAACATCCTGATTCCATGTATCTGTACCACGGACTGCCCAGTCATTAGCTATAAGACCATCATCATATAACTTCTTGAACCAGTCAAGAGCCTCAAAATACTCCGGCTGCTCGAATACAGGTCTTAACTCTCCTGCATCATTCTTATACCAGCCATTGCCGACACCAAACCATGTCTGCATTACATCGAAAGGACCTGTGTATGAGCAAAGCTCAAGTCCGTATGTATCATCCTTGCCATTTCCATCCGGGTCACCGTATGTGAACTGATAAAATAAGTTGTATACATCATCAATCGTCTTTGGCTCCTCTGTTATGCCGACAGCCTCTGCCCAGTCTGTTCTGTATCCGAAACCGTTACGTCCAAGTGTTCTTGCACGATATACACCGATTAACTGTCCGTTAACTGTACATGTGTCATTGACAGCCTTGATTGACTGTGAAAGGTTAGGATACTTCTCTGAGTCATAGATGTACTTGCTTAAATCTACGAACGCACCCTGCTCAGCAGCAGATACGATAGCACCATCAATGCTTCCGATAGCCATAATCATTGGCATTGTTGAAGGGTTTGCAAGTGCAAGTGATACCTTCTCTGAAAGAACATCATTTGCAACCCATGTGAACTCTACATGTGTATTTGTATAGTCCTCCATCTTTGCAACAACTTCATCGGCATGATCGCCTGAGAGTGGGCTTCCTTCGAAATCAATTGTCTGGAATGTGATTGTAGGTCTTCCGTTTTCGTCTGTCTTGGCATTATTCTGCTTGTTGCATCCTACACTGCCAAGTACCATGGCAGATGAAAGAACCAAAGCAGTAGCCTTCATTGCTTTACGATTCATATTTTGTTCCTCCTCTTTGTTTTAAAAAGATAAATGATAAATGATTTATAGTATCAAGATCAGCCCTTTACTGCGCCAACCATAACACCCTGTGCAAAATACTTCTGTACAAAAGGATATACAACAAGAATCGGAATGGTTGCAAACATAGTCGCTGCCATCTTAACCGCCTTGTCAGGAGGTGTACCCTGCGCCTCATAGTCAAACTGTGATGTATCGATACCACCTGCAAGAAGTACGATTCTTCTAAGTACTATCTGTACAACCTCTTTTGATGAGTCCTTTAAATAAATCATCGCACTGAAGTAATCATTCCAATGTCCTACAGCGTAGAACAGGGAAATTGAAGCTATAACAGGCTTTGAGAGCGGTAAAACTATCTGCCAGAATATTCTTATATCGCTGCAACCATCTACTCTTGCTGCCTCTTCAAGCTCTGTAGGCAAATCCTGGAAGAAGTTCTTTACAATAATCATGTTGAACGGATTGATTGCCCCCATGAGAATCAGCACCCAGAATGTATTGTAAAGATGAAGTGTCTGCATCCAAATAAATGTAGGAATCATACCGCCGCCAAAGAGCATCGTCACGATTACCATGTTGAGAAGTCCGTTACGGCCTCTTAAATAGCTCTTAGATAGCGGATATGCAAATGTTGTTGTAAAGAACATATTTACTATGGTACCTACTATTGTGACAAAGAGTGAGTTTTTAAGACCTCTGAATACCTCTCCTGTCTTTGCTATGTAATAGTAAGCATTGAATGAAATCTCATGTGGGATAATGAAGAAGGCACGCTCTGTAAGCTCCTTCTCTGTGGCAAACGAACCTGCTATAACATATAAGAACGGAAGCAGTGTTGAAATTCCGACTAAGCCCACAATGACATATATAAGTACATCAACGATTCTTTCGCCGACACTCATTTTTATCTTATTCTGTCTGGTTGTATGATATACAACCTTATCTTCTTTCGCCTTAGCCATATCGAAGCTGCTCCTTTCTAATATATTCCTCGCTCACCGAACTTCTTTGCAAGCCAGTTAGCTGACAATACAAGTATCATACTTACAACAGATTTAAAAAGACCTGCCGCAGTTGACAGTGAATACTGTGCACCTCTGATACCCTTCATATACACATATGTATCAAAAACCTCGGCTGACTTGACATTTAAGTCATTTCTCATAAGGAATATCTGCTCATATCCTGTGTTAAGAAGTCCGCCGACTCTTAAGATGAGCATCATTATTACTGTTCCTTTGATTGATGGAAGTGTTATGTTCCACATAAGTCTCCATCTGCCTGCACCGTCAATTCGTGCCGCCTCATAAAGCTGTGTATCAACACCTGCAAGTGCTGCAAGGAAAATGATTGTACCGTAGCCTGTCTCCTTCCATATTGACTGTCCTACGATAAGACCCTTGAAATACTGAGCCTTGCCCAAGAAATTGACAGGGCTTCCGGTAAGCTTCGTAATAAGTGCATTCACAATACCATCATTTACATTTAAGAGCTGGTATGTGATACTTGCCACAATAACCCATGAAATAAAGTGCGGTACATAGATAAATGTCTGTACAACTCTCTTGTAGCCCGAATGTCTTATCTCATTTAAGAAGAGTGATAAGATAATCGGTGCAGGGAAATAAAGTACAAGGCTTAAAAGTGAGATACCAAGAGTATTCTCAAGAAGCATCATGAAATCTGCCCCTTTAAAGAAATTCCTGAAATTCTGCCAGCCTACAAACTCACTTCCGAAAATGCCTTTAAAAGGACTGTAATTCTGGAAGGCAATTATGATACCTGCCATCGGAATGTAGCGGAAAATAATGAAGTATAAAAGTCCCGGTAAAAGCATCAGGTATAATCCCTTGTGATGTAAAATGAATTTCCAGAATGGAAGCTTCTTATCCATCACTACTGCACATCCGGAGGACTTTCTCTTAGCTGTATGTGCCATTTTTCCTCCTTCTTTCACATAATGAAATTTTGTTTTATTTGCTGTGGCTATGTAACCACCGCATCTAGGTAGATATTACATTCAAATGCAGGTTACATCAATAATCATAATCTCATTTTTTATGCAACTATGCCATATATTACATTGTAAATGCTTACATTTTGTGTATATTGCACATGTATAATCAAAAATAATCATTTATCAACTCTGATTATACTCAGAAGTAAAAGAATGATTATTTTTTATTTAGTAATTTTTATTTGTTTTTTATTGTTTTTAAGTATATTTTTATCTCTTCTTAAATTCCTGTCTGTATTTTCCCGGAGTCACATCCGTCATTTTGCTAAAAAAGCGGATAAAATTCTGGGCATTTGTGTACTTCAAATGTTCTGCTATGCCTGCCACACTCATATCTGTCTGTGTG
>OGOW01003338.1_pt1 | contig 11587 bp, 8 predicted proteins | sample 1552781 | NCBI WGS metagenome assembly OGOW01 (sample SAMEA2580145, study PRJEB22360) | human gut metagenome | biome: human gut; feature: human-associated habitat; material: faeces | place: Denmark | collected 2008/2010
ATACAGGCAATCGTGACATCTGCCTTGTTTGCCTTATGATAATTCAGCATCACTTCATAATCCATTTTATAAATATGGTCACCTGACAGAATCAATACATAATCCGGATTGTACTGCTGCATATAATCCAGATTCTGAAAGATCGCATTAGCGGTTCCTGTATACCATTCACTGTTTGTGCTCTTCTCATATGGAGGAAGTACCGTAACTCCGCCCTCATTTCGATCCAGATCCCACGGAATACCAATTCCGATATGCGTATTCAGACGCAGCGGCTGATACTGTGTCAGTACACCAACTGTGTCGATACCAGAATTAATACAGTTACTTAATGGAAAATCAATAATGCGGTATTTACCGCCAAAAGCGACTGCAGGTTTCGCAACCTTTTGTGTCAGTACTCCCAGTCTGCTGCCCTGACCACCCGCCAGAAGCATGGCGATCATTTCTTTTTTCATCATCTCGCAATCACCTCTTGTATGTTATGATTTTCCATTATATCATACTTTTTCGCATCCGTGAACATAATTTACAATTTTTTTGTTTTTTTCTTCTGTTTTTTATATTTTTTGCACACGTTTTTTTTACTTCAGAAAAACAATGCAGTACTTTTTATGTATGTTTTGCACAATTATTCTTCTATTATATTGGTATATTTGCACATTGTTCTCATAAAAAGTAACACTTTTCATTTTTATCTGACAGAGGTATAATAAAAACATTAAAGATAAGGAGATTTTTATTATGTATCAGATAGACTTTCATAAACCAATCGCCATCCATTTTATTGGTATTGGCGGAATCAGCATGAGCGGACTGGCCGAAGTTCTCCTGGAGGAGGGCTTTACCATCTCCGGTTCCGACTCTAAAAAAAGCCCGCTGACCACCCTTCTTGAAAGCAAGGGTGCAACTCTCTACTACGGACAGCGTGCTTCCAACATTAAGGATTCTGTTGATGTCGTTGTCTATACAGCAGCAATCCATCCGGACAACCCTGAATTTTCCTGTGCAAAGGAAAAAGGAATCCCAATGCTTACCAGGGCACAGCTTCTCGGACAGATCATGCGCAACTACGATACCCCGATCGCTGTATCCGGAACTCACGGAAAGACTACCACCACTTCCATGATCTCTCATATTCTTCTTAAAGGAGACTGTGATCCTACTATCAGTGTCGGCGGTATCCTTCCGGCAATCGGAGGAAACATCCGTGTCGGTAATTCAGAGACCTTCCTTACCGAAGCATGCGAATACACCAACAGCTTCTTAAGCTTTTTCCCAAAGATCAGTATTATCCTCAATATAGATGCTGATCATCTGGATTTCTTTAAGGATATTGATGACATCCGTCATTCCTTCCGCAGATTTGCTGAGCTTCTTCCGGCAGACGGCGCACTGATCATCAATGCCGACACTCCGAAATACGAGGAGATCATAAAGGAGCTTCCATGTAAGGTCATCACCTACAGTCTGGAGAAAGAAGCAGATTACACTGCCGACAATATCACTTATGATGAATTCGGACACGCTTCCTTCCGTGTACTCCATAACGGCAGTCCAATCGGAACCTGCTCTCTCAAAGTTCCGGGAATCCACAATGTTTCCAACGCACTGGCCTCCATTGCCTGCGGACAGCTCCTTGCTCTTTCTGATGATGTTATTTTTGAGGGACTTAAGAGCTTTACCGGAACAGACCGAAGATTCCAGTACAAGGGACAGATCGGCGGAGTCACGATCATTGATGATTATGCACATCATCCAACAGAAATCGAGGCAACTCTCCACGCTGCAAAGAATTATCCACATAAAAAAATCTGGTGTGTATTCCAGCCGCATACTTATACCCGTACCAAGGCTCTCCTTCCTGAATTTGCCAAAGCTCTTTCCCTGGCAGACCATGTTGTCCTTGCTGACATCTATGCAGCCAGAGAAACGGATAACCTCGGGATTTCCTCCGCTGATCTCCAGAAACTGATTGCGGATCTTGGTACTCCATGTGAATATTTCCCAACCTTCGATGAAATCGAAAACTTTTTACTCGAGAATTGTACACAGGGTGACCTGTTGATAACTATGGGGGCCGGAGACGTTGTAAATATTGGAGAACAGCTTCTCGGAAAGTAAGTTATCCACATTATCCACATGCTTATGCACATTTTTAATGCCACATAGCATGTGGATTTTTATTACTCTTTGTCGTTTACATAAGTGTATATGCAGTCAGTTCAAAATCCTTTATTTTATACGTTTTTTCGACATTTATCCTGGTTGCAGATAATTTTATTACTGTTTTTCTTTCCACATTATCCACATTATCCACATTTTATTGTGGAAATCTTTCGCAGCAAAATACCCTATTCTCATTTGAAAAAGGTTGTGCTATAATCCAATTGTTCCAATCTGCCGTTGTTTTGACGGCATATAACCGGAATTTTCTTAGAAAGTGAGCGATATTTCATGGCAACGATCACATTACAGAACTCCTCCCTTATGGAGGTCACGATTTTATCGAACACATTTATTGACAATTATATGCCGGAGGCAAATGGAGAGTTCGTCAAAGTATATATCTACCTTTTACGTTCACTCTCCAATGCTCCGGTTTCTTTCAGTCTGGAGCAGATGGCAGATCGTCTGCTGTGTACCGAGAGAGATATTCTCCGTGCACTGAAATACTGGGCAAAGCAGGAACTGATCGCCCTTGATTTCACAGACAGCAATAAACTCTGCGGTATCGTGCTGCTCTCTCCCGACGGACAGAAGCAGACAGTTTCTTCTGTTTCCGCCTCCCGGGAAACTGCTTCCGCAGCAGAACAGCCGGCAGTTTCACCAGCGTCAGTGTCAGTTTCCGCTCCTGAAACTTCCACAGACGAAGCCTCTGTTAAGCAGAAGCAGGAACTGACGCCTGACCGGATCCGTGAACTGAAACAGAATGAAGAGATCATTCAGATTCTTTACATTGCCGAACAGTATCTTGGCAAGACCCTGACTCCTACCGAAAGCCAGAAGCTGCTTTTCTTTTATGACGGACTGGAGCTGAGTGCAGATCTTATCGAGTATCTCCTTGAGTACTGCGTCAGTCATAATCATAAGAGCATCCGTTATATTGAGAAAGTTGCCATTGCCTGGGCAGAAAACGGAGTCACCACTGTTGAGCAGGCAAAACAATCCTGCTCCCGCTATAGCCGGGAATACTTCGCTATTCTTAAAGCACTGGGGATCACTAACCGTAATCCTGTTGAGACAGAGGTTACACTTATGGATACCTGGCTTAAAACCTACGGTTTTTCCATGGAGATCATTCAGGAGGCATGCAGCCGCACTGTACTCCAGACCGGCCAGGCGAGTTTCCAGTATACAGACAAGATTCTTGAGGGATGGAAGAAAAAAGAGGTCAGAACTCTCGATGATATCCGCTCTCTGGACAGTGAACATCAGAAACGCCGCCAGAACAAAAAAAATGCCAGGAAACCGGCCGCACCTGCTTCTAATAACCGTTTCAACAATTTTCAGCAGCGAGAGTATGATTTTGATGAATACGAAAAGCATCTGCTGAATCAATAGACAGAACGTAACTGTTCACTCCGTTCGCAGTAACGACAGTACTTATCTGATTTTCAAAGGAGATAACGTGGCTTTACAAAATTTTCAATATGATACCATCATGAGAGAATACAGCCGTCGTCAGTCTGAGGTACAGCGTGCCCTGGAGGAACGGCGCAGGGAAGCATATTCCAAAGTTCCAAGACTTTTGGAGATCGACCAGGAAGTGGCATCTTTGAGTGCCCGCAAGGCTCGTGCCCTGCTGCTCGGACAGCCTGCTTCGATCGAAGAACTGCGTCAGGAAGTCGCCGCACTTGCCAAAGAGCGGATCTCTCTTCTTAAGGCAAACGGCTTTCCTGCCGATTACCTGAGACCGCATTATTTCTGCCGCGAATGCCAGGATACCGGCTATACTGACGGACACCGCAAGTGTTCCTGTTTCAAAAAAGCCGAGATCGAGCTTCTTTATACACAGTCCAATCTCACAGAGATTCTCAAAAAAGAAAATTTTGAACACTTTTCTTTTGACTGGTATTCTGATACAATAAAAAATGAAGCAACAGGATTAACCGCCCGCCAGACAGCACAGCGGGCCTATGACACCGCCTGGAATTTTGTGCAGGACTTTGATTCCCGTTTCCAGAATCTGTTTTTTTACGGCAGCACCGGCGTCGGGAAAACCTTTCTTTCCCACTGCATCGCCAATGCACTTCTGGAAAGTTCTCACTGCGTTTTGTATTTTTCTGCGTTTGACCTGTTTGACAGCATGGCTCAGACGGCTTTTTCCAGAAAATCCGAGACAACTCCGGGCGAGAATTTCATCCTTGACTGTGATCTGTTGATCATTGATGATCTGGGCACAGAGCTTACCAACAGCTTTGTATCCTCTCAGTTATTTTTATGCATCAACGAGCGTATTGCTCGACGTAAATCAACGGTCATTTCAACCAATCTGACACTGGAGGATTTTTCATCCACCTATTCCGAGAGAACTTTTTCCCGGATTGCAAGTAACTATCAGATGGTGAAGCTGATCGGCAAAGACATCCGAATACAGAAAATATTTTTAGGAGGAAAATAAAGATGGCACAGTTAAACAACAAGGAGCTGACTACACTTCCGGTGGGAAGACTGGGACTCATCCCTCTGGAAAGTTGTCGCCCCCTTGGCGAAAAGGTCAATGAATGGCTTGTAAAATGGAGAAACGAAAGAGAACATGAAGAGATGAGATCTTTCGCATTTGAAGGATATCAGCGCGATTCCTATATTGTCAATGCCAAAACACCTCGTTTTGGTTCCGGTGAAGGTAAAGGTGAGGTCAACGAATCTGTTCGTGGTGATGATATCTATCTTATGGTGGATGTAACAAACTACAGCCTGACCTACCGCATCAGCGGATTCACTAACCTGATGTCACCAGATGACCACTTCCAGGATCTGAAGCGTGTGATTGCAGCTATCGGCGGTAAGGCACGCCGTATCAACGTTATCATGCCATACCTTTATGAGAGCCGCCAGAGCAAGCGTACCGGCCGTGAATCCCTGGACTGTGCTTCTGCACTTCAGGAACTGACCGGCATGGGCGTAGAAAACATCATCACCTTTGATGCACACGATGCCCGTGTACAGAACGCTACACCTCTTCACGGTTTTGAGACCATCCAGCCTGCTTACCAGTTTATCAAAGCTCTTCTCAAACATGAGGAAGGACTCCATATCGACAATGAACATTTCATGATCATCAGCCCGGATGAGGGAAGCATGAGAAGAGCGATCTATCTTGCCAACGTTCTTGGTGTGGACATGGGTATGTACTACAGACGACTGGATTACACACGCAAGGTAAACGGACGTCACCCGATCGCCGCTTACGAATTCCTCGGACCAAAGCTTGAAGGCAAGGATGTCATCCTTATTGACGACATGATCTCCTCCGGCTACAGTATTCTTGAGATTGCATCTCTGCTTAAGAAACGTGGTGCAGGAAGAATCTACATCTGTTCAACCTTCGGTTTCTTCACAGATGGTCTTGAGAAATTTGATGATGCGGCAAGAAACGGAATTTTTGATAAGCTTCTTACTACCAACCTTATCTATCAGACTCCGGAACTCCTGGCAAAACCATACTATATCAGCTGTGATATGAGTAAATACATCGCACTGATCATTGACACTCTGAATCATGATATGTCTATCAGTCATCTGTTGAACCCTGCTGACCGAATCAAACGCTGTGTTGCAAATTATATGGCTCAGAGCGAAGAAAAATAATTACCACTTATTTTTCCTGCTATAAAGCGAAAAAACTCCCCATAGAAAAGATGCATAAAACATCTTTCCTATGGGGAGTTTTATTGTTATGCTCCTGCCTCATCCTGCCGCTCATTCGACTGTTTCTTATCAGCAAGCTCCTGAATTACAGACATTGCCAGATTCAGGGAATCTATTTCTATCTCCTCTGCAATCGGAAGATATGTATAATCCTCAATTTCCTGATATTCTTCCATGCGGTTTGACAGAAGCGTTTCTTTTTCTCTGATCTCGTCATCGAGATTCTCTTTGCCTGTCTGCAGGCGGTCATGCCGGTCAAGGAACCTCTTCTTGACTCTCCTGCACTTCTCAAGTTCACGGATCGTTTTCATGTAGAAAAACATCTCCAGAAGGAAAAGACAGATTCCTCCGGCTGCAGTTACAGCTGCCAGCATAGTTTCTTTAAAATGAATTCCAAAAATCAATGCACCTGCCAGGAACAGGATAATCGTCATACAGATTCCTGCGTTCTGTATCTGATTCTTACGCTCAAGGGTATGGATATGTTCCTCTGTCAGTCCTTCTCCATGAACTCCCTCCAGTTTTCGAAGAGAATCCTCCTTTACACGCATCTCCGTTCTCTGCTCTTCCAGTTCATGGATTTCTCTGTTCAGCTGTTCAATGGAACGACGCAGCTTTTGTTTTTCTGCAAGATCTTCTTTATTGCGACGCTCCACCTGCACCTGATATCCCTTACGTGACATCTTGAGCATCTGCAGGATCCGTCCAAGGTCTTTCTGCTGTGCATCCTGCATCACTCTTCCATTTACAAGAACAGATGCATTCAAAAGTGCCTGAAGGCCATGATACAGTGCCTTCCCCTCTGCCACAGGTCTGTGTCCAGGGTCTTTGAATCTTTCAATGTAATCACCGATCAGGGTTCCTCTGTACTGTTCCTTCAATTTCTCGATATCATATGCCGGACGGGATTCATCCAGAACCTCCACAATGTTTCCCATTGTTTTGAGACGTTCTGCCAGAAGAAGGCTTCCCGGAGAACGCGTTCCCTGTATGATAACATGGTATATATTCTTTCCACCGCGCTTCATGATCTCATTACGCAGCATTTCTTCCAAAGTATACTGTGTGACACCCTCTTTGACCGTCAGATAAAGGTTCTGATAAGAACGAGAAGCAAATGGTACAAAACGTGTTCTGACGGTACCCTGATCATAGGTTCCTTCTATATAACCATGTTCTCCCAGATCATTTCTGTCAACAGGCTCCAGCGCACCCGGATACAGGCACCAGTCCTTAAACAAATTCTGATGCTGATGTCGGTGCCCCAGTGCAATATAGTCAAATCCACCCTCTGCCAGTTTACGGGAATCCAATGGTATATGCTGCTCATCTCCTCCATGAGCCATCAGAACATGAAATCCTCTTTTGTCAGATTTTTTCCAGTCATCATACAGTGCTTCATGAATCTCCCGATGTTCATAGCTCAGTCCATATACATAGATATTTTGATCTGGAATTTCAATGCAGGTTCGATTTTCTTCCTTAAAAAAGGATACATTCTGATTCCATTGAAAGGTCCGATAAAAAGAATTTTCCCTGATGTAGTCATTGTCTCCTGCCATAAGAAAAATTCTGGTATTCGGAATCGTGGCAAAAAGGTCATTTATCTCTCTCAGCTCACTCAAAAGCGGCTGTCGGTGAAAGAGATCTCCGGCTATAAATAGCAAATCCACCGGGCTTTTGCGTATTGCTGCAATTACCCGGCGGAATGTTTCCCAGATTTCTTCTTCCCGCTCGCGACTCCACGGACAGCCTCTGTCAGGCACTGCTCCAAGGTGTACATCTGCAAGATGAATAAATCTTATCATTTAATTATTACTCCTTATAAATCACAATTATTTACAGTTCTCGGGAACGGAATCACATCACGGATGTTGCCCATTCCTGTCAGATACATTACACAACGCTCAAATCCAAGACCATATCCGGAATGACGGGTAGAACCATATTTGCGAAGATCCATATAGAACTGATACTCCTCAGCTTTGAGTCCAAGCTCTTCCATACGGGTTCTGAGTTTCTCATAGTCGTCCTCTCTCTGGCTTCCTCCGATGATCTCACCGATTCCTGGAACGAGGCAGTCCATAGCAGCAACTGTCTTGCCGTCTTCGTTCTGCTTCATGTAGAAGGCCTTGATCTCCTTCGGATAATCTGTAACGAATACCGGTTTCTTAAAGATCTGCTCTGTCAGATAACGCTCATGCTCTGTCTGAAGATCGCATCCCCAGAATACCTTGTAATCAAATTTGTCGTTGTTCTTCTCAAGAATCTCAACAGCTTCTGTATAAGTTACATGTGCGAATTCAGAATTAAGCACATGGTTCAGTCTGTCAAGAAGCCCCTTGTCCACGAAGGAATTGAAGAAGTTCATTTCCTCCGGTGCATTCTCAAGAACGTAACGGATCACATATTTCAGCATAGCCTCCGCAAGTTCCATGTCATCCTGAAGATCCGCAAACGCACACTCCGGCTCGATCATCCAGAACTCAGCAGCATGACGGGTTGTATTGGAGTTCTCTGCACGGAAAGTCGGTCCGAATGTATAAATATTACGAAATGCCTGTGCAAAAGTCTCACCATTCAGCTGTCCACTTACGGTAAGATTGGTCTCCTTTCCAAAGAAATCCTGTGAATAATCAACCTTTCCGTCTTCTGTCATCGGCATATTCGCAGGATCCAGTGTCGTTACCTGGAACATCTCTCCGGCACCCTCACAGTCACTTCCTGTGATCAGTGGTGTATGCACATAAACAAATCCTCTTTCCTGGAAGAATTTATGGATTGCATATGCACAGAGAGAACGCACACGGAATACAGCCTGGAAGGTGTTTGTTCTCGGTCTTAAATGTGTCATGGTTCTTAAATACTCAAGGCTGTGACGTTTCTTCTGCAGCGGATAATCCGGTGCGGAGCTACCCTCTACAAATACCTCTGTCGCCTGGATTTCAAATGGCTGCTTTGCCTGTGGGGTAGCTACCAGTGTACCTTTTACAATGATGGCTGCTCCAACGTTCAGCTTGGAAACCTCTGCGAAATTCTCCATGTTATCATGATATACGATCTGAAGAGTTTCAAAAAAGCTTCCATCATGGAGTACGATGAATCCAAAAGCCTTGGAATCACGAACGCTTCGTACCCATCCGCCTACCGTGATCTCTTTATCAAGATACTGCTCACGGTTTCTGTAAATTTCTTTCACTGTTGTCAGTTCCATAATCTATACCTCATTCCTCATATTCAGGATTACACGTCCCTGCGGACCTCCAAATGTCCGTATCGAATTAAGTATAGACTATTCTTATGGTTCGTGCAAGGAGTAATTGCCCTGATACACAGAAAAATCCCGCATACCGGAAGCAGTCCGGTACACGGGATCATATGCCTGATCAGTAGATTGATGCATCAATGCTTCCTGTGTTCAGATATGTGATACAGTAATAATAAATTCTCTTAAATGTTTTGGTCGTGTAATGCAGTCCGTCATCAGAAGCAGCATCCGTTCCGGAATAAGAGGAATTCGTTCCGTAGCCCTTCTTCATCAGTACACTGTAAGTATCAATATACTTATAATTCAGTGAAAGTCCGGAGTGGATCTTACTGTTAAACTCTCTTACCTGCGCTTCTGTACGTGCACCTTTTCCTGCTTTCGTGATCATAACACTGTTGATCGGATTGACAGACATGTAAAACAGTTTACAGTTTTTGCTCTTCAGTGTAGAAGCAATGTCGGACATATAACTGATGTAATTGCTGATGTTTGCCATGTCGTTGATGCCCAGATTAAAAACAACCGCAATCGGTTTGCTTCCTTTGGTTTTGTTGATTTCGTTTATAAGCTGAGTATATCCTGTGCTCTGAAACCAGCTAAGTCCCTGTCCGGCTTTTGCAATAAAAGAAACATCGCTGGTCACGGAACTGCTTACCTGTTTATTCAGAGTTGCCTTCATTCCTGCAGTACGGGAATCTCCTACGAAGATCACCTTACTGTACTTCATTCCAATGGCAGGTTTTGACATATTTGCAGAACTGATATCTTTTTCCATTGTACGGTTGAACACCGTTGCATAAAGGGTCGTAGTCTTGCTTATTTTAACCAGCTCTCCGGCTTCATAATCCGGCGATGTTGCAGATCCTGTACGTCTGGTTTTTGACCATCCCATGAATGTATAACCCGTTGCATTGGAAGCTGACGGAAGCTTCAGGTATCCGTCTTTACCAAGTGTTACTGTTTTCCATACGCTTCCATTTGCTTTACAGAGATTCACACTTACAGACTGCATCTGTACTGCATAGTACTTGATATTTCTACTGATCTTAATCTTTGTTCCAGCCTTCTTTGCAGTGGATGTCTTTCCATTTACTGTCGTAGACCATCCAAGGTTCACATAGCCCGATCTGGATGGCACTGTCGGGAGAGTATAATAAGTGCCCTCTTCTACTTTTTTCTGAAGTTTCCGATATGTGGAATTACTGCTTCCATTTCCCAGATAAAAGCTTACTGTATAATACCTGCTTTTTCTGCGGACTGCGTACAGATTCATATCCCTGGTGACTTTTACACTTGCTCCGGCTTTATATACCACTTTGGTACTGCCTTTCTGTGTCGTCCACCCAAGATTCTGATATCCGACTGCATTCGGAACACTTGGAAGCTTAATCGTGGTATTTAATGTTACGTTTCTTGTCAACGCTGTATATGTTTTGCTTTTGCTGGTACCTGAATTATTATTAAACTTCACAGTATAGACCATTTTGGCTGCCGATACTTTCTGGGAAGCTGCCGGCATTATGATCAGTGCTGCTGCGAAAAGTGCCAGCAAAAGCCACTTCATGTAAAAGGCTTTTCCGGTTCTTTCTGTTTTTTTCATTTAAACAAACTCCTTCTGAAATCCATATCCAGTCCCGGTGTGCCTCCTTTTTTACAGAGTGCTGATAAATCTCATAAATGCATCCCTGCCCTCTGGTGTGCATTTATAAACACCGGCATCCTCCAGAACATGAACAAATACATTGCCCACCTCTTTGCGGAGAACATCCTGAATATTATCTTTGTCAAGTTTCTCGTATTTCGGCAGAAATTCTGCAACCCATGCAGCATGTTTCTCGATCTTTTCATTAGAAGCGATATCCTTGCCGCTCAAAATATACTCTTCCAGAAGTTCCAGTTCTTCTTTCAGACGTGCCGGAAGAACGGCCAGGCCCATAACTTCAATGAGACCAATATTTTCCTTCTTGATGTGATGGTAACATGCATGTGGATGATAAACGCCAAGCGGATTCTCTTCTGTTGTAATATTGTTTCGAAGTGTCAGATCCAGCTCAAAAGTATCTCCCACCTTACGTGCGATCGGCGTGATGGTATTATGAGGCTCACCGTCTGTCTCTGCAAAAACAAATGCAGCTTCGTCTGTATAGCCTCTCCAGTTTTCCAGCACATGTGTCGCCAGATCGATCAGTCTCTTCTCATCTTTACTCCGGATACGCAAAACAGAAAGCGGCCATTTCACGATACCGGCTTCTACATCTTCATATCCTGGAATCGTCACATGCTTCTCGATCTCAGCCTTCGCCATGGCAAATGTATAATGTCCGCCCTGGAAGTGATCATGGCTCAGGATAGAACCACCAACGATCGGAAGATCCGCATTGGAGCCAAGAAAATAATGCGGAAACAGTTTTACAAAATCAAACAGTTTAATGAATGCATTTCTCT
>OGOW01003342.1_pt1 | contig 11582 bp, 8 predicted proteins | sample 1552781 | NCBI WGS metagenome assembly OGOW01 (sample SAMEA2580145, study PRJEB22360) | human gut metagenome | biome: human gut; feature: human-associated habitat; material: faeces | place: Denmark | collected 2008/2010
GCATTTCGACAGAACCGGTTTCATGGACATAGATATGCCCGGTGCTCGGTGAAATCACGCCTTCGTAAGGGCGCAGTGCCGAGGCGATGGTGATGGTATTTGTCGGTGTGCCGCCTACCATAAAATGTACATGGGCATCCGGTCTGCCGATCATTTCGCGGATCATATCCGCGCAGGCGTGAGAAAATTTGTCGTCACCATAGCCGTCTGTATGCTCCATATTCGTCTCCTGCAGCGCCGCCATCACCTTCGGGTGCGCGCCGAGACTGTAGTCACTTCTAAAATAGATCATAGGAAACCTCCTGCAAATTTATATCTACCCACATCATAGCACCCGCAGGGCAAAAGGTCAATCAAAATGCGCGCAGCAGAACAAGTCAAATAGTGAAAATGATTTTATTTTTTTGTATATGATTTGACTTATTTGTTTCATATTTTATTTACTATACGAAAAAGTAAAAAAGAATGAAGAAACAAATAAAAAATTTTGAGAAAACATTGCATAAATAAAAATGAAACGGTAGAATCTAAAATGAAAGGGGAGTGGGAAATATGACGACAGAAGAATTACTCGAACTTTTGGATCAAGTACAAAAAATGAAGTGCGAAAGCGCTGTATTAGAGATCAAAAGTGCAGAAGCCGGATGCCCTAAGAGGCTTTATGACACATTATCCGCTTTTTCAAATCAGGACGAAGGCGGCGTTCTGTTGTTCGGGGTGAAAAAGGAAGATGATTTTAAGGAAGTCGGCGTTTATGATGTGCAGGATCTGCAAAAAAAGATCAATGAGCAGGCCCTGCAGATGGAGCCGGTCGTACGCCCCCTGCTGACCGCAGTCGAAAAAGACGGGCGCTGCTTTGCAGCTGCGGAGATTCCCGGTATGGATTTGGCCGAGAGACCCTGCTTTTATCGCGGACACGGCAGACTGCGCGGCTCCTTCGTTAGGATCGGAGACAGCGATGAACCGATGACCGAGTATGAGATCTACAGCTATGAGGCGTTTCGAAAAAAATATCAGGATGATATCCGCAGCATACCCCGCGCGGTCATGTCCGCACTGGACCAAAATGCAGTGGACGCATATCTGAACAAGCTGAAACAGGGCGAGCCCAATCTGGCCGCACTGACGGACGGAGAGCTCGGCGAACTGATGAGCATCACCCGAGACGGCGCGGCGACGCTGAGCGCTGTGCTTCTGTTCGGTCTCTATCCGCAGGCGTATCTGCCGCAGCTTTGCATCACAGCCATTGCAGTACCGGGCACCGAGATCGGTGACCTCGGCAGCGCGGGAGAACGTTTCATCGACAACAAACGGATCGAAGGCAGCATACCGCAGATGCTGTACACCTTAGAGACCTCCAGCTGTTCCTCCCGGGACAGTTCCGGCATAATCGTAGGAATCCGCCTCGCCATCATGCTTTTTCCGCTTCCCGATTCTCCCAGGATTCCAAGGCATTCCCCTCGCTGAACCTCAAAGTTTACATGGCGGACAAGCTCTTTTTCCGGTCTGCGCGGAATTTTTAACGTTACGCACAAGTCTTCTGCCCGTATCACTGTGCTCATACATTCACCTCCTTCGGATCAAGAACATCCCGCAGTGCGTCTCCCATCAGGTTGAAGGCAGATACCAGGATCACGATCGCGACACCAGGAACGATCATCTGGGTGGGGTTGCTTGTGAGGACATTTTTTGCCTCATTTAACATCGCTCCCCATTCCGGTGTCGGTGCCTGTACACCGAGTCCCAGGAATGAAAGCGTAGAAATATTGATGATCGCCCATCCGACATCAAGTGACGCGAGAACCGCAAGATCCGCCGCAATAGACGGCACCAGATGACGGAACAGGATGAATCTCTCCGGAGTTCCCACGCATCTGGAAAACTGGACGAAATTGCGGTCTCTGTGCTGCATGACTCCCGTCCGGATCATTCGTGCATACCAGGCCCATTTAATGAACACATTTGCAAGGATCACATTCTGGACATTGATTCCCAGAAGTGCCACCACTGCAAATACCATGATCTGGCTTGGAAAAGATAACATCACATCCACCACCCGCATGATCAGTTCTTCTGTAATACCACGGAAATACCCGGCCAGAAGTCCCATCAGAGCGCCAAGACCGATGGTACCTAACATAGTCAGTACGGCCAGACCAAGAGTCGGCCGGATTCCATACAACATTCTGGATAAGATACAGCGGCCCAGATTATCGGTTCCCAATGGGTATTCCAGACTGAATGGAGCAAATTTATGAAGAATGTCCGCTGCATATGGGTTGTGAGGTGCGATTACCGGAGCAAAAATTCCAAGAAGCGCAACCAGAATCACGATTCCTACACTTCCCACAGCGGTTTTATTATGTAAAAAGCGGTGAAGCATTATGCCCCCTCCTTTCTCATACGTGGATCGGAAATTGTCTGCAGAATGTCAAACAGAAGGTTAAATCCAACAAACAGGACTCCGATCAGAAGCACATACGTCTGGATCACCGGATAATCCCGGTTAAAAATAGAACTGATGCAGAGCGTCCCGAGTCCAGGCCATGCAAACACATTTTCCACCACGATCGTTCCTGAGATCAGCTGCGGAATGCTCATTCCGACTGCAACGATACAGGTGTGCATGGAGTTTTTCAGGATATGTTTTACAAGGATCAGCTTCTGGGGCAGCCCCCTGACATTCGCGTAAAGGACATAATCCTGCTTCATATTTTCCAGCATGTTGTTGCGGATCAGACGGATATAGGTAGAAATATAGCTGAGTGACACCGTGAATGCCGGGAGGATCAGATGTTTCCATGTTCCGTTTCCGCTTGTCGGAAGAAGATCCAGCCTGATGGATACAAGCCACATGAGAAGTAGTCCCACCCAGTATGCCGGCATCGCCGTTGTCATAAAGACGATGGCTCTCATGATCTTATCGAACCATCCATCTTTATAGACAGCGCAGAGAAAGCCGATCGGCAGACTTAAAAGAATCACCATCACAAAGGAAACACCCGCCAGCTGGAGTGTCGCAGGCATGCATCTTGCCAGTTCACCCGCCACAGTTCTTTTCGGATTTACATAACTGATTCCAAAATCTCCCTGCAGGCAATCCGCAAGCCAGGAAAAATACCGCACAAGATATGGCTTATCAAGTCCCAGCTCTGCACGGACTTCCGCGATGGCCTCTTCTGTTATGATGGGCACCTGGCGGACACGCAGCGCTACCTCCGCCGGATCTGACGGGATCAGGTTGATAAATACAAAGCATACAAATGAAATCACGATCAGAAGCGGGATCGCTGAAAGGACTCGCTTAATGACGTATTGTTTCATGAAATGAAAATCTCCTTTCCTTTTTTGAACATCAAAAAAAACTCCAGATATATGCACAACAAGCCGCCCGGATGGACGGCCTGTCAGATCGGGCTTTATCTCAGTCTCCGACTGAGATAAACGCTCCGCGAGGATGCGCAGTGATTCTGTAAAGAATATGTCAGCTTGCGCTGACCAGAATCACGCGCCAAGTCTCACGGACGTTCGACTTGAATTTTTACTCAAAATAGAAATCCGCAAACGGAACCTCATACTGAGTCTGTGTGAAATGGAATCCCTGAAGGTCTGAGCGGTAGATCGCCTTGTTGCACTCGTAAGTGAGCGGAATGTATACCGCATCCTCATGAAGTCTTGTCAGAACGAATGTATAGAGTTCCTGACGTTTTGTCTCATCGGTGGACACAAGAATATCTGTGATCGCCTGGTCGATATCTGCCTTGTCCTCAAGACCGAGCTGTGCGGCATAGTCACCGTAAACCGGCGCGCGCATAGCCGCAAGGGAAGACTGCGGGTCATACGGCGTACCCCAGCAGATATTGAATACCATGTCAAAGTTTCCTGCCTTCATGTTATCGCGGTAGGACTGTTCTTCCTCCCCGTGTATGTTTAAGGCGATTCCGATCTTCTGATATTCGCTCTGAAGATACTCGGCGATCGCCTTCTCAGTCACGCTGTCGCTGTTGTAAAGAAGATCAATATTTAACTTCTGACCATCTTTTTCACGGATCTTGTCCGCTCCAACGACCCATCCGGCTTCGTCTAACATACTCTGGGCAAGCTCCACATCGTATGCGTACGGCTCAAGGTCGATATCGCAGTACGGAACTGTCTTCGCAAACAGAGTGTCTGCCGGCTGCTCAAGTCCATAGAAGATGCCGTCGGAAATTGCCTGCTTGTTGGTCGCGTGCTGAAGCGCCTGGCGGACTTCCTTATCCGCAAGGACATCTCTTGTCGTGTTTAATACGATCTGACGGGTAGATGTCGGGTCAGAAAGGGATACTGTAAATTTATCGTTTCCTGTGTACTGGTTGATAGCGTCCGCGTCGATCATGTTTTTACCGAAAATCATGTCGATCTCGCCTTTCTCCAGCGCAAGGATTCTCGTCTGGTTATCCGGGATCACCTTAACTGTGATCTTTTTGATCTTCGGCTGTTCACCCCAGTAATTTTCATTTGCCTCAAAAACGGCATATTCGTCTGTCACAAAATCAGTCAGGACATACGGACCTGTTCCGATATACGCGTTGACTCCGTCCTTTGTGCTTCCATCCTTCATCGCCTTCGGAGAGATCATGGCAAACGGTCTCGTAACACCAAGCTCTGTTAAAAGCGGGTAGTAAGGCTCGGAGAGTTCGATCACGAAGGTCTTATCATCCGGTGCCGATACGCCCACGAGAAGATTCATCATCTCCAGCCATGTATGACGGTCCTTGTTCTCAATGATCGCGTCAAAGTTTGCCTTGATCGCGTTTGCGTCGCAAACTTCCCCGTCGGAGAATTTCACGCCGTCACGAATGTGGAATGTATAGGTCTTTCCATCATCACTGATGTCCCAGGACTCCGCCAGGCATCCCTCATATCCATCTGCCGTAATGTTTACAAGTGTCTCATAAAGCATCTCCTGGGCATACATTTCTCCTGCGTAGAGATGTGGATTTAAATCGCGGATATCGCGATAGTTTACAAATACAAGTTCTTCTTTTGCTTCAGAAGAACCGGTTTCCGATGCTGCGGCACTTGTTTCCGTTCCTGCTGCCGTTGTTGTCTCCGCTGTGTTTCCTGCTCCGCATCCGGTCAGGGATGCCGCCATAAGACCTGCCAGGCACAGGCCAGCTACTCTTTTTTTCATAATGCCTCCTCTTGAGTATGCGGGGGATCACTCCTGTTTTTTGTGCTCCCCGCTTGTGTCTGTTTTTTGCAGGGACTACTATATCATAGTTAGTCGAAACTTACCAATGCCATTTCATAGGGGATTAGTTATAACAAAAGCGTATAACACCGGTAATTTCTCATATGATATTACTCATATAAGTACCATCTGCTATACGCTTTTCATATAAATCTTTCCGTCCCTTTACAATTCCCTGCGGATATCCATTCCTGATTGGTTCCTCCAACGAATTTTTGGGCTTCAAATATGCGGATCTGCTGAATCATTACTGACTGACATCATCACTGTAAATAAGTCTTCAATTTCCCCAGATACTGCTCTGCCTCCGCAGACAGCGAGGCATTCTCCGCCACTACATATCCGAATGCCAGGAACGGTTCACAGTCCTCAATTTTAAGTGCTTTGATCCCGTATTTCTGATAGCCTGACGGGACGATATCGATCCCCAGACAGCACACATCAGAATGCAGGAGCAGGTTATTGATCATGTAATCACTGTTTGTATAAAACCTGTCATTCATATGCTGTTCCGAGATGAACGCACCGACGCTGATTCGCTCGATATGATGTTCCATGGCAAAGAAATCTTCTGTCTCCGTCACAAATTTCATACCCTTCAGCTCAGAAAAGCGGATGGTTTCCCGTTCATATAAGGGATTGTTTTCCCCCACATAAACGCAGATTCCTCTGAGTGCCAATTTATAAAATTCCAGTTTTTTATGCCACATGATATGCTGAAAGCACGGCATCTGCGCCTCCGCGAAATAGACGATCCCGATCTCTGAGATCCTTGCCGCCACGTTATCTGTGATCTCCTCCACAGTTCCTTCCCGGTATTCATATTTTATCTGCTCTCTACCGCCCTGATACAGCTGCACCATCAGTTTTGTGAGCAGGCCACTCCTGTAACCGGACACCGAAAATCTTCTCCCGTTCGGCCGCTCCGACATCGAACGGATGACATTGGAGTGTTTTAAGATGCTCATCGCATGACCATAGAGTTCTTCCCCCTGTGGTGTCATCTTGATTCCCTTGTTGCTTCTCTCCAGAAGCGTCACATGCAGCTCTTTTTCCAGACTGTTTAACACGCGGCTCACATTCGGCTGTGTTGTATATAATTTCTCTGCCGCGCGGTTCAGGCTCCCATACTCCACCGCCGCCGCAAAATATTCCAGCTGTTTGATCTCCATTTTTAATTCCTTCCCGTTCATAAACATACGCTGCCGTACAGTTGTCTGTGATATGTTAGCATAGACTAACTTTTAAGGCAAGCAATTTTTCTTGCCAATGACGGTAATTCTGGTAAAATGTAATTATCTACGACAGAGGAGTGACATCCATGGTTACATTAAATGATTATCTTTATTCCGGCGATACCATGTTCAAAATTTTAAAAAACTACAGCCAGGACCTGAAGAAAGAGGCAAAATGCACCGGCAATGAGATCGACCTGATGCATGCGAACTTTCTGCTCCAGATCCGGGAGCTGCTTGAACACAATGATTTCCTTACTGCCCAGTCCCAGAAGATCCGGGAATTTTATATCCATATGGCGAAGGAATATCCACTTTTGGCCTTTAACTTCAAAGGGCGCATCAAATCCCTGATCCGCGCGGAGGCAAAGTTCAACGGCTACATTGTTGAATATATCTACGATTACTATATGGAAAATAAGGCCTACCCGTCGATTTCCGAACTCAAGCAGCGCCTCAGCTGTTTTCGGGATCTGATCGCATACCGGATCGTGACTTCTCTGCCGAAATGCTACCTGAAACCTGATGAATCTCAGGAAGAAGCTGACCTCCGATACCTCTACCAGATCGCCAACGAACTTCCGGGCTTTCTCGAAGAGCGGGGATTTACCGCGGAACCGGCCTGCGGTGTGAAGAAAAGCACCTCGCCGTTATTAAACGATGATGTGAAGTCTTACTATCGCGACTATATCTGTGGAAATACTTCTGAGGACTACCAGTCACTCCACATCACCTTCTACGACAACAGCTCCCGCAGCTATATGGAAGTCCAGCTCCGCACCAAGCACATGGACGATATTGCGGAGATCGGTGTCGCCAACCACTTAAGCTACGAGAAGCGCCAGGAGGGCGAGCGCGCCCGCCGCGACGAGATCCCTGTGGGCGAATGCGTCTACTTTGATGAAGCCTACGAGCGCTGCCGCCGCCTCGTAACCTTAAACCTCGCCGACCTCGACGTAAACATGTTCTCCGCCATCAATAATGACCTCGTAAACGATGGCTGCGGCCTCTACCGCGGACGCCTGATCCTGCCCTATGAGCATTTGTCGAGACATCAGAATGAGCTGGTGGATTAACCCTCAATCACTGATCATATAAACAATTTTGTACTCCTGCAGGAGTATCGCCGAAGATCCTGTCTTACTATGGGGCAGGATCTTTTTATTTCTATCCTCACGTTATTTCACTTTCTGAACTATCATTGATATTTCTCCGGTTCTGCCATATATTTAGGTTCCGAAGTAATATTTGGATTTGCTTTTTTTCGCAGAGGAACTGCTTCTGCTACATGATCCAATGGATCTTAAAGCTAAAATCCATCTACAGGAAGGGATTTCTTACATGGATATCGGAAAAATCATCAACCATCTCTCCAGCCGTCTCCGCTCCCGCTCGCAGGCAGTACACGCGAAGCTCAGGATTGAGAATGCACAGGGGAAGATCTTAAACTTTATTCTGGTGGAATCCGCGCTTCATCCCGTCTACCAAAAAGATATCGAAAAGGAATTTTCTCACCACATTACTCAATCAAGTTTATCGTAGAAAATTCCGTGAATAAGACAAAGGTCACATGACTCCCACCGATCAAAGGGTGCCAAGTGACCTTTACTTCTTCTGAATGCACTACCCCAGCTTATCTGAAGCGGCAATACACTTTTACAGCATCTTCAAAATCTCATCCCGATCCAGTACAATACTCTGGATTCCTTCTCCAGACAAGATCTCCTCCGCAAGAGCACTCTTGCTCTCCTGAAGCTTTTTGATCTGCTCCTCGATCGTGTTCTCCGCGATCAGGTCATAGACCGTCACCGTGTTCCTCTGACCGATCCGGTGCGCACGGTCTGTTGCCTGATTCTGCGCAGCGACATTCCACCATGGATCGTAGTGGATCACGATATCTGCCGCCGTCAGGTTCAGTCCTGTACCACCAGCTTTCAAGGAAATACAGAACACAGGAACATCGTCCGTCTCAAAGGAATCCACAAGCCGGATCCTCTGCTCCTTCGACACGCTTCCATCAATTCGGTGATCCTCGATTTTCTCTTTCGCAAGCGCCTTTTCAATTTCATCCAACACACTCGTAAACTGGGAGAACAGAAGCACCTTATGTCCACCGTCGACTGCCTGTCTCACAAGTTCCACACAGGCATCCATCTTCGCGTTTTCACCGTGATAGTTTTCCAGAAATAACTCCGGACCGCAGCAAAGCTGGCGCAGTCTTGTGAGTTCCTTCAATACTTCCAGCTTGCTCTGTTTAAATTCCTCTTTGCTCTGCTTTTCCAGATACAGTTTCAGCCGCTTTGCGTATGCGTCATACAGCTTTCTCTGCTCTCCTTCAAGCTCAATCGTTACCGTCTTTTCGATCTTGTCCGGAAGCTCCGTGAGCACATCCTTTTTCAGTCGGCGAAGAATAAACGGATGTACCATGCTGCGCAATCTCGCACTCACTTCTTCATCTCTGTCATTCATGATCGCTTCTTCAAATTTCTCCCGGAAGCCTTGGTATCCATAAAGGAAGCCTGGCATCAGGAAATCGAAAATACTCCAAAGCTCACTGAGACGGTTTTCCATCGGAGTTCCCGTCAGCGCCATCCGGAATCCACTCTGGATCAGACGCACACTCTTTGCCGCCTGGGTACCATGGTTTTTGATGTACTGCGCTTCATCGATCACCTGATTTGCGAACCGGATATTCTCGTAGCATGCAATATCGCGTTTCAGAAGGTCATAGGATGTGATCCAGATGTCCCTATCTTCCTCATTCTGGATCATTTCCTGCCGCTCTGCCGCATTTCCTGTAATCACCTTGCAGGAAAGCTCCGGCACAAACTGGCCGATCTCTTTTTTCCAGTTGTATACAAGAGAAGCCGGAGTAACGATCAACGTCCGCAGTTCATCTCCTGTCTTTCCTTCCTCTTTCTCAGATAGCAGGAACGTCAGCATCTGAAGAGTCTTTCCAAGTCCCATGTCATCCGCAAGGATTCCGCAGAAGCCGCATCGTTTTAACGTCTTCATCCACCGGAATCCATCCGCCTGATACGGGCGCAGGATTCCCCTCAAGGATTCCGGGACCTCATCATTTGCCTCTTTTGCTGTATCCATATTAAAGAGCAGCTCTTTGTACTTCCGATTCTCCTCAAGGCTAATCCCATCCCGGTTCTTCAGCATCTCGTCCAGATAAAGTGCCCGGAACGCCGGAATCTCCATACTCGCCGGATCTTTCTTTCCATACTGTAAAAAGGTCTCAGCAAGAACCGCCCACTCCTTCTGTTTTTCCGGATCTGTTGTCATAAAGCTGCCATTTTTCAGGCGGAAAAATTTCTTTTTATTTGAATATAACGACAGGATCTCCGCAAGCTCATCCTTTGTCATATCCGGCGCCTGAATCGACATATAAAGAAGACCTGTATCCATGCGGATTCCGATATCCACCGATGGCAGCTTCCGCACCTTCAGTTTCTGAAGCGCGTCCGAAATAAATACTTCCCCGGATTTTCCTAACTCGGTCACACTCTCCGTCAGGAAATGATACAGCTCCTCCGGACCGCCGGAAAGACACATTGACTTGTTGGTCTCATCATAAGCATTGAAATATTTTCCAGTCACTCTCCGCAGCTCTTCCTCAAATCCGTTGTTTCTCACGGAACGGTCTGCCTCATCATAAAGAAGATATTCTTTCCCGCTTCTGTCATACCTGCATTTTACCTGGCAGGAGATGATCTCATCCTGGGAAATATCAAGATAGATCGATACTTTCGGGATCTCCGGACGATACTCATCCAGCGCAAATCCCGTTGTCTGGATCTCTGTCTGATCCTCAATTGCTGGAAGCATCTGCCCAAAAAACAGGGGAAGTTCTTTATTTCTGATATAAAATTCCGACTTTCCAGACAATAGCTCCAAAATTTCTCCCAAACGTCCACCCTGCTGATTCCTGGTACGGCTGACCCTGTCTCCTGTCTGAAAATAGATCCAGTCTTCCGTCTTAGCAAGGATAAAAAAGCTTTCCGTCTTTAAAAGCATTCCATATGGCTGCCTCTCCATGGAAATCTCCGGTCCCGCACCATCAAGTCTGATTCTTACCTGATCATCTCCGACATAGCATGGAATCTCTCCCACATTTTCCATCCATGCGTCAAGATCGCGTCCTTCCAGATAAACATATCTCTCATTGTAACTGCCACTCGTGCGCAGAAACATAGTTGAGAAATATGGTGTGCTCTTTTTATGACGGTACTGTCCCAGCAGAAGCTCCATCGCTCTCCGCCCATCCATGTCAAACTGGTCAAGCGATGAAAGACAGTCTGTCTTTCCGATCTGGTACACTCTTCCCTCATCGCAGGATCTAAATAATTCCAGCATGCTTTTTACCACATACCTTCTCTTACTTCCGATCTTCAGCTCCAGGGAGACACCACCCTTTTCTTTCGCCAGATGGCATTCCATATGAAGCTCCGTGTTTGTCGCAAATTCCGCCAGCGGATCCATATTCCCGACCTGGGGCATGTTCAACATTTCAAGAAGATCCTGATCCGTTTTTCTCAGAACTCCCGGAACAAATGGATCCGGTACTCCGGCCTGCTCCGCCAGCTTCTTTTCGATTTTTGTTCCCCGGAAAATTTCCGTTCCCCAATGATCCATCAGATATTGGGAGAGAAGCGCGGTGACATGATGGCAGCAATATCTGTTCCTATTAAATTCTGAGCAGCTGCAGTTTGCCGAGATCCATTCCCCGTGTGTTTCGTCCACGTACACGTTGCATAACGCGCTCTGCGTATTGGAATCATTCTTCCAGACTGCCCTCAGTGAAAAGATCTTATCCCCTGACTCATAGGGAATCCCAGCCTCCCTCTGCTCGTTTGCCAGCATCTTAATCCTGATATCTTTTTTAGGCTCCGCCAGAGCCAGCTCCAGACCATTGACCTGCTCTGTCCCATTGAAATCTCTCTCAAAATGTCTGAGATCATAAACTATCTCATTCTTTGTCCCCACGCCTTTCACCTTCTTCCACAGCAATTCTTGTATTTCTTTCCGGAACCGCACGGACACGGGTCATTCGGATATATTTTCTTTTCAACCCGTACTGCTTTTTTCTTTGTCACCGCACGGTTGAT
>OGOW01003347.1_pt1 | contig 11573 bp, 7 predicted proteins | sample 1552781 | NCBI WGS metagenome assembly OGOW01 (sample SAMEA2580145, study PRJEB22360) | human gut metagenome | biome: human gut; feature: human-associated habitat; material: faeces | place: Denmark | collected 2008/2010
TGATAGCCAACGAAGAAAAGTATTCCGAACTGAAAGAAGCATTGAGCGACCTGCCTATCAAGGTGTATGCAGGGACCGACGCTATCTGTCAGATTGTGGAAGCGGGTCCTATTGATATGGTATTGACAGCCATGGTCGGTTATGCCGGACTGAAGCCGACAATCAACGCGATCCGCGCCAAGAAAGCGATTGCATTGGCAAATAAAGAAACATTGGTAGTAGCAGGTGAACTGATTAACCAGCTGGCACAACAATATCGCACTCCGATTCTGCCGGTAGACTCTGAACACTCCGCCGTTTTTCAGTGTTTAGCGGGAGAAGTGGGCAATCCGATTGAGAAAGTGATATTGACTGCCTCCGGAGGTCCGTTCCGCACTTACACTTTGGAACAATTGAAGTCTGTGACTAAGACACAGGCCTTGAAACATCCCAATTGGGAAATGGGAGCAAAAATCACGATTGATTCTGCTTCTATGATGAATAAAGGTTTTGAAGTGATCGAAGCCAAATGGTTGTTCGGTGTTCAACCCAGTCAGATTGAGGTGGTTGTGCATCCGCAATCAGTCATTCACTCGATGGTGCAGTTTGAAGACGGAGCTGTAAAAGCACAGTTGGGCATGCCCGATATGCGCCTGCCCATCCAGTATGCATTCTCCTATCCCGACCGTATCAGTTCTTCTTTCGACAGGCTCGATTTCTCCAAATGCACGAACCTGACGTTTGAGCAACCCGACACGAAACGTTTCCGCAATCTGGCACTCGCTTACGAAGCGATGTATCGCGGAGGGAACATGCCTTGCATCGTTAATGCCGCCAATGAAGTAGTGGTAGCCTCTTTCCTGAAAGACGGCATCAGCTTCCTCGGCATGAGCGACGTGATAGAGAAAACAATGGAACGGGCTACCTTCATCGCCAATCCGACATACGATGATTATGTAGCTACGGATGCGGAAGCAAGGAAAATAGCAGCCAGTCTGATATAATCCGCTTCATCCCATTGATGAACAAAGAAAATAAAGAAATTGATTAGTATTAATATAAATTGAAAATAGCCTTTATATCCTCTCTTCGGTAGAGAATTCGTTGAAGGCTTTAAACTGTAAATAGACTATATGGAAACATTTTTGATTCGTGCCCTGCAATTGATTATGAGCTTATCTTTGCTCGTTATCATTCATGAAGGCGGGCATTTTCTTTTTGCCCGTTTGTTTAAGGTGCGTGTAGAAAAATTCTGCCTATTTTTTGACCCTTGGTTCACCCTTTTTAAGTTCAAACCCAAGAAAAGTGACACAGAGTATGCAGTAGGTTGGTTGCCATTGGGCGGTTACGTCAAGATAGCCGGTATGATTGATGAGTCGATGGATACCGAGCAGATGAAACAACCCGAACAACCGTGGGAGTTCCGTTCCAAACCGGCGTGGCAACGTCTGCTAATCATGGTGGGTGGCGTACTGTTCAACTTCCTGTTGGCCCTGTTCATCTACTCGATGATTCTATTTGCGTGGGGCGACCAATATATAAAGGTGCAGGAAGCTCCTCTCGGTATGGATTTCAACGAAACAGCCAAATCCGTAGGTTTTCAGGACGGCGACATCCTTCTTTCTGCCGACGGCGTTCCTTTTGAACGTTATGACGGCGATATGTTGAGCCAGATTGCCGACGCCCGCGAAGTAAGCGTTATCCGCAACGGCGCGAAAGCCTCCGTTTATATCCCTGAAGACTTGATGCAACGCCTTCTGGCAGACAGCATCCGTTTTGCCTCCTACCGTTTCCCGTATGTGATAGACAGTGTGATGGTGAATTCTCCTGCCGCACAAGCAGGCATCCAACCAGGCGACAGCATTATCGCCCTGAACGGAACACCGATTTCTTTCTCCGACTTCAAAGAAGCGATGGCAGAACGTAAGAAAAACGCGGAAACCCTGCTCAAAGACAGCATAGATCCGCGCCTAATCACGCTGACTTATGTGCGTAACGGCGCAACAGACACACTAAGTATGCGTGTAGACTCCGCCTACCTGATGGGTGTAACCGCCTGTCTCGTCACAGACCGCCTGCTCCCTATGGTGAAAAAAGAATATACTTTCTTTGAATCCTTCCCGGCAGGTGTCTCCCTCGGCGTAAAGACCCTGAAAGGATATGTAGGAAACATGAAATACCTCTTCTCGAAAGAAGGAGCCAAACAGCTAGGTGGCTTCGGAACGATCGGCAGCATCTTCCCCGCTACATGGGATTGGCACCAGTTCTGGTATATGACAGCCTTCCTTTCCATCATTCTGGCTTTCATGAACATCCTCCCTATCCCCGCATTAGACGGTGGACACGTGCTCTTCCTCTTCTACGAGATGATAGCCCGCCGCAAACCAAGCGACAAGTTTATGGAATACGCCCAGATGACCGGTATGATTCTACTCTTCGGTCTGTTGATATGGGCTAACTTCAATGATATTTTGCGATTCTTCTTCTAGTGAGCGCAACAATAGAAAGTATACACAAAGAATAAGAGGAATATAATTTAGGCACGGATTACACAGATTACACGGTTTTAGTTTAAAAAAGACCGCGAAATCTGTGTAATCCGTGCCTAAATTATATCAATGCAGATGTTTTGACAGCTCTTTTTTTATTGTTGTTTGTCTTTAAATCTTCAACATCTTCTTCTCTCTCTCCAAATCCGTCTCATCCAACTTAGGTGAAGGTACCGTGCACGTTTTGATATAATCCCCCTCCTGACACGTATAATTATAGTACACCTCCAATTCCGGAGTCAATTCCGCCCGCGGAACCAGACACCCTTCCATCTCCAGAAACTGATTAACATCCGTACTATCCGACTGTTTCACCAACACAATACGACGCGCAATCGGATTATGATTGTAGTCCAGACAGAGATAAAGCCCTTTCAGCATATTCGGAAACTCATAATGCGGAAGTTGCAGGTAAATAGTCACCAGCGCAAACTGTGGCAAATCCCTTTCGTTGAACATCAGGTAAGAGTTCTGATGATTACTGATAATCCCGCTCCCCCAATGCACCGACTTATACGCATTAATCATCCCCACTTTCACATACTCATTATTCTCGGAAGCACCAATCATGTACGGCTCGATCTTCAGGCTATCCGTAGAAGACGACAAACTGTAACTAAGATACATACCGCTATAATTATACACCTCCTGCACAGACTCCTTCGCCTCCTTCCCCAGCAACTTGATAAAAGAGTTGCCACTCTCCGCCTCGCTCTGCACGTCCGGTTCCATCTCCTGAAGCAACAGCCTCACCGATCCCACATTATTTAATAAGCGTTTCTTGGAAACATTATTCACCAGCGCCAAAGCCTCATCCAGCGCCTCGTCCGGTGTACGTGTTTTCAATAAGTCGATATAAGCGGGAAGCACACTCGAATACAAAGCAGACAACACACTCGGAGCCATATCCACCCGGTCGGCAATTTCTTTCATCTTCACCCCGTTGTTGCGCAGGTACTCTATTCTTTTATAAATATCCGTAAGTTCGTCCATGATTTTTCGGTCTGTTAATTGATTCCGTTGCAAAGGAATGACTAAAGTATTATGTTTGTATTGCATGAATATTACATTAATATTTCAGTACACAGAAAGGCACATATATACAATATGATTCATTGAAATTCATTTTTTCACTCGTTCCGGCACCCTACTTTTGCACCGGAAACAAAAAAAATAGCATTATGAATTTCAAAGAAAAACTGTCGCCTTCGGCCCAAAAGAAACTTTCCGATTTACTCTTTATCCTTTATGCGGGAGGAGCGGCACTGCTGTCCTATTCATTAGTCTACGCACTACGCAAACCGTTCACCGCCGCCACATTCGACGGCATGGAACTATTTGGTATGGACTATAAGATAGCCACCAGCATCATCCAGATATTCGGATATATGGTATCCAAGTTTATCGGGATCAAACTTATTTCCGAACTGAAGAGAGAAGGCCGCCTGAAATTCATTCTTGTTTCTATTTTAGTGGCCGAACTCTCTTTGGTTCTTTTCGGATGCCTGCCCCGCCCGTTCAATGTGTTGGCGTTGTTCTTCAACGGACTGTCACTTGGCTGTATGTGGGGAGTCATCTTCAGTTTCCTCGAAGGACGCCGGGTGACGGATCTGCTCGCTTCCCTCTTCGGACTCAGTATCGCAGTCAGTAGCGGCACAGCCAAATCCATCGGACTTTTCGTTGTCGACACCCTGCACGTCAGTGAGTTCTGGATGCCTGCACTGATCGGTGCGGTAGCATTGCCCCTGCTGGCAGGACTGGGCTATATCCTCGATCACCTGCCCAAACCGACTGCCGAAGACAAAGCGCTGCGTGTGGAACGTGTCACCCTCGACAAGCAACAACGTTGGAACCTGTTCCGCAGCTTTGCTCCCGTATTGACACTGCTTTTCTTCGCCAACCTCTTTCTCACCGTTTTACAAGATGTCAAGGAAGACTTTCTGGTGAAAATCATAGACGTCAATGCCGCCGGACTTTCCCCGTGGGTATTCGCCAAAGTGGACGGCGTGGTCACACTGATTATCCTGGCCATTTTCGCCACTCTGGCAGTAATAAAAAGCCATATCAAAGTACTTTCCGTCCTATTAACCCTTGTCATTGCCGGAGCAATCACACTTAGCACTGTAGCATTCAACTATCATACCCTGCAACTTTCTCCGCTCGTTTGGTTATTTATCCAGAGCCTCTGCCTCTATTTTTCCTACTTGAGCTTTCAAACCATTTTCTTCGACCGCTTCATCGCCTGTTTCCGCATCAAGGGAAATGTAGGTTTCTTCATAGCGATGGTTGATTCCATCGGCTACACAGGCACAGTGGTGGTATTGGTAGTGAAAGAATGTTTCAACCCGGATTTGAACTGGCTGGAGTTCTACAATACAATGGCAGGGACAGTAGGAATCGTCTGCACCTTCGCATTTACCTTAGCAATGATTTATCTGACACAAAAATACAGAAAAGGGAAACAGGGTGAAATACGCGGGAACAAATCCTGCCCCGTCCCCTCCCTCGCTTCTTATTAATTTCCGACGAATAAACCAATATTATATAGAAACAAGAATGAAAAAGATTGAATGTATTATTATGGACTGGGCTGGTACAGCCGTTGACTATGGATGTTTTGCCCCCGTAGCTGCTTTTATCGAAGCATTCGCCGAAAAAGGACTGGTGATCGATGTTGTACAGACCCGCAAACCAATGGGACTACCCAAGATTCAACACATCCGCGAACTACTTTCCATGTCTGACGTGAACGAACAGTTTACCGCCCGTTACCAACGCGCCTGGACGGAAGAAGACGTGGTAGAACTGAACCGCCTTTTCGAGAAGCATCTCTTCGCCTCTCTCGAAAACTACACAGACCCTATTCCGGGAGTAATCCCGACTTTGGAGAAGTTACGTGCCGCAGGTATTAAAATAGGATCGACCACCGGCTATACCCGCGAAATGATGGATGTAGTCCTCCCCGCCGCACAGGCAAAAGGATACCACGTGGATTATTGCGCCACTCCCAACCTGCTTCCCGCCGGACGTCCCGCTCCTTACATGATTTTTGAGAACCTGACGAAATTAGCAGTTCCCAGCCTCGACACCGTTATAAAAGTAGGCGACACGATTGCCGATATCCGCGAAGGAGTGAACGCGAAAGTGTATAGTGTAGGCGTGATTCTCGGCAGCAATGAGATGGCACTTACCGAAGCAGAGACAAAATCAATGCCTGCCTCCGAACTCGAAGCCCGCATCGCAGACGTCAAAGAGCGCATGCTTGCCGCAGGAGCTTCTTACGTGATACGCACTATCGAAGAACTTCCCGCACTGATTGAAACGATCAACGCCGGCAACTAACATTCACGCCCGCATCCAACAATCAGAAAGATCAAAATCATTTATTTATTCATTTCTAAAGAAAACATCATTATGAAACCATATTTGTTATTAACTCCCGGACCTCTAACCACCTCTGAAACAGTAAAAGAAGCCATGATGACCGACTGGTGTACGTGGGACGAAGACTACAACCTCGGCATCGTTCAGGAACTCCGCAAAGACCTGGTTAACATCGCCACTAAAAAACCGGAAGAATACACCTCCATCCTTTTACAGGGAAGCGGAACCTATTGCGTGGAAGCCGTTTTGGGCGCCACCATCACCCCGAAAGACAAACTCCTGATTTGTAGCAACGGAGCCTATGGCGACCGTATGGGCAACATTGCAGAATATTACCACCTCGACTACGACATGCTGGCTTTTGAAGAAACAGAGCAGGTATCAGTTGAATATGTAGACGATTATCTTAGCAATAATTCCGATATCACACATGTCGCTTTCGTTCATTGCGAAACAACGACCGGTATCCTGAATCCGATCAAAGAACTATCCCACATCGTCAAGATGCACGGTAAAAAGCTGATTGTAGACTGTATGAGCAGCTTCGGAGGTATCCCCTTAGATGTAAACGAACTCGGTATCGACTTCCTGATCAGCAGTTCCAACAAGTGTATTCAGGGTGTACCGGGATTCGGATTCATCATCGCCCGCCGTTCGGAATTAAACCATTGCAAAGGAGTGGCACGCTCTCTTTCTCTGGACATCTACGACCAATGGGAAACAATGGAAAAGGGACACGGAAAATGGCGCTTCACTTCACCGACACATGTTGTCCGTGCTTTCAAACAAGCCCTGACGGAATTGATTGAAGAAGGAGGCGTAGAAGCACGTTACCAACGTTACTGCGAAAATCACCGTATTTTGGTGGAAGGTATGCGTGCACTCGGATTCACAACATTACTCGAAGATGACATCCAGTCGCCTATCATCACTTCTTTCCTTTATCCGCATGAAGGATTCGACTTCAAAACATTCTATTATGCACTGAAAAATAAAGGATTCGTGATTTACCCGGGAAAGATTTCAAAAGCAGATACCTTCCGTATCGGCAACATCGGTGATGTGCATCCGGAAGACTTCCGCCGTCTGGTAGAAGTCATACGGGAAACGAAATACTAGAAAGTCAAATCTTTCAAGTTCATCTTGAATGATTACTTACTAATATGTTGTATGATGTTCCTGCGAAGTTCTGAAAGACTTAATCCTCTTTCAGGACTTCATTATTTTCTTTTCAGGGTGGAAGGCTGCGATAGCCTCAAGCTACTGACGATGGCTGCCACAACGGCAAACCCACTCCCCACCATCAGGCAAACAGCCGTGCTCCGGCTATGAGTGACAAAGCTGAAAAGCAATGCAACCAATGTTGTTCCGGTGGTCTGCCCCAACAGGCGGGCCATTCCCAGCATCCCACTGGCCCCTCCCGAACGCTGCGTAGGAGCGGAAGAAATAATCGTGCTATTGTTCGGCGTCTGAAACAATCCGAAGCCCGCACCGCATAACATCAAACGCAGGATAATACTTATATCAGATGATTCGGCAGTCAGACTGGAAAGCGAGAAAAGCCCGATGGCAAACAAAACCATCCCGATACTTCCCAGTATACCGGGGTGAATACGCTCCACGAGATACCCTGCCAATGGAGCCGTGACCAACGTAGCCAACGGCCACGGAGTAAGCAAAAGTCCGGTCATCACCTCACTGTGTCCTAAAGTGTTCTGCAGGAAAAAGGGCAGGGAAACCATTGCCGACATTTGAGCGATAAAGGAACAAATGGAAGTCAGGATGGACAACCGGAAAATCGGAATCCGTAACAGGTCGAGTGGTAGTAACGGGGTAGTCTGCGCCAGTTGTCGGCGCACATAGTACGTGCCGACTACTGCCAATACAACCAGTTGGATGAAAAGAAAATCCATTTCCTCGTGATGGGCGAATCCGTCCAGCGTATATATAAGCAGACCGAAGGTTACCGCATTCGCTATGGCGCTGATATAATCAAACTTGCGTTTCGAACGTTCCTCCTGCCTTGGCAGATGTTTGATGCCGAGAAACAATGCGGTAAGTCCTAACGGAACATTAATAGCAAATAACCAGTGCCAGCTGGCAATAGAAAGAATACCGCTCGCCACAGAAGGTCCGGCGGCAGCCGATATGGCAACAACCATCGCATTAATCCCCATTCCCCGCCCAATCTGGCTCTTCGGATAGATATAACGTAGCTGTGCCGTATTCACGCTGGTGATGGCAGAAGCACTGAACCCCTGAAAAATACGGGCGACGGTTAGCGTCCAAAACGAATCGGACAAGGCACAGATCAATGAAGTGATGCAAAACAGCCCGATACCCGAAAGAAAGACTTTCCGGTAACCGATGATTTCACCTAAAGCGGAAAAAGACAATAGCGATATGACGATGGCCAACTGATAGCCGTTGATAATCCAGGTTGTTACTGCGGGAGAAGTCCCAAAATCATGCGAAAGCGTGGGTAGTACGATATTGACGATGTTAATATCCAATACCGACATACAAAGAGCGAATCCGACGGACACCACTGCCCAAATCCGTTTAGGCATCGGCAATCCGTCGGTTTCCTCTATTTTTTGAGTTGGATTTATTGATTGTACCATAAAAACTTATTCTTGTAAGTGTAGTCGTTCCTCCCGGAGGGATTTGTAAAGGTAAACAAAACAATGACAGAGGTGTTTTTGTTTCCTTTGAAAAATAAGTTTTTTTAGTGCAGTTTATTTCAGTTTCAAGATCCGTTGATTGCTGCTTCCCCTGAATTCCAGATACGGAGAGAAAAGAGCCTGCTCGAAGCGTCCGTCCACCAATACGTCTATATAATCAAGGGCAGCGCTCAAGCGGGGGTGTGCCTTGATTTCTTCGTAGCTATATCCTGTATAGCACCACACATTCATCCCCGTCTCCTCTTTCACCCGTTTCAGTAAAGGCAGAAACTCCTCCGGACGGAAGAACGGATCGCCACCGGAAAAAGTAACACCGTCCAGCAAAGGATTTGCCTTGATTTCACGGATGATGGACTGTATTTTTTCTTCCGTCAGTTCCTCCCCCGCCCCCGGATTCCAGCTCTCCGGGTTGTGGCAACCAGGACAGTGATGGGAACATCCGGCAAGATAAATAGAGTACCGGATGCCTTCACCATCAACAATCGTTTCAGGATAAGTTCCTAATAAATTCACTTCTTAAATTGAAAATTGAAAGTTGAAAATTAAAAAATTAAAGATAGAAGCCTATTAGTGAGGCCATTTTCAACTCCTTACAGGTGTTTTACGCGGTCTTGTTCTTCTGCCCGCTTGGCAGAGTTCCAAGAACTTAAATCGCCTGTCAGGTAACCGGTTATACGGCGCATACGAAGGATGCTTTCACTCTGGCACACCGGACATTTATCGAAGATAACTCCCTTGTAACCACAGTTATGGCAAGTATCTACCGGGTGGTTGATAGAGCCGTAGCCGATCCCCTCGTCGTGCATCACTTTCACAATCTTGGCGATGGCACGTACATTCTTCTGTGCTTCACCGTCCAGCTCTACATATGTGATATGTCCACCGCGCGTAATGGCGTGGAACGGAGCTTCACACTTGATTTTCTCAACGATGCTGATCGGTTCTTTCACGTCTACGTGGAAAGAGTTGACATAATAGTCGCGGTCTGTCACTCCGGGGATTTTTCCATATTTCCGGCGGTCCATTTTCGTGAAACGTCCCGAAAGTCCTTCGGCAGGAGTAGCCAGAACGGAGTAGTTCAGGTTATATTTCTCTTTATATTCGTTTACCACTTTATTCATTTCCATCACAGCTTCATACAACGTGTCCCATGCTTTCTGGTTGTGTCCGTGACCTTGGCCGTAGAGAGCCACCATCGCATTGTGTCCGCCGATAAATCCGATCCCCAGCGTACCGCTGCGCAATGCGTCACCCACCTGTTCGTTCGGGTTCAAATCCCCGCCGCCTTTCCACACATTATTTCCCATCATGAACGGGAACTGACGTGCCAGGGCCGTACGCTGATACTGATAACGCTCGTAAAGCTGATCGGCTACAAGAACCGACATAGTATGTACGGATTCGATGAAAATTTCTTTTGCCTTCTGTTCAATGGCATCCTTGTTGCGTTCATCCTCTATCAGGTTCTCCGCCTTGATGCGGGCTTCGATAGCCAGTCTCGGCATATTCAGCGTAGTGAATGAAAGATTGCCACGGCCTAAAGAAGATTTTTCTCCTGCCACGTTTTCAAAAACACGGGTACGGCAACCCATCGTCGCCAATTCGTAGATGTAACGTTTCGGATCGTCCGCTTTCCATTTCTCGTTTTGGTTGAAAGGTGCGTCGAGGAACATGAAGTTCGGGAACAACGCTTTCGCCGTAGTCTGGCAAGCCTTCAACAGCAAGTCGAAGTTGGGAGCTTCGTAACGGTCGGTCATTGCCTCTTCGATGTTTTCCGCTTTCATTGCTTTCTCAAAGTCTTTCTCCGAGTAAGAAACTCCGTCTTTCACCTTGAAAATCTGGATCGGGAATACAGGCACTTCGCCTCTTGTGCCCAATCCTTCAATGGTAGCTTTCAGCAATTCTTCGATCACCATGCGACCTTCGGCAGAAGTGTCCGTACCGTAGTTGATGGAGCTGAATACCACCTGATTACCGCCACGTGAATGCATCGTGTTGAGGTTGTGGATAAATCCTTCCATTGCCTGATGGGTATCTTTGCGGGTCTGCTGATAAGCTTTCTCAACGATACGGGCAAGGTGTTCCTTGTCTATAATGATTTGTAAAGCCACTAAAGCGATGCGCAATGTTTCGCGTTCGGCTTCGGTGGACTTGATAGACGGAAGATATTCTTTAATCAATGTGCGAATGGATTTCTCATCGGCCTGATGTCCGTTTTCCATGGCGACATAGAAATTGATGAACGATGCCAGATGCTTGCGGAAAGATTTGGCCACACCTTTTGCCATGAAGAAATCGAAAGCAGGAATTGCCTGTCCGCCGTGTTGCTCATTCTGGTTCGTCTGGAAGATAATGGTAGCCAGCGTAGCATAACTCTGGATGCTTTGCGGGGTACGGATACTGCCGTTCTTTGTGCGGAAACCGCGTTCAAAGAGGTCATCCATATCATATTGGATGCAGGTTGTCGTCTTTGTCGGATAATAATCCAGGTCGTGGATGTGAATGTCTCCCAACTGGTGTGCTTCGGCAAAACGTTTCGGCAACAAGTATTTATAGGTATAATCTTTAGTTACTTCGGAAGCGAACGTCATCATCTGTCCGGCAGGCGTGTGACTGCTCATGTTGGCGTTGCTCAAATTGACATCGTTCTTGTCGATAGCCACAATACCGTCCATCACCTGTTTCATCTGGGTTTTCTTATCACGCTCCGTATTCCGCCATTCGCGATAGATGATGTATTTCTTCGCTACTTCCGGCCGCACTTTCATCAACGACTTTTCTACCAAGTCTTGAATCTCTTCTACGGTGATCGTGGGGGTAGCAAACTGACTGATAACATTCATGGTGATGTCAGCAACCAACTGCTGCTCATCCTGAATTCCACTTGCACTGAATGCTTTACTGATTGCATTCTTAATCTTACTGATAGAGAAATCTTCTCTTTTACCATCACGTTTGATGATACAAATTTCCGCGT
>OGOW01003351.1_pt1 | contig 11555 bp, 8 predicted proteins | sample 1552781 | NCBI WGS metagenome assembly OGOW01 (sample SAMEA2580145, study PRJEB22360) | human gut metagenome | biome: human gut; feature: human-associated habitat; material: faeces | place: Denmark | collected 2008/2010
AAAAAAAGAGTATTGCTAAATTCAAAAAAGAGTGACTTTTATGTAATATGCAGTTCTGTCGTAGTTAGTATGTTCTTGTTTCAACATTTTGTTTCATCATTATTATGGGAAATGGCAGTGTAACTTCAAGTTTGGTTAAATATAGAGAGAAATGTTATACCTCGGCTAAAAAGATACAATATTAGATGTTTCATGAGCAGTATTTGAGTTTATTTTAAATTCAGGTATTGCTTTTTTATTTATGCAAAGTTTCACGGGGCCGCTGGTATTTTTTCTCATGTTCATTTATAATTGCTGATAGAGAAAACTGGAAAGAACACCCAATGAATCAGAAAGTAGAGAGTATAAACACATGAAAAAAAGAATTTACAGCATGATATTAATATTAATGACCGGACTTTGTGCCGGATGTGGCAAAGAAGGAGTAAAAAATAATAATACAGGAATAGAAAGCGAATCTTCCCAGGTGGAAGATTCGGTCAGTTTTGAAAACACAGAAGACACAGAAAGCACAGAAGACACAGAAAGCACAGAAGACACAGAAAGCACAGAAAATACAGAAAGTACAGAATACAATGACGTCGTATTAAATGAAGAAACGGATTTTACTTATGACTATTCGGAGGACATCAAAGCGGATGTTGACAATGTGGTATCAGGTTCCGCATCACTGCAGGACGAATTGAAGAATATTGAGAACATCGTAAAGAAATATACGCCGCTGGCGCAGGCAGCCCAGACACAGACAGAAATGAATCTGTCATCCAGATGGTTTTTCGACATATGGGATACGGAATTAAATAACCTTTGGAGCAGATTCAGTGATCTGGCAGATCCGCAGACAAAGGAGAAGATCCTTGCAGAACAGAGAAACTGGATCGCTATGAAGGAAGAAGTGACCTTGCTTGACATTGGATCTTACGAAGAAAACGGCAGTATGTATCCGCTTCTTCAGAATTCTTATCTGGAGGAGATCACGAAGAACAGGGCTTATGTTATTGCAAATGAGCTGGCAAAGATAAAGGGGGAATCCTTTGTTATGCCGGAAAAATCAGCAAAGTACGGTCTGTTTGTGGACAATCAGGGGACTGGCAGCGTATACAGTTCCCTGATCACCAGACAGGGGCTGGAAGGAGAGGATGAAGCGCTTATCTCCATTTACAGAGAGGGAGAAACAAAAGGAACATTTGTTGACAATGGAAACGGGGAGCTGGCTTTCACATCAGATGACGGAAGTGTAAAAGGAACCATCAAAATCAACGGATGGGATGGCGCAAGTTTCAAGGTTACAGAGACATCAGGAGAGGCTGTTTTTTCTGCAGGAGAGGAGGTCAATTTTCCGTTTGCATTTTGACAGCATTGTTTGATATGTTGTTTGTAATGATTCAGCGATATAACAGACAAAGAATCATGAAACTCGTAAATCGGCAGTTGCGGAGGTGAATAAAATATATGCTGAATGTGAAAAATGCTGATATGGCAGATTTTGAACAGATTATGAAAATTTATAAATATGCACAGGATTATATGATAAAGTCCGGAAATCCTGCACAATGGGGGCATTTTTATCCGGATGCAGAGCTAATAAAATCTGATATTTGTCAGAATGTATGCAGGGTAATATATGACAAAGATGGGATACATGGGGTATTTGCATTGTTTAAAGGTGCAGAACCTACTTATAAGCATATTGAGAATGGGAATTGGCTGAATGAAGAGCCTTATCTTACTATTCACAGACTTGCTGGGGATGGTCAGGTGCATGGTTTGTTTCAGTGTGTTTTAAATTATTGTAAAAATATTTCTCAAAATATCAGGGCAGATACCCATGCGGATAATCAAATCATGCAAAAGCTGATGGAAAAGAATGGTTTTATGAAATGCGGTATTATATATGTTAAAAATGGAACACCAAGAATTGCATATCATTGGACTGCTTCATAACTTTCAGTTGTGCGTCCGGCAAAGGGCAATTAACCTGGCAGGTGCAAATTCTCTCTGATACATGATATGACAGTGGAAATTTCCTGAATTGACAAAAGAGTTAGAATAGACTAACATGCAAAATAGAATGACAGAGCAGAAAGGGGCAGGAAATGGAAAGAGAGAAGAAAAAGAGGGCAATGATTGCGGGAATGGTCTCAATGACATACTGGTGCCGTTTATGGTATATTATCTGGTCGCAGATATCGGAATGTCTGTGGTAATTGCTGATGTTTTTGACGGCATTTCTTTTATTACAGGATTCGGGTGTGAAAAATTTGTCAATCAAGAAGTTTAAATGCACTATTTGACTCCAACCCGCAGGATAACATTTTTCAAAAGAAATAATGTGTGATACAATATTTTAAGATTGAATTTTCAGGAGAAAACAGATGTCCCTACAATTTATATTTGGCAATTCGGGCAGCGGAAAATCGGATTTTCTGTATGATTCCGTGCTGAAACAGGCGAAAGAAAATAAAGAGCAGCAGTTTTTAATCATTGTGCCGGAGCAGTTTACCATGCAGACACAGCGGGAACTGGTCGAGAGGCAAAAACAGCATGCAATCATGAACGTGGATGTGCTCAGTTTTGCAAGACTCGCATACCGCGTCTTTGATGATCTTGGAAAACAAAATGTGGTTGTGCTGGAAGAGACCGGAAAAAATCTTGTACTGCGCAAGGTGGCAGAACAGAAAAAAGCAGAACTGAAAGTGCTTGGTGCGAATATGAATAAGATGGGATATGTCGGCGAGGTAAAATCCCTGATCTCAGAGCTGATGCAGTATAATGTCCGTCCGGATGCGCTGGCAGAGTTTTTGGAGAAAGAACCGCTTGGGGAGGGACTGCGCTTAAAAATGAAGGATGTCCTCACGATGTATCAGGGATTTACGGAGTATTTAAAGGGCAGATATATCACGGCAGAGGAAGTGTTAGAGCTTCTTTATGATGTGGCAGAAGAGTCCGAACTGCTTCGTAATAGTGTGATCGTGTTGGACGAGTTTACCGGATTTACACCGATCCAGAACCGCCTGATGGAAAAACTGCTCGTGCTGGCAAAGAAGGTCAGCGTGTCTGTCACGATGGATGTCAGGGAAGATTTTTACCAGTGCAGGGGTGTACATGAACTTTTTGCCATGAGTAAAAAAACGGTGGCGTCGCTACTGAAAGTGGCAGAACTGTGCAAAGTTCCGGTGGAGGAGCCGTTGGTACTGCCGACCGGAAAACAGAGGCGCTATGCCAATGCTGCCGACCTTTATTTTATGGAGCAGAATCTCTTTCGTCCGGGAGCGGGAAGCTACAGATACAAAGCACCGGAACAATCTATGCAGCATATCCGCATCATGTCCCTGAAAAATCCGAGGGAAGAATTAAAATTTGCTGCCCGCGAGATCGTGCGCCTGACGAGGGAGAATGGTTACCGTTACCGGGATATCGCAGTCGTGACAGGGGATGTGCAGCAGTATGGCAATTATGTGCCGGAGATCTTTGAGCAGTACCATATCCCGTACTTTATTGATCAGACGAAAAATATTTTATTCCACCCGTTTATCGAGTGCATCCGGGCGATCTTAGAGATGATCGAATATGATTTTTCTTATGAAAGTGTGTTCCGGTTTTTGCGGTGCGGGCTTGCAGCGAGAGTCGTGACCGAGGCAAAAAATTCCGACAAGGAGCCAGATCCGGCTGCAACGGAAGATTTGACGCAGCAGCCGGAAACAGGATCCCATGGACTTACAGAACAGGAGATCGACCGCCTGGAAAATTATGTCCTCGCACGGGGCATCCGCGGTGCATCCCGCTGGAGCAGACCGTGGACGTTTGTAATGCCGGATGGGACATTGGAGGATATGGCACGGTTAAATGAGATCCGTGAGGCGGTTTATGAGAATTTTAAGCCGCTGCTTGAGGCATTTCGTGGAAAAGACAATACGGTCAGCACACAGACCTATGAGTTATACAGTCTGATCAGACGGCTTAACATGGAGCAGTTATTAAAGGAGCGTGGAAACTTTTTCGAGGCGCATGGCAATCAGGCGCGGGCAAAGGAATATGACCAGATCTATAAAATCGTGATGGATCTGCTCGACAAAGTGACGTCTCTGCTGGGCGATGAGACGATGACGATCCGGGAATACAGTGATATCTTAGATGCCGGATTTGAGGCGGCAAAAGTCGGTATTATCCCGCCGGGCAACGACACGGTGACAGTCGGGGATATCGAGAGAACCCGTCTGAACCATGTAAAAATCTTATTTTTTGTCGGTGTCAACGACGGAGTTGTGCCGAAAGCAGGGAATCAGGGTGGCATTATTTCCCAGTTTGAGCGTGAAAAGATGGCAGAATATCACCTGGAACTGGCGCCGGGCGCAAGGGAAAAAGTATTTATCCAGAAGTTTTACCTGTATTTAAATATGACAAAACCGTCCGAGCGGCTGTATGTGACATTCTGCCGCGTCAACTCCGATGGAAAAGCACTGCGGCGTTCGTATCTGATCGGGACACTCTTAAAACTGTTCCCACAGCTTGCGGTGGAAGAACCGTCCGAGGAGGAGACATTAGAAGGTGCACTGACTGCGGAAAGTGCCCTGCCGTTTCTGATGGAAGGGCTGACAAAACCGGTGGAGGATGAAGAGGCATGGACTGCACTTTTGGCATGGTACCTGTCGGATGAGGGTGAACGGGAAAAAGTAATGCAGCTTTTTGATGCGGCGTTTGGCGCCCATAAAGATGATGCGATCAGCAAGGCAGTCACGAAAGCTTTATATGGGAATACCTTAGAAAACAGCGTGACAAGGCTCGAACAGTTTGCTGCCTGTGCGTTTGCTCATTATTTAAGTTATGGACTGCGGCTTAAAGAACGGGAACTGCAGCAGTTTGCGAGTGTGGATATGGGAAATATTTATCATGATGTGTTAGAGCGTTTTGCAAAGGGCATAGAGCTGTCGGATTATACCTGGTTTGATATCCCGGAGAAAGCGCAGGAAGCCCTGCTTTCCCAGAGCATGGAAGATGCGATCGCAGGCAGCGGGATCGGGGACGTATTCGAGGACGCAAGAAACAGTTACCTGTTAAAGCGGATGGAGGCAACGGCAAAACGGACGATCTGGGCACTGATGTTACAGGTGCGGAAAGGAAAGTTTGTGCCGAGCGGTTTTGAGGTGTCATTTTCGCGCGCCGAGCGGCTGGATGCGGTGCAGTTTCAACTGGGTGAAGATGAAAAAATGCGTCTGCGCGGCAGGATCGACCGCGTTGATACTTACGAGACAGACGATAAGGTCTATGTAAAAATCATTGATTATAAATCGGGCAACACCACTTTTTCACTTTTAAATTTTTATTATGGACTGCAGCTCCAGCTTGTCGTCTACATGAATGCGGCACTGGAACTCACAAAGAAAAAATATAAGGGAAAAGATACGGAACCTGCAGGTATTTTTTATTATCACATCACAGATCCGATGGTGGATGCGGATGGTCAGGAGTCCGAGGAGGAGATCAGACGGAGTATTCTAGAACAGCTTAAAGTGGGAGGTCTGGTCAATGAAGATCCGGAAATCTATGGTGCGATGGATACTGATTTTTCAGGCACATCGACAGTGATCCCGGTAGCCTTAAAAGCGGACGGCTCCTTAAAGGCGACATCTAAGACGGCGAGCACCTATGAGTTTGGACTTATGTCCCATTATGTGCGAAAGAAGATTGAGCATGTGGGAAAAGAGATCTTTGCCGGAAATGTGGCGGTAAAACCTTACCTGTTAGGAGACAGGAGCGGCTGCGATTACTGTCCATATCACACGATCTGCGGATTTGATGTACGCATGCCGGGATTTTCCTATCAGCAGTTTGAAAAATTTGACAGCAGTGAGGAGATCCTTGCACATATCCGGGAAGAGATTGGAGAGCCGGGAAAAAATCCGGACGGTGAATAAATGTGATGTGACAGGTGCAAAAATAAAAAGTCAGAAACGGAGCAAAACATGGGAATGACATGGACAGATGACCAGCGAAAGGTCATCGAACTCAGAGACAGAAATATATTAGTTTCCGCGGCAGCAGGTTCCGGTAAGACTGCGGTGCTCGTGGAACGTATCATAAAGATCATTACGGACAAAGAGCACCCGGTGGACATTGACCGTCTTTTGATCGTGACATTTACCAATGCGGCTGCGGCAGAGATGCGTGAACGAATCGGAAATGCACTGGAGAATGCCTTAAAAGAACAGCCGGACGACGAACATTTACAGCGTCAGCTTTCTCTTTTACACAATGCCCAGATCACGACGATCGACAGTTTTTGTCTGTATGTGATCCGTAATCATTTTCATGAGATCGATCTCGAACCGAATTTCAGAATCGGGGATGAGGGCGAGTTGAAACTGTTAAAAGAGGACGTGCTCGCAAAGGTGCTGTTGAAAAATTATGAGGAGAGTGCGCCGGAATTTTTAGCATTTGTGGACGGATATGCATCCGGCAGAAATGATGCGGCGCTCTCCGGCATGATCTTACAGCTCTATGAGTTTTCAAGGAGTTATCCATGGCCAAAGAAATGGCTGCCTGCGGCAGCAGAAAGCTATGGCATAGAGGACGAGGCATCTTTGGAAAGCGCAGCTTTCATGCAGTCGCTTCTTCAGAACTTAAAACGGGTGTCAGAGGATCTTGTGGTACTTTCCGGGCGGGCATACAAACTGACGCAGGACGATGACGGGCCGGATATGTATGCGAAAGCATTAGAGGGCGACCTGGAAAAATATAAGGAGATCGCTGCGAGTGAAAGTTTTGCGGATTTTTATCAGAATTACCGCAATTTATCCTATGACAGGCTTGCTTCCTCCCGTGGATTTGACGGAAACGAAGAAAAATTAGAGCTGGTCAAAAAACTGCGAGAGATGGGAAAGGATGCGGTCAAAAAAATAAACCGCCAGTATTTTTTCACATCACCGGAGATCATGGCAGAGCAGATGAAAAAGACGGCGCCGATGGCGGCAGAGTTAGTGCGTCTGACATTGGAATTTGACGAGACGTTTACGGCGGAAAAACGGCGGAAAAATCTGGTGGATTTCCATGACCTTGAGCACTTTGCGTTAAATATCTTTGTCGATGAGGAGACCGGCAAAGTCAAAAAGACTGCCGAGGAGTTCCGGGATAATTTCAAAGAGATCATGATCGACGAGTACCAGGACAGCAATGAGGTGCAGGAGACAATCTTACGTGCAATTTCACGGGAGGAGCGCGGTGAATACAACCTTTTTATGGTCGGGGATGTCAAACAAAGTATCTACCGTTTCCGTCTGGCAAGACCGGAACTATTCATGGAAAAATACGATACTTACAGCCTGACGGATGCAAAAATGCAGCGCATTGACCTGCATAAAAATTTCCGAAGCAGAAATGAAGTGCTCGATTTTTCCAACGATATTTTTTACCGCATCATGAAGCGCAATCTTGGAAATGTGGAATATGATGCGGATGCAGCACTTTATCCGGGAGCTTCTTATCAGGAAGAAACGGACATGTTCACACCGGAAATTTTACTGGTGGACGGGCATGATGAACTGTTGGATGATGCTGCAGCGGATGATAAGAAACTGTTAGAAGCACGGATGATTGCAAAAAGGATCAAAGAGCTTATGGGAACGCAGAAGGTGACCGACAAGGCAACCGGGGAACTGCGCCCGGTGCAGTATTCGGATATGGTCATTCTGCTGCGAAGCCTGAGCGGATATGCAGACCGTTTTGCTGTTGTGTTAAATGATGCAGGAATCCCGGCACATACTGTTTCGGCGACAGGATATTTCAGTACGGTGGAGGTGCAGACCGTGCTCTCCATGCTTCGTATTTTGGATAATCCGAGACAGGATATCCCGCTGACAGCGGTGCTTCGTTCACCAATCGCAGGACTTTCGGATGAGGAACTTGCGAAACTGCGTTTAAAAGACAAGGATGTCAGATTTTACGAGTGTGTTTTGGAGGAATGTGAGCGTCTGAAACAGGAAGCGGAGGAAAATCCGGGACAGGGCAGGGATGATTCCGAAGAAAAGTTATACCGGTTTTATGTTACCTACGAAAAACTGCGGCAGCTTGTGCCGGATACACCGATCCATGAGCTGATCGAACTGCTGTTAAAGGAGACAGGTTACGGCGATTATGCCGCAGCAATGCCAGCCGGAGACAGGCGTCATGCAAACCTTTTAATGCTGGTGGAGAAGGCGATCGCCTATGAAAATACCAGTTACAAGGGACTGTTTCATTTTGTGCGCTATATTGATGAACTGCAGAAATACGATGTGGATTTCGGCGAGGCAGATCTGATCGGGGAAAACGAAAATGTCGTGCGCATTATGAGTATCCATAAGAGTAAAGGACTGGAATTTCCGGTCGTATTTGCCGCCGGGATGGGAAAAAACTTTAACCGCCAGGATACAAGAAGCCGTCTGGTATTGCACCCGGAACTTGGCATCGGTCTTGACTATATGGACGGAAAACAGCGTGTAAAATCCGTGACGATCGCAAAACGTGCTATCGCAAAGCAGATCGATATGGAAAATCTTGGCGAGGAACTGCGTGTCCTTTATGTGGCATTAACGAGAGCGAAAGAAAAGCTGATCTTAACCGGAAGTCTGAAAAAGGCAGAGGAGACACTTTCCTATATAAAAGCATTTCCAGAGGAACTGTTATCTTATCTGGGACGCGAGAGTGCAGCCGGTTATTTGGACTGGATTCTGCCTGCGGCTGCATCCTATCAGGATAAATATCAGATACGTCTGATGCGGGCGGCAGAACTGGTGCAGGAAGAACTGGAAACACAGATCAAAGATGACTGGAACCGTTCAGCCTGCATGGAAAAAGCTGCGCAGGCAGATGAAAAAAAAGTGCAGCAGTTCTCGGAGCGTTTTCACAGACGGTATGCATATGAAAATGATGTGCAGAGAAAAAATAAGTATTCCGTGTCGGAGTTAAAACATCGTGCCATGCGGGAGGCGTTTGAAAAAGAGGAGGAGGCAGTTCCTGTTTTTCAATCCGAGGAGGTTGTGCCGTATGTGCCTGCATTTGCAAGAGAAATAGAGCAGCAAAGTGAGGATGCCAGCCTTGGAGCACTTCGCGGAACGGCAATGCACCGCATCATGGAGTGCTACCAGTTTTCTTCCGGTGTGTCCGCAAAAGAGCAGGTCGCCGGGATGCTGGAGAAAGAACAGATCACACCGGAGATGCATGGACTGATTCGCATACCGCAGGTTGAATATTTTGTAAATGCAGATATTGGAAAACGGATGGGAGCAGCTGAAAAAGACGGAAAATTGTACCGTGAGAAACCATTTGTCATGGGATTTACGGATGAACAGTTAGACGAGTTTGGTTTTGCTGAAAACACGGAACAGGCGGAAAAGGTAAAAAGCATGGGGCGTGTAGGAAATATAGGAGAAACGAAATATACAGGGAAAGAGCTGACCCTGATCCAGGGAATCATCGATGTATTCTGGATTGAAAAGGACGGTATTGTCCTTCTTGATTATAAAACAGACCGTGTGGATACGGAAAAGGAATTGTCCGAGCGTTATGCGGCACAGTTAAAACTTTACGAGGAAGCGCTAAACCGAGTCTATGAAAATGAGAAAGATGCAGCCGGAAATCCGCTGAAAGTAAAGGAAAAACTGTTGTATTCCTTCCGGCTTGGGAAAGTGATCCCGGTATAGAAAATTTAAAAACATTGTACAAAAGCCAGTCTGATTGGAGTTTTGTGCAAAGTTAAGAAGCAGATAAGCATGCAGCAGAAAGGAAATTTGACCATGTCACAGATTATTTTAGCATCCGCGTCCCCAAGACGCCGTGAACTTTTAGAGCAGATCGGTCTTAACTTTGAGGTCTGTCCGGCAAAGGGGGAGGAGATCATCATAAAAAAAGAGCCAAAAGAGGTTGTCATGGAACTTGCAGCACAGAAGGCGAGAGAAGTCGCATCCATGTTAAAAACATATGGAGATGAGCATCGGACGCTGATGACACCGCAGGATACTTTAGTCATCGGTGCAGACACCATTGTTGCCGCAGGCAGCGAAATCTTAGGAAAACCAAAGGATGAGGAAGATGCCTTCCGCATGCTCTCTTTATTGTCAGGGAAAAGCCATTCGGTGTACACGGGGGTTGCTTTTGTGTTTATCGACCGGACCGGCAGGGCAGGGGAACATATCTTTTATGAAAAGACTGACGTTTTTGTCAGACAGTTAAAGAAAAGTGAAATTTTGCGTTATATTGCGACAGGAGAACCGTCGGACAAAGCCGGTGCATACGGAATCCAGGGAAAATTTGCAATTTATATTGACAAAATCGACGGTGACTATAATAATGTGGTAGGACTTCCGGTTGCAGCGATTTACAGAGAGCTTGACCGGCTTGGAATTGACCCATATACATGGTAGATAAGCGGGAAAATACAGTGTGAAAAATGAGATTTTTACACTGCACAGAATGGAGGATTATTATGTACGATGAAGCGGTAGTACAGTATTTTTTGGAACATCAGATGCAGCTTTTTAAAGAAAATGTTGCAGAATCGCCGGAGGAGGCCGAAGAATTTTTAGAGGACTGCATGGCAGTTGTCTGCAAAAATATCAAAGAAGTCCGTGCTTATTTTGAAGATGAGGGCGCAGATATTGCCGGAATGAGCAATGCGGATTTAGCAGAGGCAGAGGAAGTTTTTGCAATCCCGGACGGCAGATATCTGATCGTGGAAGCGTAGGAATGACGTTTTTATGGAATACGCTATGCCAAAATACAGATGCGTGTGAGAAATCGGTAAACAGGACAAATAGACAGGTAAGAGGAAAAAAGAATGAAACAATATGATGTGATTATTATTGGAGCCGGTCCATCTGGTATCTTTTGTGCATATGAACTGATCCATGCAAAGAAGAATCTGAAAATTTTAATGATCGAGAAGGGCAGACGAATCGAAAAGAGAGAATGTCCGAAACGTAAGACAAAAGTCTGCGTTGGATGTAAACCTTGTTCCATCACGACCGGATTTGCCGGAGCGGGAGCTTTTTCTGACGGTAAACTGTCACTTTCCCCGGATGTCGGAGGAAATCTGCCGGAAATTTTATCCATCCTTTTTGAAAAAAATCCGTCCGTCCGGATCGTTGTGACCGCAATTTTGCTGGAAACAGCACTGCAGGCATGTGAAAGTCTGGAAGCGTTTACCTTAAAGCCGGCAGAAATCATGCAGCTTCAGGTTTCGCGGTCGAAAAAGGCAGGAAAAGGTCATATGCTTTGCGCCAATAATCCGATCTTTTTAATCAGTGCCGGAGGATGTGCAGATGAATAGGATTTTATTTGCAGGTCTGTCCAGCGGAAGCGGGAAGACGGCTGTTACCTGTGCGTGCCTGCGGGCGCTGCAGAAAAAAGGAATCTCTGCGGCTTCGTTTAAGTGCGGACCGGACTATATCGATCCGATGTTCCATCAGCGTGTGCTCGGCATTCCGGGAGAAAATCTGGATCTGTTTTTTGCAGATGCAAAAACACTGCAGCGCCAGATTGCCTGCTATGAACAGCGGTGTAAAATTGCAGTGCTGGAGGGC
>OGOW01003354.1_pt1 | contig 11552 bp, 8 predicted proteins | sample 1552781 | NCBI WGS metagenome assembly OGOW01 (sample SAMEA2580145, study PRJEB22360) | human gut metagenome | biome: human gut; feature: human-associated habitat; material: faeces | place: Denmark | collected 2008/2010
TATGGCAATTATCGCCATTTGGCTAAAAATTTTTTTATGCTTCTAAATTTTTTTGTGTTTTTTTCTGTTTTACATTTACAACGCCGTTCAATTATGCTAATATATGACTTGTACAAATACAATGCTGCGGGGCTTTCTTCCTGTGCCCTCCAGCGGAAAAAGGGGTGACCGCCTTGGGAACTGCATGCGCAGTTAAAATGGAGAATGTCACGAAGCGGTTCGGCAAAGTGGTGGCGAACAACGCCATCAACCTTGAGCTGCACGAGGGCGAGATCCTGTCGCTGCTCGGCGAAAACGGCAGCGGCAAGACGACGCTGATGAACATGCTCTCCGGCATCTATTTCCCCGACGAGGGGCAAATCTACATTCACGGCGAACCCGTCACGATCGCCTCCCCCAAGGATGCGTTCGAACACGGCATCGGTATGATCCACCAGCACTTCAAGCTCGTCGATCTTTTCACCGCAACGGAGAATATCATCCTCGGCCTTGAAGGCAAGCTCGACATTGCCGAAGCCAGCAAAAAGGTCAAAGAGATCTGCGACAAATACGGGTTCGACATCGACCCCAATCAGAAGATCTACGACATGTCCGTTTCGCAGAAGCAGACCGTCGAGATCGTCAAGGTGCTCTACCGCGGGGCGGACATCCTCATTCTGGACGAGCCGACCGCAGTGCTCACCCCGCAGGAGACGGACAAGCTCTTCGCCATCATGCGAAACATGAAGGCCGACGGCAAGTCCCTCATTATCATCACGCATAAGCTGAATGAGGTGATGGAAATCTCCGATGTGGTCGCGGTCCTGCGCAAAGGACAGCATATCGCGACGGTCAAGACAGCGGAAACCGATGAAAGCAAGCTGACCGAAATGATGGTCGGACGCAAGGTTTCTCTGAATATTGACAGACCGGAGCCGGTCAATCCGCAGCCGCGGCTGACGATCGCCGGGCTGACCTGCAGGGACAGCGAGGGTGTGACCAAGCTGGGCGCATTTGCATTCAATAACGCCGGAAGCGCCTACTATACCGGCCTCACCAGCATCACCCTGCCCGACAGCCTGCAGGAAGTGGGACGCCGCGCTCTCTATGGCTGCAAGGCCCTTTCCAGCATCGAGGTGAGCGCAGCCAACCCCTGTCTCACCGTGCAGGACGGCATCCTCTACAATAAGGCCATGACCCAGCTCATCCGCTGCCCTGCCGCAGGTGGTCTGACGGCCTATACCGTTCCGGCCAGCGTGACCGAGCTGGCCGAAGGAGCCTTTGCATCCTGCACCTCGCTGGAGAGCATCGTGCTCCCGGAGGGGATGACCAGCATTGCAGACAATGCCTTTGAAGGCTGCTCTGCCCTGCGGGAAGTCACCCTGCCCAGCACCCTGAAGACCCTGAACTACGCCTGCTTCGGCTGGTGCAGCAGCCTGACGAACATCGTCCTGCCGGAAGGCACCGAGAAGCTGGACTGGTCGGTCTTTGCCAGCTGCACCAGCCTGTCGTCCGTGACCATCCCCAGCAGTGTGAAAACGATCGACGTTTACGCATTCAATAAGTGCCCGCTGAAGGAAGTCAAGATCAGCAAGGATTGCGTTCTCGGCAGCCAGGCCTTCGGCAAGGACGTCAAGATCAAGTATTATCACTGAGCCTGATATAACAAAAAACCGGAGTCCCCGCAGGGACTCCGGTTTTTGCTGTATCAGAAGCTTTTAGAGCATATTTGCCTTCTCGATGAGGCTGCGGATGTGGTGGGCCAGCATCTCGATGGCGGTGGTGTTCTCGCCGCCGTTGGGGACGATGATGTCCGCGTTCCGCTTGCTGGGCTCAACGAAAGCCTCATGCATGGGCTTGACGGTGGTGAGGTACTGGTTGATGACGCTGTCGAGGGAGCGGCCGCGCTCCTTGACGTCCCGCACCAGACGGCGCAGGATGCGCTCGTCAGCGTCGGTGTCCACGAAAATTTTGTAGTCGAACATGGCGCACAGCTCCGGCTCTACGAAGGGAAGGATGCCTTCCACGATGAGGACAGGGGCCGGTTCGATGTGCTGGACCTCGTTGCTGCGGTTGTGGTCGGCGTAGTCGTACACCGGGCAGTCGATGGCGCGGCCTGCCTTCAGCTCCTGTAAGTGGTAGATGAGCAGGGCGTTGTCGAAAGCGTCCGGATGGTCGTAGTTCAGCTTGCAGCGTTCTTCAAAGGGCAGCTCGTCGTGGCGCTTGTAGTAGCTGTCGTGGGAGATGAGGCGCACCTCGTCCTCCCCGAAAAGTGCCTTGAGCCGACAGGCCAGTGTGGTCTTGCCGCTGCCGGAGCCGCCTGCGATGCCGATGATCAGATTGTTCATGTTCCAAAAACCTCCGCGTGCCGATTGTTGTAGAAAAAATCCCCAGAGTAGAGTATAATATCCTTATCCTACATAATAACACACTTCGCTCTGTTTTGACAGGGCCGAATCTCTGCTGGGAGGCATTTTGATGAAAAAAATCGTTCCTGCCCCGTACATCGACCAGACTGAGCGCTGGGTCAACGGCTGCGAGAGCATCAGCAGCGTCATGCTGCTCCAGGCCGTGGGCATCGACATCGACCCGGATACCTTCATCGCCCGCGACCTGCCCCACGCCCCTTACTGGGAGCAGGACGGAAAACTCTACGGCCCTGACCCGTGGCAGGTCTACCCCGGCGACCCCCACGACCACACCGGCTACGGCTGCTATTCGCCCTGTATCGTCAAGGCCCTGAACAGCGCTCTGGAGCACGAGGGCGCAGCCGACAAGTTCGAAGTCGTGGACGAGAGCGGCAAGACGGCGGCAGAGCTTTGCTCTTATATCGACGCCGGGATGCCGGTGGTGTTCTGGGCGACGCTGGATTTCCAGCCCGTGCCGGAAAAGCGTGACCACTGGCTGCTGGCCGATGGCACCGACTTTGCGTGGAAGTGCAACGAACACTGCCTGCTGCTGGTAGGTTACGATGACGAAAACTACTGGTTCAATGACCCGTGGCATGACCACGGCGTCTGTCCGCAGCCGAAACAGCTGGTGGAGGACTGCCATGCGGCCCAGGGGCTGTTTGCCGTCACCCTCCGCCCGAAAGGAGAAGTATGAAAAAAGAAGAATTTCAGCAGAACATGAAAGACAGGATGCAGCAGTTCGAGGACGGCGGCCTCCGGCTCCTGAAAAAGGGTCAGAAGGGCATCGTCCACGCGATTTTCAGCCGCTTCGGGCTGGTGCTGCTGCTCATGCTGTTGCAGGTCGGTGTACTGTGGAGCGTGTTCCGGTGGTTCGGCGGACTGCTGCCTCATTACTTCGGCGGCAGTGTGGCCATGTCGGCCTTCATGGTGGTCTACATCCTCAACAGCGAGATGGACAACAGTGCTAAGATCACATGGATGGTCACCATCGCCATCCTGCCGGTCGTGGGTGTGCCGCTGTTTTTCTACGTCAAGAGCAACATCGGCCACAACGCCCTGAAAAAGCGGGTGACCCACCTCACTGAGGAGGCCCGGGGCTTACAGCCCCAGCCGCTGGCTGCGGCTCAGGAGCTGGCCGAAGCCGACCCCGGCGCGGCCTCGCTGGCGCGGTATCTCCACGGAAAGGGCGGCGGCTTCTCGGTCTACAGGAACACGGAAGTTACCTACTTCCCCGGCGGCGAGGCCAAGTTCGAAGAGCTGCTGCGCCAACTGGAAAAGGCCGAGAAGTACATCTTCCTCGAGTACTTCATCATCGACGAGGGCCTCATGTGGGGCAGGATCCTCGAAGTGCTGGCCCGCAAGGCCGCTGAGGGCGTGGACGTCCGGGTGATGTACGACGGCACCTGTGAGTTCGCCACCCTGCCCCGGGATTACCCCAGCCGCCTCGAAAAGCTGGGCATCCAGTGCCGGGTGTTCTCGCCGGTGCAGCCCTTTGTCTCGACCCATTATAATTACCGCGACCACCGGAAAATTCTCGTCATTGACGGCAAGGTGGGTTTTACCGGCGGCGTGAACCTCGCCGACGAGTACATCAACCACATCGAGAAGTATGGCCGCTGGAAGGACGCCGCCGTCATGCTGGAAGGCGAGGCTGTCCGACCGCTGACCATCCTCTTCCTCGAGATGTGGAGCATCCTCCGGGAGCCGGAGTTCGAGAAGTTCCTCTCCGTGCCGCCCCACTCCGTCCCGGCGAAGGGGTTCGCGGCCCCTTACGGCGACTGCCCGCTGGACGGTGAGCGGGTGGGAGAGATGGTCTATATCGACCTGCTCAACCGCGCCAAGCGCTACATCCACATCATGACGCCCTACCTCATCCTCGACGGCGAGCTGGAAACGGCCCTCAAGTTCGCGGCAGAGCGGGGCGTGGACGTCCACCTCATCCTGCCCCATGTGCCGGACAAGAAGTTCGCCTATGCGCTGGCGAAGACGCACTACAAGTCTCTGCTGGACTCGGGCGTGAAGATCAGCGAGTGGCTGCCCGGCTTCGTCCACGCGAAGGTCTTTGTGGTAGACGACAGCGAGGCCGTGGTGGGTACCATAAACCTCGACTACCGCAGCCTCTACCACCACTTCGAGAATGCGGTCTGGATGAAGGATACCGCCTGCATCCCTGCCATCGAGAAGGATTTCCAGAAGACGCTGGAATTCTGCCGCGATGTCGAGCCCACCCGGGAGAGCATCTGGGAGGGCAACGTGCTGCTCCATCTGGCAGGGATTTTACTGAAAGTTATTGCACCATTACTGTAAAACAAAGGGGAATGCCGTTCGGCATTCCCCTTTGTTTTACAAATAATCCTTATCCATCGAGAAGCCCCGGCCGCTGACCTCGGTGACATGGCTCACGATGAGGAAGCAGGTGGGGTCGATGCTGTGAGCCAGCTTTTCCAGCCGGGGCAGTTCCCGGTTGGACACGATGCTCAGAAGCACGGCGCTGGACTCGTGGGTGTAGCCGCCCTCGCCGTGGAGGATGGTCACGCCCCGGTCCAGCTGCTCGAGGATGGCGGCACAGATGGCGTCGGACTGGCTGCTGATGATCTTTACCTCGGTGCGGCTGGCACCCATCATCAGCATCTTATCCATGACGATGGTGTGGATGAGCACCATCACAATGCCGTACAGCACCTGCGGCATCGGGCTGAACACAGCCTGCATCAGCAGGACCATGATGTCGAAAACCAGCATGGTGGCCGACACCGGCAGCTTGAACCATTTGTTGAGCACCAGCGGCGGGATGTCGAGGCCGCCGGTGGATGCACCGGAGCGGATGACGATGCCCAGCGAGACGCCGATGCCGAGGCCCGCGAAGACGGTGCAGAGGAAGATGTCCTCCGTCAGCACCCGGCCATTCGCCATCCCCTCGAACAGGGCGAGGAAGGCGGGGCTGAGAACACTGCTGGCCAGCGTATTGAGGGCGAAGGCCCGGCCCAGGACCACCCAGCCCCAGACCAGCATGGCGAGGTTGATGAAGAACAGCAGCCCCGAGACGGACAGGCCCGTCAATCGCCCGATGGCCAGTGCGATGCCGGTCGCGCCGCCGGTGATGAGGCCCGCCGGCTCGAGGAACAGGGCAACGGCCAGCGAGTAGAGCGCGTTGCCGAAGATGATGGAAGCCCAGTTCCAGATAAGCTGCTTCCAGTGCGGATTCTGATTCATAGCGTTTCCTCCCATATCTCTTCTATCATACCGGAAAACGGCAAAAAAATCCACGCCCGGCGGCCTGCCGGAGCGTGGATTTTTGTTCATTTGACAGATGAAAGTTTGATTTTTTACTCTTCGTCCAGCAGGCGCAGGCCGGCGGTGTCGGTGACGGGCAGCGAGAAGACGATGGAGCCGGCCTTTTTGTCGGCGTTGTCCATGATGGCTTTCATGATGGCGTTCTTCTCGGAAGTGCGGCTGACGATGAGCACCAGCTCTTTTTCGTTCACGAGGTCGATGCCCATGAACCTGGCCGCGCCCTCCATGCCGGTGCCTTTGGCGTGGATGACGGTGCCGCCGCCGGCTCCTGCGGCCCGGGCCGCGTCCATGATAGAGCCGGTGTAGCCCTGATTGGCGATGACCAGCAGCAGGTCGTAACGGGTATCTTTCAAGGTGCTTTCCTCCTTCAGCTCAAGGGTCTGGTGTTCGGTGAGGAACAGCAGGGCGCGCTTGCCGCCGATGCTGCTTACCGGGACGATGAATGCGATGCCGGTACCCGGCACATCAATGCGCATCTGGCGGCGCAGGGCTTTCTGGATGCGGGGCCAGCTGTCCGCTGTGATGATGGCAAAGAGCACAGCTTTTTCGGTCTTTTCCAGCCCGAGGGTGGAAAGCGTCTCCTGAACGGCAGTGCCGGCACCCACAGTGCGGAGGCTGACATCGACGCCGAAGCTTTTATACAGCTTCAGAAAGGCGTCTGTCGTGGGGCGGTCGGTGATGGTGACCAGCCAGTAAAGCGTATTCACGGCAAAGCCTCCTTACAGTTCGATGATGGCGTCGTCCGGCAGTTCGGCCAGCAGGGCGGCAGGATCCAGCAGGGGCTGGGCGCTGCGGGCCTTGCGGGTCTTGAGCTGGGCCACAAGGCCCATGAGCTGGACGGTGATGAGGGGCGTCATGGCGACCATGGCCACCACGCCGAAGGCGTCGGTGACGATGTTGCCGCCTACGGCGATGCAGGCACCCTGCGCCAGCGGCAGCAGGAAGGTGGCCGTCATGGGGCCGGAGGCCACGCCGCCGGCGTCAAAGGCGATGGCGGTGTAGAGTTTCGGCACCACAAAGGAGATGCTGATGGCGAAGAGGTAGCCCGGGATGAGGAACCACAGAATCGAGATGCCGGTGAGGACGCGCACCATCGCAAGGCCCACCGAGAGGGCGACGCCGGCCGAGAGGGCCGCGCCCATCGTCCCGGCGGAGATGGCACCGTCGGTGACTTCTTCGACCTGTTTGTTGAGGACATAGACCGCCGGCTCGGCCCGGACGATGAAGTAGCCGATGAGCATCCCGATGGGGATGAGCAGCCACCGGCTGCTCTGGCCGCCCAGGACCTGACCGAGGTAGTTGCCGGCGGGCATGAAGCCGATGTTCGCCCCGGTGAGGAAGAGCACGAGGCCGATGTAAGTATAGACGAGGCCTACGCCGATGCGGCCCAGCGTCCGCCGGTCGATGTGGAGGGCGGCGAGCTGGAAGATGCCGAACATCACGACGATGGGCAGCAGGGAAGTGGCGATCTCGTGCAGATAGGTGGGCAGGCCCTCGCTGAACAGCTGCCACAGCTCCACCGAGTCGCCTACTTCGGGGATGATCGGCGGCACGTAGCTGCTCTCGCTGGCATTGAAGACGATGCCGAGGATGAGGACGGCGAGGATGGGACCTACGGAGCAGAGGGCTACGAGGCCGAAGCTGTCGTCCGCTGCATGGCGGTCGGAACGGATGGCCGACACACCGACGCCCAGCGCCATGATGAAGGGGACGGTCATGGGGCCGGTGGTGACGCCGCCGGAGTCGAAGGCCACGGCCAGAAACTCTTTCGGCACAAATGCGGCCAGAAGGAAGATGGCAGCGTAAAAGATGACCAGCAGCCGGGGCAGCGGGATGCCCAGCAGCATACGCAGGAAGGCCATGACGAGGAAGATGCCCACGCCCACAGCCACCGAGAGGATGAGGGTCATGTTGGGGATGGAGGGTACCTGATTGGCAAGCACCTGTAAGTCAGGCTCTGAGATGGTGATAAGGAAGCCCAGCAGGAAACCCACACCGATGATGAGAAAGAGGCTCTGGCTCCGGGTGAGCATGGAGCCGACCCGCTCGCCCATGGGGGTCATGCTCATCTCGGCACCCAGGGTGAAGAACATGATGCCGACGATGATCATGGCCGCGCCCAGCAGAAAGCAGAGCAGGATGCTCGGGGAAACGGGGGCGATGCTGAAACAGAGCACCAGCACGATGGCCGCGATGGGCAGGACGGCCTGCAGTGCCTCCAGCAGCTTCTCCCGAAGTTTGGGGATGGATGATTTGATAATGATGTCCACCAGCCTTTCACGCCCAGAAGCAGTGCCGCCGGGCGTTGGAATTGAGAAATATTTCCTTATTAAGTATACAAAAACAGACAAAAGTCCGTCAACAAAAGACCGGCTAAGATTGGCAAAGAAACAGAAATGTTACAAAAAGAAAAGGCTGCCGCGCTTTTGCACAGCAGCCTTGAAGATCAGAATTTAGATGCCCTGCTTGGCCAGAACGTCAGAGGTCGGGGTGGAAAACACCGGAATATCGGCGTAGGGGTCGGGAGTGTTGTCGGCGGGCAGGGCCTTCATGTAGGCGTCCATGGACTCGGCCACCTTCTTGGCGATGGCCACGGCCTCCACGACGGTGCGCGCGCCCATGACGGCGTCGCCGCCGGCGAACACGCCCTCGCGGGTGGTGCTGCCGTCCTCGTTGACGGTGAGCAGGCCGCGCTGGTTGGTCTCGATGCCGGTGGTGGTCTTGACGAGGGAGTTCTCAGAACCCTGGCTCACCGAGACGATGACGCCGGTGTGGGGGTAGAAGGTCTCGCTGCCCTCTATCTGGGTGAACTTGCCGTCCTCGCCCTTTACGGTGTCGCGGCAGATGATGCCGTTCTCACGGATCTCCACCGGAGCCTTGCAGAAGCGGAAGCCCACGCCCTCGAGCTTGGCGTACCGCACTTCATGCTCGGAAGCGCTGATGCACTCCTCGTCGCGGCGGGCGTAGCAGGTGACGTGGCGTGCGCCGTTGCGGATGGCAGTGCGGGCGCAGTCCATGGCGGAGTTGCCCACGCCGATGACGGCGATGTCGTCGCCCAGCTGGAAGGCCTTGGAGTTGGCCAGATAGTCGATGCCGAAGGCCACGTTGCCCAGCGTCTCGCCCTTGATGTGCATGGCGTTGGCCTTCCACAGACCGGCACCGATAAAGACGCTCTTGTAGCCGTCCCGGAAGAGGTCGTCGATGGTGATGGTCTTGCCGATGGCGGTATTGGGGCGGACGTGGATGCCCTTCAGCTCGAGGTGGCGGTACTGGAAGTCGTCCAGCACGCTGTCGGGCAGGCGGTAGTTGGGGATGCCGTACCGCATGACGCCGCCGATCTTGTCGCGGGCGTCGAAGATGGTGACATCGTAACCCCAGCGTGCCAGCAGGACGGCGACGGTCAGGCCCGCAGGGCCGGAGCCGACGACAGCGGCCTTCATGCCGTTCCTGGGGGCGGGGCCGGAAGTCATCTTGTTGGCGTAGGTGGTGGAGATGTAGTCCTCGATGATGGAGAAGTGGACGGGGTCGTGGCTGGGCATCCGGTTGCGGATGCAGTGGCCCTCGCACTGGTTCTCGTGGTTGCACACGAGGCTGCACACAGTGGTCAGGGGGTTGTTTTCAAACAGCATCCGGCCGGCGTCGTCGAGGTGATTGTCCTTGAGCAGGCGGATGACCTCGGGGATGTTGGTGTGGATGGGGCAGCCCTGCTGGCACATCGGCTTTTTGCAGCCGAGGCAGCGGTTGGCTTCGTCCAGAACGTGAAGTGCCATGGTTCCTCCTTGTGCCTGTCGAACAGGCGGCGTTGTATCCAAGTATCTTTACTATAATACACCGAAACTGCCTCGGCATACAAGTGCCGAAATGACAAAATTTGCAGAAAAATTTCTGTCATTACGTCAAAAAGATATTTTTTTGACGAAGTAGACCGCCCATGGCCTCGGGTGAAACGCGGCAGAGCGTACCAAAATCGGCGGCGGCAAGCTGCGCCTCGGCCATCCGAGCGGAGGCACCGCCTGATCCCCGCAGACGGGCCAGCGAGTGGGAGACAGGGAGGGTGCAATTTTTTAAGAAAGGAAGGGCATCCTTCTTCCCTCCCAGCAGATGGAGATAGGGCGGAAGGGCGGGGAGACTGTCGGCGGTGCAGCCCAGCGCGGCGTCCATGGCGAGGCGGCGCATCCGCGCCCGGGGGTAGCGGACGGTGGTGAGAGCGTCCAGCAGTTCGTCGTAGGTGGTGCTGGTACGGACGGCGGCTTCCAGACGGTGCTCCAGTCCTTCGGAGACGCCGCGGATGTCTGCAAAGGGCGCTTTGCCCCGGCAGGCAGACCGGAGAAGGGCCAGCTCGCACCGCCCGGCGGCGGAAAAATCGGTGTACTGCCCGGCGGCGTAAGCCTCCTGATAAAGCGGGAAGACCGCCTCGGGAACGTAAGGCGCGACGGCGTCCGCTCCGCCCTCGGCCCAGAGCTTGCGAAGTGCGCTGGCGCTGGCGAACTGCCCATGGGCAGAGTGGAGCGCCTCACCGTGGTTCGCGCCTTGCCGGGGCAGGGGATAAGCCTCCATCCGAGGCGCAAGGCTGCGGATGGCCCGGCAGTATTCGACAGCGAGGTTGTTGTTGGGCTTGTCCAGCAGGGCGGCGACCCGCTCGTCAGATGCAAGCTGAGCCGCTGCGGCCTGCCGCGCGGCGGCAAAGCTCCGTGCGCCGCCCGCAAGCTGGGCTTTCAGGGCGGCGCGGTAGGAGTCGCTGTCAAGAAGCTCGGCGGCCTCCATCAGAAGGGCCGCGTCGGGCGTCTCGGCACCGAACACCAGACCGTCGCACCCGGCGGCGGCAAGCAGCGCCACGCCCGCCCGGGCGAACGCCTCTGCCCCCGCGCAGGCACAGGGAGCAGGCAGGGCGAACACAAGGTCAGCCCCGCAGGTGAGGGCGGACCGGGTGCGGACAGCTTCAGGCAGGAGGGGCAGCGCCCCCCGCTGCACCAGCGAACAGCTCATGGCGACGGCGACGCGCTCTGCACCCAGCGCTTTTGCCTGCGCCAGCTGCCATGCGTGGCCGTTGTGGAAGGGGTCGTATTCGGCGATGATACCGGCAAATTTCATGGCGTGACCTCAAAAGTTTGTGAAATATCTGTCATACTGCATGGAGAACTGGGGCAGAATGACAGGATTCTGGGCAGGATGTACAAAAAAGTCCGGGGACTTCGTGGCAGGCTTTGCCGCCATTGCGGCTTGAAAACCGACCGACCCTATTATATAATAATTCTAGGAATCTGTAAAATTCTGCCCTCTCGGGGGTGGACAAAAACATATCTGGAGGAAACAAGAAGATGAAAATTCTGGTTATCAACTGTGGTTCTTCTTCCCTGAAATATCAGCTCATCGATATGGACGGTGAGAAGGTGCTGTGCAAGGGCCTGTGCGAGCGCATCGGCATGGAGAGCAGCATGATCACCCATGAAGCTAACGGCCACAAGGCTACCACTCCCGCGATCTTCCCCACCCACACCGAGGCTTTTGCTGAGGTCGTGAAGAAGATGACCACCGGCGAGGGCAAGTGCATCGACGATGTCAGCGAGATCAGCGCCATCGGCCACCGCGTCGTCCACGGCGGTGAGAAGTTCAAGGCCAGCTGCCTGATCACCGACGAGGTCATCAACACCATCCGTGAGCTGAGCCCCCTGGCTCCTCTGCACAACCCCGCAGGCATCCTCGGCATCGAGGCAGCCCGCAAGGTCTTCGGCAACGTCCCGATGGTCGCTGTCTTCGACACCGCTTTCCACAGCACCATGCCCCCGAAGGCTTATATGTACGCCATCCCCTATGAGTACTATGAGAAGTACGGCGTCCGCCGCTACGGCTTCCACGGCACCAGCCACA
>OGOW01003355.1_pt1 | contig 11551 bp, 9 predicted proteins | sample 1552781 | NCBI WGS metagenome assembly OGOW01 (sample SAMEA2580145, study PRJEB22360) | human gut metagenome | biome: human gut; feature: human-associated habitat; material: faeces | place: Denmark | collected 2008/2010
GAAAGAACAGGTATTGGCAAGCATCGAAGAACAGGGAAAGCTTACAGAAGACCTTAAGAAGCAGATCCTGGCAGCAGAGACGCTGGTTGTGGTAGAGGATCTGTACCGTCCGTACCGACCGAAAAGGCGGACACGTGCAACCATCGCAAAAGAAAAAGGACTGGAACCACTGGCAAACACGATTCTGTTGCAGATGACAAAGAAAACGCTGGAAGAGGAAGCAAGTGCGTATATTGACCAGGAAAAAGAAGTGAATACCTGGCAGGAAGCACTGCAGGGAGCAGGCGATATTCTGGCAGAGACGATTTCAGATGATGCAAATTACCGTATCCGCATCCGTAGCCTGACACAGAAAGAGGGCAAAATCGTGACAGAAGCAAAAGATGAGAAAGCAGCTTCTGTTTACGAGATGTACTATCAGTATGAAGAGCCAGTTGCAAAAATGGTAGGTTACCGTGTGCTGGCGATCAACCGCGGCGAAAAGGAAAAATTCCTGACCGTAAAACTGGAAGCTCCGGAAGATCGGATTCTTGGTTATTTAAGAAAACAGATCATGGTGCGTGAAAATCCGCAGACTTCCGAATTCCTGGAAAAAGTGATCGAAGACAGTTACCGCAGACTGATCGCCCCGGCAGTAGAGCGTGAGATCCGCAATGCACTGACCGAGCAGGCAGAAGATGGTGCGATCCAGGTGTTTGGCAAGAATCTGGAACAGCTTCTGATGCAGCCTCCAATCGCAGGCAAAGTCGTACTTGGATGGGACCCTGCGTTCCGTACAGGCTGTAAGCTGGCAGTTGTAGATGCAACAGGTAAAGTTCTGGATACAACAGTTGTTTATCCCACAGCTCCGACTACTGAGAAAAAGATCCGTGCTGCCAAGGATACAGTGGAAGGTATGATCGAAAAATACGGTGTATCCCTTATTTCAGTAGGAAACGGTACAGCATGTCGTGAATCCGAGCAGGTGATCGTAGATATGCTCAAAGAAATCCCGGAAAAAAAGGTGCAGTATGTTATCACAAATGAGGCAGGAGCATCTGTGTATTCTGCAAGCAAACTGGCTACAGAGGAATTCCCGAATTTTGATGTAGGACAGAGAAGTGCGGCTTCCATTGCAAGACGTGTACAGGATCCGCTTGCAGAACTGGTTAAGATCGATCCGAAATCTATCGGTGTGGGTCAGTATCAGCATGATATGAACCAGAAGAAACTGGATGAAGCATTAAGCGGCGTTGTAGAAGACAGCGTAAATAAAGTTGGTGTAGATTTAAATACAGCATCTGCATCTCTGCTTGAGTATATTTCCGGTATCAGCAAAGCAATTGCCAAAAATATCGTAGCTTACAGAGAAGAGAACGGTCAGTTCACAGACAGAAAAGAACTTCTCAAGGTAGCGAAATTAGGACCGAAGGCATTTGAACAGTGTGCAGGTTTCATGCGTATTTCCGGTGGAAAGAATCCTCTGGATGCAACAAGTGTACATCCTGAGAGCTATGAAGCAGCAGCGGCACTTCTTTCAAAACTTGGATATAAGCCAAATGATGTTGTGGCAGGAAATCTCCTTGGACTTTCCCTGCAGGTAAAAGACTATAAGAAGATGGCAGCAGAACTGGGAATCGGTGAGATTACACTTCGTGATATTGTAAAGGAACTGGAGAAACCGGCCCGTGACCCTCGTGATGATATGCCGAAACCGATCCTTCGTTCAGACGTTCTTGAAATGAAAGATCTGAAAGAAGGAATGGTGCTGAAGGGAACTGTCCGTAATGTTATTGATTTCGGTGCATTTGTAGATATCGGTGTACATCAGGACGGTCTGGTGCACATTTCCGAGATGACAGAGAGATTTATCAAACATCCTCTGGAAGCGGTGAGTGTAGGGGATATCGTAGATGTAAGAGTAATCGGAGTTGATATGAAGAAAAAACGTATCAGCTTATCCATGAAAGGATTAAATAAATAACATCAATAAAACAGGGATTACCACTGCAGACCGGATATCTGCAGGAGTGATCCCTGTTTTTGGGGGTACTGCTGTCTGCAGTAACAGTTATTCTGTTTCCCGGTGTGATGTGAGGTGTTCTTCAAGGCTGCGTGCTGCAATGCTCTGTGGCCTTTTTACATTGCGGATCAGACAGATCTTTCGTTCAGGAAGAGGCTCTTCAATGGGAATCTGGACGATTTTCCCCTGAGCAATATGTTCAGCAGCAAGCTCTTCAGGGAAGAATCCGATTCCCAGGTTGTGCTGCACCATAGGGAAGATCTGGTCAGTAGTTGCCACTTCCATATCAGGTGAGAAGGGAAGGTTATGGCGCATAAAATACTGTGTATATAATTCTCTTGTACTGCTTCCGGGAGCAATCCCGATCAGAGGGATATCCTGCAGATCCTGAAGACAGTGTTTGTTGGAAGCTGTTTCCGCATATTCCTCTCCGCCTATAAGGATCTCGCGGAAAGAATAGAGGGGAATTCTCTGAAGCGGTTTTTTCAGGGCGACAGGTGTGGTAACTACTGCAAAGTCTACCAGACCGTTTTCCAGTGCCTGAACTGCCTGTGGTGTGGAATGATTAGAGATTCTCAGCTTTACATGTGGATAACGGTGATGAAAGACTTCCAGTTCGTTCAGCAGGAATAAACGCAGTGCGATTTCACTGGCACCAATATTTACAAGTCCGCTTTCCAGACCTTTATCTTTGAGAAGTTCATTTTCTCCTGATACAAGCTGTTCTATTGCAATTGATACATGTTCAAAAAGTCTTTCTCCTTCAATGGTCAGCTGTACTCCGCGATTGGAACGGATAAAAAGTTTACATCCCAGCTCATTCTCCAGAATATTCATACACCGGGTAATGTTAGGCTGATTGTTTCCCATAACGTCGGCTGCTTTGGAAAAACTCTTATACTGGGCAACATAGTAAAAAATACGATAATAATCAAGAATCATGATACAGTCGGCTCCTTATGCTATATAAAAATAGAATATCTGATATAGAAAAATAACGTTTGTATATCAATGTGTGAATCAGTATAATACGACTGGGTCAAAAAATCAATATAAAAGTCCTGACAATAGGACGGAGACCAAAAGGAAAGGGAGATTACCGAATATGACAACAGCAAATAAGACAATTAAGATTAATGACGTAGAGGCAGCAAAGAAACTGGTCTGTGCGGCAGTCAGATGTCCATTTGATATTGACATTGTATCTAAAGGAAAAATTTTTATTGATGCCAAATCTATTCTCGGAGTATTAAGCCTTGATGTGGAAGAACCTCTGGAACTTAAATATGATGGTTATGATGAGGATTTTGAATCAGTGATCGCAGGTCTGGCATGTTAAATTAAAGAAAGGAATTCGCAGGTGCAGATGACATCTACAAATCTTCTATATATTTATGTGATTATCATTAATGTAGTCACATTTTTTATCTATGGCTTGGATAAAAGCAGGGCAAAAGCCGGACAGTGGCGCATACCGGAAGCGCAGCTGATATTTCTGGCGGTGATCGGAGGGTCGGTGGGAGCTCTGGCCGGTATGAAGGTATTTCATCATAAAACAAGAAAGCCGAAATTTAAGACAGGAGTTCCGGCGATACTGATTATTCAACTAATTATTTATTTTTTGTTTTCGGGAAATGAGGGGATTATTCTGCGCTTATAGCAATCCTTATAAATAATGCATATTGATTTTAGCTCATCAGAGCGTGAAATCCTGTGTCAGTAAAGCGGATATATTGTCCGCTTTCTTTTTTTGCCCGAATAAAATTGATTGTTACAGAGAATGAGGTATGTTATGCTACTCTTATATGAGAATTGCGGGATCTGCAAAGTAGCGGAGTAATTCGTAGATATCAAGTCAGGGGAAAGACATCTTTTAACCCTGATATTATATGAAAAGCTGCCTGTTAAATGAAAGAAGGGCAGAAAAATAATACATGACAAAATATAAGAGAGCAGGTGAAAAATATTGGGACAGGAAATTCAGGAGGCAAAAAGTTTATATTACAGCTATAAACAGTATTTTTCAGACTATCTTCCGGCTTTGACGAAACTGGGGCTGAAAGTAGTAATGGCATTGCTGGTATTTGTGGGCGGGCGCAAAGTGATCCAGTGGTTTGTTTCTTTCATAAAGAAGTCCATGGAGCGTGCGTCTGTAGACAAAGGTGTGATCCAGTTTACAGGGTCGCTGTTGAGAATTGTATTTTACATTTTGCTGGTATTTAGCATTGCCACTCATTTTGGTGTAAAGGAATCCTCTATTGCAGCACTGCTTGGTACTGCCGGTGTAACGGTAGGTCTTGCATTGCAGGGCGGCCTTGCAAATATCGCAGGCGGGATCATGCTTCTGATCTTCAAACCATTTCAGGTGGGGGATTATATCATTATCGCACAGCAGAATGGGTGCGAAGGAACTGTATACAAAATAGAAATCTGTTATACAACTCTGATTTCCATAGATAACAAAAACATTGTAATCCCAAATGGAACGCTGTCCGGCAGCATTATTACAAATGTAACTGCCAGAGATCTTCGTAAGCTGGAGATCAAAGTAGGAATTTCTTATGATTCAGACATTAAGAAAGCAAAAGCAATCCTGGAAGAAATCCTTCATAATGATGAAGATACGAAAGACGACCAGGGAATGGTGGTGTTTGTAGATGAGCTTGGAGAGAGCGCAGTGGTCATGGGCCTGCGTGTGTGGGTGGCTACGGAGAAATACTGGCCTGCCAGGTGGCGGCTTAATGAACTGATCAAAGAAGCGTTTGATGCAAACGGAATTGAAATCCCGTACAATCAGTTACAGGTTCATGTGAAGAAACAGATATGATAACAACATAAGTCCTCTGAACCAACTATAAGGTTTAGAGGATTTATTGTTTGTACAGATTATAGCCAAATAATACCAAACAAGAATAAATAATCCTTGATCCATAGTGATTTATACCAATTTCACTGTCAGATATTGGTATAATACCACCAAAATAATATAAAATACGACAAAATAATTGACAATACGACAACAGATTGCTATACTGGAGTCAAGTTAAACAACTAAGTGTTTTTATGAAGATGCAAAGGCGCATGTAAATAAATGGATTGCTGCACGATTTTTATACATTGCAAAGACGCAAAAATATAAAAACACTTTTTTTGTACCCAAAATTAACTTCGTGATTGTAACTAAGTAACAATGTACAGAAAGAAAAGGAGAGAAAACTATGAAAATGTACAAAAAAGTTATGGCAGCAGCTCTTGCAGGAGTAATGACAGTTTCCATGTCCGCTACAGCATTTGCAGCAGATGATGACGGCTATATTCTCAAAGCCACAAATGAAGATTCCAAATCATCCGACAATGATCTGGTGATCGCAATCGAAGGAAGCGTAAGCTCCATGGATCCGGCAAACATTCCGGATACAAACGCAATCTCTGCTACACGTGGTGTATACGAGACACTGGTTTCTTTTGATGAGAACCAGGAATTAACAGGCAAACTTGCTGAATCATGGGAAGTTTCCGATGACTCTCTTACTTATACTTTCAAACTTCGTCAGGGCGTTAAATTCCAGGACGGAACAGACTTCAATGCAGCAGCAGTTAAAGCAAACTACGATCGTGTAGTTAACAAAGACAACAATCTTCGTCAGAGAAGAACATTTATCGTAACTAACGAAGACGGATCTGAAACACCTCGTGTAGACAGCATTGAAACACCGGATGATTACACACTGGTTATCAAACTGACACAGGCATGGGCACCATTTATCAACCGTCTGACACAGTTCTGTATCATCAGCCCTGCAGCTCTTGAAGAGTATGGCAATGATATCATGAACCATCCATGCGGAACCGGCCCATATGTATGTACAGAATGGGAAGAGGGAGACCACACAAGCTTTAAGCGCAATGATGATTACTGGGGAGACAAACCGGGCGTTGACACTGTAACAATCAAAGAGGTTCCGGAAGCAGGTGCACGTACAGCTATGCTTCAGACAGGTGAAGCAGATTTCATCTATCCTACACCGTCTGACCAGATTGAAGCAATCAAAGGAACAGACGATGTAAATATCCTTACAACAGACTCTAACATCATGAGATATGTAACTCTGAACATGGATCTGGAACAGCTTTCTGATGTAAAAGTACGTCAGGCTATGAACTATGCGATCGACAAAGATGCATACATCCAGTTAATGTATTCCGGATACGGAAAACCGGCTACATCTGTAGTTCCATCTATCATCGGCGGATATGAAGAGCAGGAAGCTTACACATATGATGTAGACAAAGCAAAAGAACTTATGAAAGAAGCCGGATACGAAGACGGATTCAAACTTACTCTGTGGGGCGATAACACAACACAGGAAATCAAAGGTATGACATTTATTTCCCAGCAGCTTGCTCAGATCGGTATCGAAGTTGACGTTCAGCCAATGGAGCCTGCAACTGTAAGTGACAAGATTTATGTTGACAAAGAAGATGCTGAGATCAATATGTGGTATGTAAACTGGTCTGCATCTGACTTCACAATGGATGGTTCTTTACGTTCCCTGCTTTACAGCACAATGTGCCCTCCTACAAGTGCAAACACAGCATATTTCAACGATGCTGATTTTGATAAAGATATGGATGAAGGTCTTGCAACAGCTAACGAAGAAGAGCAGGCTAAATACTACGGCGATGCTCAGAAGATCGCATGGGAAGCATGCCCATGGTTATTCCTTGGCAATGACCAGATCATCTATTCTACAAAATCTTATCTGTCTGGCGTATATGTATCTCCGGACGGAGCATTTAACTTCGCAAATGCAACTTTAGCACAGTAGTAATTTGTTTGAGACCAGGCTGCGAAGAACATAAATATGGCTGCCTGATCTGAAATTGCAGCAATTCCATAAAAATACTGCCGATACAGCAGTGTGAATACAGGACAAGGATGTTCAAACCGGAGAACTGCCATAAGATTCACTATGGCAGTTCTCCGACTATAAAGCATCAAATATAAACAACAGGTAAGAAAATGATAAGGAGGAAAAATATGGGACGTTATTTAGGTAAACGTTTGATAAGCACGATCCCGCTGCTTCTGGTTATCTCATTCGTAGTATTTATGTTTATCCATATGATTCCAGGTGATCCGGCAAGACTGGTAGCCGGTCAGGATGCAACAAAGGAAGATGTGGCAGTTGTACGTGAACAGCTGGGACTGGATGAGCCACTACTTGTACAGTATGGCAAATATATGAAAGGTCTTTTTACAGGAGATCTGGGAAGCTCTATCAAAAACGGTAAAACCGTAGTAGAGACAATCGCACCAAGACTGAAACCAACTATCATGCTGACATTCTCATCCATGATATGGGCTGCGATCATCGGTATTGCAATCGGTATCATCGCTGCCGTATTTCATGGCAGAATTCTTGATTATGTAGGTATGATCATAGCAATCGCAGGTATATCTGTTCCAAGTTTCTGGTTAGGTCTGGAATTAATCCAGCTTTTCTCAGTAAGCCTGGGATGGCTTCCAACCAGTGGACTGGAAACCTGGAAGAGCTATATTCTTCCATCACTTACAATGGGAGCAGGAATCATGGCCGTACTTGCCAGATTTTCCAGATCTTCCATGCTTGAGACCATGCGTGAGGACTATGTGCGTACCGCACGTGCCAAAGGTCTTTCTGAATCACTGGTTGTTATGCGCCATGCATTTAAGAACTCTCTGATCGAGATCGTAACAGTAGCCGGACTTCAGATTGGTGGTCTCCTTTCCGGATCTGTTATGGCAGAGACAGTATTCTCCATTCCCGGACTTGGACGTCTTCTGGTAGACTCCATCCAGATGAGAGATTACAAAGTTGTTCAGGCATTACTGCTGTTCTTTGCTACAGAATATATCCTGATCAACCTGATCGTAGATGTTCTTTATGGCGTGATTAACCCAAGAGTACGTTATGAGTAGAGGAGGAGAGAAGATGGCAGATAAGAACACAACATCAAACATTAACCTTGCTGCTGCCGAAGAACTCCCTAAGGCACAGAGCAAGTTCAAAGAATTTGTCAAGAAATTCATGAAGAGAAAAACAGCAGTGATTTCTCTGGCATTTATAGTTTTTATTATCTTAATGGCAATCATCGGACCGTATGTAGTTCCGTATGATCCGCAGGCACCGGATTACACAGCTATGATGCAGGGGCCAAGCGCAGCCCACATCTGGGGAACCAATGAATACGGACAGGATGTTTTCTCCCGTCTGATGGTTGGTACCAGACTTTCTCTTACATGCGCGCTGACAGCGACGATCATTGGTACGGCTATCGGTGTTGTTCTCGGATTGATCGCAGGTTTCTACGGCGGAATTATCGATTCCCTGATTATGAGATGCTGTGATGTACTTTTTGCTTTCCCTGATATCCTGCTGGCTATCGCAGTTGTTGCCATCATCGGACAGGGTATGGTAAACGTTATGATCGCAGTTGCGGTATTTACAGTGCCGTCCTTCGCACGAATCATACGAAGCGCGACGATTTCTGTAAAGCAGGCTCCTTATGTAGAGGTTGCCCGTTCCCTGGGATGTTCAAACACAAGAATTCTGTTTGTACATATTTTCCCTGGTACGATCCAGTCTATGATCGTTAACTTTACCATGCGTGTAGGTACTGCGATCCTTGCTGCATCATCCTTAAGCTTCCTGGGATTCGGTGCAAACGTTACAGAGCCTGACTGGGGTTCCATGCTTTCCACAGGACGTAACTATCTGAATACAGCTCCTCACATGGTACTGTTCCCTGGTATTCTGATCTTCCTTACAGTTCTGGCATTCAACCTGCTGGGCGACGGTCTCAGAGATACCCTGGATCCAAAGATGAACTAGGAGGAAGAAACCATGGCAGAAAAATTATTAGAAGTAAAGAATCTCCGTACGGAGTTTAAAAGAGATAAAACATGGGTGACAGCAGTTAATAATGTAAGTTTCTCCATTCAGCCGGGTGAGATTCTTGGTCTGGTAGGAGAGTCCGGATGCGGTAAATCCGTAACTTCCCTCTCCATTATGAAACTTCTGGCACGCAACAGTAAGATTTCCAACGGTGAGATCCTGCTTAATGGCAAGGATCTTCTCAAAGAGGATAAAAAAGGCATGAGAAAGATCAGAGGACGTGAAGTTGCCATGATCTTTCAGGAGCCGATGAACTCTCTGAACCCATGTATGAGAATTGAGAAACAGCTGACAGAAGCAATCCTGCTCCATAACAATTTCTCAAAAGAAGAAGCGCACAATAGAGCATTCGAAGTACTGAGATCAGTAGGTATCCCTGAACCGGATATGACATTAAAGAGTTATCCGCACCAGCTTTCAGGAGGTATGTGTCAGCGTGTTATGATCGCTATGGCAATGTCCTGTGAGCCGGAGCTTCTCATCGCAGATGAGCCGACTACAGCCCTTGACGTTACCATTCAGGCACAGATTCTGGAGCTGATGGAGGACATCAGGGCAAAGAAGAATACAGGCATTCTGATGATTACACATGACCTTGGTGTTGTTGCTGAAATGTGTTCCAGAGTTGTTGTTATGTATGCCGGCCGAATCGTAGAAGAAGCACCTGTGCAGGAACTTTTTGCAGATCCGAAACATCCATATACACAGGGTCTGATCGGTTCTGTACCGAAACTTGGAAGTGGTGTGGAATCTCTTCCGTCCATTCCGGGAAGCGTACCGGATCTGTCCGTAATGCCGAAAGGATGTAAGTTTGCACCGAGATGTAAATATGCAATGGATATCTGTCATCAGCAGGAGCCGGAGCTTGCAGATATCAACGAAGCAGGCACCAGAAAATGCAGATGCCATCTGCTCAACAAAACCGGAAAGGAGGCGTAACCTGTGAGCGAGCCGTTATTATCAGTAAAGAATATGAAGAAAACATTCCAGGCAAACGGAGGAATGTTCAGCAAGAAGAAATTTGTCCATGCGGTAAATGACGTATCTTTTGATATTTATCCGGGTGAAACTTTTTCGCTGGTAGGCGAGTCCGGCTGTGGTAAATCCACGACAGGTAAACTGATCGATCATCTGATCACACCTGACTCCGGTGAAATCTGGTTTGAGGGAAAAGAAATCTCCAAACTTTCAGAGAAAGAAATGCGCCCGTTACGTTCAGATATCCAGATGGTTTTCCAGGATCCTTACTCTTCATTGGATCCGAGAAAGACAGCCGGCAAATTGATCGAGGAACCGCTGATCGTGCATAAACTGATTTCCGATAAAAATGAGCGTGAAAAACGTGTTCTGGAACTGATGAGAGAGGTTGGTCTTGATATTCAGCACGTCCACCGTTTCCCTCATGAATTTTCAGGTGGTCAAAGACAGCGTATCAATGTGGCCAGAGCGTTGGCCATGAATCCGAAGGTAATTGTCTGTGATGAGCCGGTTTCTGCGTTGGACGTATCCATTCAGGCACAGGTGCTGAATCTGATGGAAGAACTGCAGCAGCGGTTTGGACTGACCTACTTATTTATTTCCCATGATTTAAGCGTTGTGAAGCATATCAGCGACCAGATTGCGGTAATGTATTTGGGTCAGATTGTGGAGACTGCCAGCAGCAAGGAATTATTTGCCCGACCGCTTCACCCATATACCCAGGCACTGTTAAGCGCAGTACCGATTCCATCCATCGATTATCAGCAGGAAAGGATTGTGTTGGAGGGTGATGTACCAAGTCCGATCAATCCTGGAAAAGGATGCCGGTTTGCAGGAAGATGCCGTTACTGCCAGGAAAAATGCCGTCAGGAAGCGCCGGTTCTGAAAGATCAGGGAAATGGACATATGGCTGCTTGTCATTTTATTGGGAAGTAATCAAAAGATGATGAAAAGATATCTTTAATGTAGAAGGAGAAGAAACATGAAAGTATCATTAGAGGGATTTGTACAGGAGAGTATTGCCAAAAAATTGGATCTTTATCATGTACTGGTTCGCCAGCATGGGGAGATTGTAGGAAAATTTGACTGGAGAGAGAATCGACGGGACAATATTCATTCTGCCAGCAAAAGTTTTTTAAGTATGGCGATTGGAATGGCGATTGATGAGGGAATCTTAAGCCTGGACGAGCATTACGCCGACATTTTCAAGGATAAACTGCCAGCAAATCCAAGTCAGAATCTGTTAGATATCACCATCCGTGACGCAATTATGATGGCTACTGGACATGAGCAGTTTATTTTACAGGGTTATAATAAATTCAATGACGAGCCTATCCGTGACGCCTATGAAAATGACGACTGGGTACAGCATGCGTTGACATTTGAGGTTCCGCATAAGCCAGGTACATTCTGGAAATATAATAACTTTGGTCCATATCTGACTGCAGTGGTAATCCAGGAGCGTACTGGTCAGCGGTTAAAAGAGTGGTTAAAGCCAAGATTATTTGCTCCGTTAGGCATTAAGAATCCACAGTGGGATGAGTCTCCAATGGGATACAACATTGGATGTGGCGGTCTGTTTCTTTCTACAGAAGAACTTTCCAAGTTTGGTCAGTTAATGTTAAATAAAGGT
>OGOW01003358.1_pt1 | contig 11545 bp, 17 predicted proteins | sample 1552781 | NCBI WGS metagenome assembly OGOW01 (sample SAMEA2580145, study PRJEB22360) | human gut metagenome | biome: human gut; feature: human-associated habitat; material: faeces | place: Denmark | collected 2008/2010
TAAACTAATTTATCTATCTCATAATGGAAATATTATTTGGATATATTGGCACTTTGATTCTATAGATTTTATAGACTTTGTAGAAAAAAATAATTATCTTTCTCTACATTCTTCTAATGAAATTACAGAAATTGATAGAAATACTGGAGGAATATTAAAAAGCAAACCATAGCCTGCACAAAACCTTCAATCACAACATAGAAGCGTGTGCAGTACACACGCTGTTTCTGTTATTGTCTTCTGCTCACCAACCCTTCCGATTGCAAAATACCCTTCTCCACACTGGCATGTAGCTACTGCCAAAATGGATAGAAAAATTATTCAAAAAAGAAATAATGGGAATGGTACATTTTCTTGGAAGTACTACAAAGATAATGTAACCGTACAACATAGGAAATAGTATCATGACAACTTTAGAAAATAAGATCTTTACTTTAAAACAGAATCATTTAATGAAAAAAATGAAAGAAATGCATTTTTTAAATAATTTAATTACGGATTCTGAAAAAATTATTCCATATCCACTCTCATGTGAAATAATAAATCGTACTTTTACCCCCTATAGAAATATAGAATTATCAAAAGAAAACTTTAGTTTATCGATAAAAAATGAAATATTAAATTTTTTTGCACCAGAGGAAAATGATATTGCTTATGTATACTTTTATGGAGGAATAAATGATTCGGCTGAAATACCAATAGAATTATTCCCCTTATTTATTATCAAAATAAAAAATATTAGCAATTGGCTAGAATTAATAAACAAACCTAATTTTTATTGTTTAAAATTCTTTAGTAATAAAATAGATAAAGTTATAGATATATCTCTACTCGACGATGAGGAAGATGTGTTATCTGTTTCTATTGGACTGAACGCTTAACTTTAAAAATAAATGAACTATTCCAGCAGAAGCTATCCTTTGCTTTGTATAACTTAAAGGTGTTTACCATGAAAGAATTATTAGAAAAACTTGAAAATAATAGTTTTATTGATAAGGTCAGAATTGATCTTGAATTCGATGTAAAGGAGTACCAAGAATTATTAAAAATTTTAAATGAAATAAAGCATTATACTTATAATCATACTCTAATTGAAAAAAGACTAGCGTCTTATTTATATGAGATACCAAAATTAACACATATTTGGTATCTCAATCTAAAAGACGATCCAAATAAAAATAAATCTTCTATTGTTAGTCAACTTGAAGAAGCATGGATAGAGTTAGATTCAATAATTGGAGAAGAAATTCTTGGTCAAGGACAATAAATACCTCTTAACAAACAGTAGTCGTAGGTTAGGTCCATTGGGATTTAAAAATATTCTGTTTATGGATTGTATAGACCTGAGGATAGTAAACCTTTTTATATCGGTATTACGGATAATATAAAAACGCGTGCAAAACAACACCGGAAATCAGGAAGATTAGTTGGAACAGAACGCTTAGTAGAATTATATAGCGATTTGGATTACGAAACCGTCCGTGAATATGAGGAAGGCTGTATTCGACAACATGGAACACTGACAGGAAAAAACTTAAGAAAGTCAGAAAAGTAATTTTAATCCTAAAAAAAACCAAAACCAGAGGAAATAAATGTCATTCATTTGTTGAGAATAAGATCCGTGATGCCAAAAGACAAAACGCAATGGTTGCGAGAAGAGACCATATTCTCAAAAATGGTTGTAAAAATCTTTCAATAATTTAACATTCTATGCTATAGAAAAGGAAAAGTATTATGAAAATCTTTAATTGGGAAAAAAATAGAACTTTATATAGATATCTTAAGAATGGTGATTTATTTTGTTTTAAAATAGCTGATAAATTATTCGGTTACGGTAGAATAATCGCTAAAAATAAGCTTGGTGCCACTGTAGGAGTTTTTGATTTGTTTACTTCAAGCCCGGTTGAACCATTCAATTATAAAAACGCTGGAAATTACCCAATTCTATTCAAAACCGTTTTAGACTGTCATACCTTATTTGAATCAAAGCTAGAATCAGACTGGCGGATAATTGCTCAAGATCCCGATTACCAAGATCCAATCCCTAGTGAAATTACTTCCATTAATCCTGCTATGGGATTGGCTCACAATGCAGACTTTTCCATCGAGCAAGAAATCGATGAAGAGGATGCAAGGCAAAAAATACTCAAGAGCATTGAATTGCTTGAAACACCCAATAGCCATTATCATATTTTAAGTTTTCTTATTCGTCGTAAACCAGAAATTTTTAATTTACCTATTGAATCATTTGCAGAATTTGGAGATTTTATTTCGGATGAGTTTCAAAAAATTCACCACCGGAATTTAAAAGCGTGAAAAGCAAGCCGTATCCTGCACAAAATCTTCAGTCCTAACGTAGGGCGTGAGCAGTACGCATGTACATGGTTTCACCTATCTAAACCACATCAACGAAGACAGAGAAAGCGGCCAACAAACCCACTACTTCGATGAAGAGACCGGGTTGCACTACAACTTCTTCAGGTATTACGAACCTGATGCGGGGTGGGTTGACTCGTTGGGGCTATCTATTTCAACAGTCATTCATATGGGGCAAAAGGGTAAACATATTGCGGGGCATAATAACTTTATTCATGGTCGGAGCATTCTAACTGCAAATCCTCAGGATTTATTTGATTCTTTTCATCAAGGTAATAATCAAAGTAGTAGAAGTATTAGTCATAATAAAGAGAAAGTTCATTTTATAATATTGGAAGTTGTGTTGATAAGGATACAGGAGATGAGACTCCGACAGAATGGGGAATAATTCATTCATCCAAAAAAAGAGGCCCATATTGTTCCTGCATTGCCTGATATAACATAAATTCTATATTTTATTTGAGAAATTAATTATGAGAAAACAAGAAATTATTTTAAGTATGCAAATGGCTTTTCTTGGAGCAATTTGTAATAAAGTCAGACTTATTGCATTTGATATGACTGAAGAATTATTTACTCTTTATGTATATATTGATTCGCCACTGACAGATGATGAGTATGAAGCAATAGATAGTGCAGTTACAGATGTATTGGCTGATTTTCCAAATTTTCTATATGAAAAAATATGTATCATTGAAAATAATGATAATATTCTTTTATTGAATATGTATAAAGGATGTTTTTTTATGCGATTTGAAAATCAAATGTCAGATAACCAAAAAAATAAAGATGCTTTACATTTAAATACACTTTTACTAAGCTCGATAGAAAATCCTAGTATAGATAATGATTGTTTCATAGAATTATTTAGCTATTATTCCAACATATCTCAAGGAGAAGTAAGTGAACTATTTAATTTACTGCAATCTTTAACCAAAAATGAAATCAATATAATTCATGATTTTTTAGAATCTATTTCAAAGTTTGTCATAGACTTAGGAGTATCTTGTGAATTTGAAAAATTTCTTACGGAGGTAAAATATATACAAGAAAGAAATTATCTAGAGGAACAAATTGGGCCTACTTTTCCAGCTTTCAAAGTTGATAAAAATAACATCATAAGTTTTGATGATAGTGACAACTCTTATATATTTTCTATAATGCAACTATCTACTAAAACTTGGATTGAGATAACATACGATGATTTTCTCTCAATACTTGAATCACTAGAGTGGCAAGCTTTTACTAATAAGGCTTTATTATATTTTACTCCTTGCTGTTTAAAATATATTTTTTCTAATTTGTCTAAATTTCATTTATATGGTTACGTTGTTGACTTTTTATATATTGCCCTAAGAAATGAAAGTACGATATTTAACACTACTCAAATCAACTTAATCATTGATTTTTTAAAATTCATCCAAAATTTTAACCAGGAAATTAGTGTTGAAACACAAAAAAAAATAACAAGTACTATTCAACTTTATTTATAACTACCCGATCGTAAAGGGGGCGGTCGGCGTCGGTTGGTCGGTGAATCCGATACATGGTTTGCGATTTATGGAGGATACTTTTATGTTCAAATTAAAATTATTGCCCGAGGATTTTTTCAATATATGTATTAAGCGTAAAGTAGAAATTAAAAAGTTAGATAAACTTCCTAAGCTGGATAATAACTATTTGTTATTTATTGCTAAGTATCAGGATGTAGAGATAATACCTGATATTTCTCTTTTTAATTATGAAGAGGCTTTAAATGAAAATAGATATCTAGAGTGTAATTATCCCGAAATATCAAGGTGTCTTTGGAGTATTGGACAAGCAGGACAGGGAGATGGATGGTTTTTAAATAAAATAGATAATACCATTTTTCATTATAATCATGATGCTGGAGAGTATACCAGATCTGGATTTACAAATTTAGGGATAGATTTCTCACAATTTATCCAGTTGGCTTTGTTATACAGAGATTTAGAGCACCTATTAGATGACGGAGAGACACTTACGGATAATATAAAAACTGAGTTTATATATTCAGTAAATAGTATAAGTAATAATTTGTTTAATGTTTATCCATTTAAGTATTTTTAATTGGAATATTCAATAAATTTATTAAGCAAGTCGTAGCCCGCACAAAGCATTCAGTCTTGATGTAGAGTGTATGTGGTTTGCACACAGTTTCTGTTTTTCAGACGACCTCAATCCTTTTTCGAAGTCATCTGAAATATTGGTTCTTTAACCATCTAGGCCAAAACCGTCTACAAATATGGTCAGGACGGTCGGTCGGTTTGTGAATCAGGATCCGATTGAGTTATGGGGTGGGGATAATCTTTATTGGTTTCGGGCCTAATGCGGCCATGTGGCTTGACCCTTTGGGATTGGCAAAACGATCTAAGAAAGGGGAAATCTTCGCCGACTCAAAAGGGTTAAGTTTAGAAGTTAGAAATTCCCAAGATTTATCTCATATATCAGAATGTACATTAAGATATATGGCGGAAGAAGGAGTTTCAGGCACAACCAAAGGAGGAAGGGGAAAAATGTGGGAAATGGCAGTGTCAGAAGTGATTTTGGAAATTGGCGCAGAGAATATTGGAAATATAGAGCCAGAAAAGAGTTAAGACGTAGAGACCTAAAAGTAGGTAAGTCTTGTTAGTTTAATAAGGAATATTTATGTTAAATAAATTTGTTTTAGAGCAGTTAATTGCTTTCTTTCAAAAAAATCCAGTGGCTCAAGGTAAGCCAACAACTAATGATGAGATCCTCAATATAGAGAAAGCACTTAATATCAAGTTAGATGACGATTTTAAAGAATTTACAATGAGATTTGGAGGGTGTGTCGTTAGGGATACTCAAATATATGGAATACATAATTCCGAATTTCTTGGGGAAGATACAATTATTGATTTGAATAAAGAATTTTCCGATTATCTTAAAGATGGTCAAAGTAATTTAATAATTGGTACCGATGGCTGGGGAAATCCTATTTATATTTCCCCATCTAAAACGGTAATGATTTACAATCATGATACTGATGAATTGCTAACTTTAGCAGCTAATTTTTCAGATTATTTAGTGAAAATTCTTAAAAAGCAAATTTAGCAAACTGTTTAAACTCGAACCATTTCAGACGGCCTCAATACCTCTTTGAGATCGTCTGAAAGACAAAGAAGTTTCAGATAACCTCAAAGAGGAAACCGGATTTGTCTGGGACGGCAGCCATTTGCTGCAAGAAGTCCATTCGGACGACAGGTATACCTATATCTATACCGACCCGGATTCCTACGAACCCTTTTATGTTGAAACAACACAACATTCCTAGAGCAACTAGAAATTATGTTAGAAATATAAACGAAATGGGCCCACTGCATTTATAATTGGAAAAAATAATAGATTTTTTGTGAAAGGTAATAATTATGAAATTATTTGAAGTTTATAGCGACCTTTCCTCGCTTTCTGAAAAAACTGGTATTTACGGCGATTTTGCTTATATTTTATGGGAAGGACATGCCTCTAAAAAAACTAGAAATGTTCCTAGCCCTGAAATATATATTGATCGACTAGGTCCTGATGTACCAGAGGCCTATGTATCGAATAGAAGCTTGATAGTTTCCCAGAAAATTAAAGATTCTTTATTTACTTCAGGACTAACTGGATTTACTCCAATTCTTGCAGTCAAAAATAAAATTATTAAGTGTGATTGGAAAAATCTTTCAGAAGATTATTTTGAAAAATATTACTCCATTGATGATGTAATTGATAAAGGTAGGCACAATCAATCAATTGCAGACAAAATGCCAAATTTGTGGTGGATAAAAGCTAATGATTTTATTAGTTTTCATAAAAAATCTCCTCAAGAATGGGATTATGCTATTGATAATGAATCGGATTTTTATCATGGTGCAGGGGATAAATTAGGAGTTTTTGTTTCCGAAAAAGCTAAAAGCTTCATGGAATCTTTATGCTTACCATTAAAATATAACGAACTTTGAATCTTATTTTTTTACTTAAATTGCAATATGAAATTGAACAGTATCCAAATCTACAATTTTATTAACTTCTTCAAGAAAGACATCCAAGGGAGTTCTATAATTTAGAAGCTTGCGTGGCAAGGTATTACACCATTTAGGTGTTCGTTGACTAGTTTTCTCTGAAACGGCTTTTATTGGCATTCCTTTCGGTATACATCTACGAAGTAAACCATTATGCCTTTCGTTTGATTCACGTTCCAAGCAGAATAAGGTCGAGCAAAATAAATAGACAAAGTTTCATTTTCTAAATTAGATATCTCTGAAAACTCTAAAACCTTATGTTTAGCATATCTAACAGCAGCATCAAATGACCAATGATCAGCTAGAGTCTTGCTTTCAATCCAATTTATAAAAGATCCTATAGCACCAATTTTTATGGTATTAAAGGAGCCAACATGTTGTCTTTCATATGTTGCTTGTCCAGCATCAGCTAAATATACAAGTTGAGATTTACCTTGTCGAATTTGAATTACAGTACCACGTTTTAATTCTGTATAAATAGTTGTTCTAGAATTTTGATTAGACACCTAAATCATAACACAAGGTTCACTATGGATTTTTTATGTGTTCAATTTCATTCTACAATTAAGCAACTTATAAGTTTAATACAAATGAGGAATTAAAAATGACTAAAGCTATTCAAGAAAAAGTTATTTTGAACGAGATTAAGGAAATTAGCCTTAATCGAATAGGAGGAAATATTCCTAAATATTTTGATGATAAACAAGATTGTATTTCAGAAATGATGTTTTATGGATGTTTTGAACATCCATTAAAAACTAATTTTGTCTTATCTATTTTCTTGCCTAAAAATCATGATATTATGCTTGATAATAATATTTATCCTAATTGTGCAATAAAAGTTTTTACTCATCCAAAATCTGAGGAAAGTGAAATTACTTCATTTACAAATATGGACTTAAATAGAATTTATTTTGAACCGTATAGGAAAGCAAATAGTGATGATTTATCTGGTTTAGTAACAGTAGGAGGAGAATTGCAACTGATTCAAGAAGAAGAATATTATTATAAAAATTTAGAAGAAAACGGATATTTGTACTTGATGAGTATAGATGAAGATTATTACCCAGATAATCTTCTTAATGGTAATTACCCTTTTGATTATGGGGCATTCTATATATATTACAAAGATAATAAAGATAATATTGATGTAGTAGCTGGATTTTGGCAACATTCTTAATTCATTAATAATACTTCTTTCATTAACAACAAGCCGTAGCCTATATAGTTCTCAAAACTCACAGATAGGGAGCGAGCAAGCCGTAGCCCGGAGAAAACCTTCAGTCCTGACATGGAGTGCGTGCGGTACGCATGCGGTTTCTGTTTTTCAGACGATCTTAATACCTTCTTTGAGGTCGTTTGAAATATTGGTTCTTTAACAACCTCATCAGCATCATCGCTCCCACTTGTTACACCACAAGATACAGCTACAACGCCCAATGGCTGCCCGAAACCGTTACCGACACTTACAATACTACAGCTACGACGCCTTGGGCAGAAGAATAGGCATAGTCCTTTTAATTTGAGAGAAGTAACTAGATAACAACATGCAGCGCTTGACCCTTATAGGAATCTAGGAGATTAGCTATGAAAGCAATAGAAATTTTAAAGAATTTTGTGGAAGAAAAATTATCAACTGAAGAATTGGAAATGGCGTTGTATTCCAATCAAGAATTAATTTCCTTGTTGGAAAATACTAAAGCTAAACCTTATATGAATAGTAATTCCACTTATGAATATTTAATTAGTCAGGACTTTACATCTCTTGATACAAAGTTAAATTTGATGGATATTTTCAGGGAAATTTTAGATTACAAGCATATCCCGTACTCTTCGAATTCAACGACAGAAAAAAATTTTGATTTGATTTTGGAGGCTATTCCTAACTGGATACCTGCTGATATGGGTTATTTAAATTCCTTGTATGATAAGTACAAACCTAAGACGGCGACCACTTTTAAAAAGATTATTAAGGAATATTTTATTTGCATGGATAAATATCCCAAATGGTTACAGGAGCCTGATTGGCCTATCGTTGATAATATTCCCGCAATGTTTCTAGGGCAGTTAGATATATCGAAGTTGAAGCATGATACTACTTATTTGTATATTTTTTGGGATAAAAAAACAGACAGATATATAGAAGTAATACAGTCTCTATAAATGAGCAAGCTGTAGCCAATGAAACCTACAATTCTGATGTAGAGTGTGAACGGAACGCACGCGGCTTCTGCTTCTCAGACAGCCTCGAAGAGGAAGCCGGATTCGTTTGGGACGGCAGCCATTTACTGTAAGAAATCCAACCGGACGGCAGATATATCCATATCTACACCAATCTGGATTCCTACGATCCTTTAGCACAGGTTCGCGATTGGATAACCGAAGACGGAGAAGGCGTCCAACAAGCCCACTACTTCCACTGCAACCAAATCGGCATCCCGAGAGAGATGAGCGATGACGAAGGCAAGCTGGTTTCCTTCTTACAAAAGAAAATGAAAATTTTGGTGTTTTTTTCCCTGATATTCCTCCTGAAGAGTGGCAAGAGGATACTGAATTTGAAAAATTTGAAGACTGGCTAGAAAACTTGATGAAAGAAAAACTAGAGGAAATTTAAAAAAATTTGAATAACCAATTTTAAAAATATTTATCATTTAGCAAATCTAACAAAAATAACACCATGCCGTCTGAAAGCACTATCCTAAACCTTTTCAGACGGCTTTTCTCGTTCTTTAACAATTCAACTTCTCACTACCGTTTACGGACGTGACGGCAAAAAGCTGCGCGGTTTCGCCTACCGAAACACATTATGGTCGAACACAGCCAGCCCGACGGAGTGGTGTCTTGCTACGAATACGATCGTTACGACCCCTTGGCACAGGTATGCAACTGGACCAGTATGCCGACCGTGAGACGGGGCTGCATTACAACTTCTTCAGGTATTATGAGCCTGATGCAGGTCGGTTTGTTAATCAGAATCTGATTGGGTTGGCTAGTGGAGGATTCCATGAATGGTTCCCCGTTTCAATGGCGGATAAATTGGAAGGAGCAAAAACTAAATGTGGTGCCATCATGAGGATTAATAATTTTGCTGAAAAGTTTACTCGTGGTGGTAAAAAATCTGTTGGGGGATGTTGAGGAATATAGATTAATACCCTATTATGTTAAAATATAATTAACATTATTTATGAATAAAAAGAGGATGTTATATGATTGATTCAACAACTAAAGATATGATTTCTGTGTGGATGGGGACATCTTTTAAAACACCTGATGAGTTTAATGAATATACAGATGGAATGGAGGACTCAGATTCTCATTGTCCAGCTTTTGCAGATTTTGGAGTTTCATTTATTGATTCCGATTATTTTGTGGCATTCCAGACAGATAATGGGGAAATTGTGCCAGTTGAAGTGTTAGCAGAAGAAGTTGGGGCACACTCCAATAAAGTTATAAAAGATATTGTGAAAGTAGCAAAAGAGAAAGGAATAAATGAAGGTAATTCTTTATATTACTATTCTAATGCAACATTTTATGAGGAAAATCCAGATAAACTTTACAATGATTTGAAGTTTATAGGAACTTTTAAAGACCCAAGAAAAAAATATCGCTAGTGATAGTGAAATATTAGTCAGGATATCCACCCGTACGGCAGATATACCTATATCTACATCAATCCCAACAGCTACGAACCTTTAGCTCAAATCTTTGACAACGCCAAAGACGGTAAAAGCAGTATTATGATGAAGAGACCGGGCTGCATTACAAACTGATGCGGTATTACGAACCTGAGGCCGGGCGGTTTGTGAATCAGGATCTGATTGGCTTATGGGGGGAGAATCTTTATTGGTTTGGGCCTAATGCTCAAGTTTTGGTAGATTTCTTAGGTATTGCAAAAAAACATCCTCCAGCAAGAAGACCTGGAGGTTATAGAACCTATGACATGGATTTCCATGGCAGATTGAGCCCCAAGCAAATTAAACGAGCACTAAGTCAAAGTTACAAGTATGTCAGAGAACTAGGAGCACTTTAAAATGAATAGACATGAATTAGAAGCCTTATATACTTTAAATAATCCTGCTACTAGCCAAGCTATAAAAATGTTACCTTCAGAGTGGCATATTTTATATCCTTCATATCTTCAATTTTTAGAACTAAGCAACGGATTATTTGGAGATGAGATAACCCTTTTGGAAGCCGAGGATATCCAACAAAGGAATATTGACTATGAAGTAAAAGAATATTTGCCGAATTTTCTTATGATTGGAGATAATGGTGGAGGGGTTGCCATTCTGATGGATAATAAAAATCAAAATATTTTTGCTGTGGGCATGGGAGTAATGAGTGAAGACTCCTTAGAAAAAATATCATCTTCTTTAGAAGACTTTCTATTAGTAAAAAAAGGAATGTTTAATTATTAGCAAGCTGTAGCCCGCACAAAATCTTCAATCCTGACGTAGGGTGTATGCGGTATGCACGAGGTTTCTGTTTTTCAGACAGTCTCAATCCGTTCTTTGAAACTGCCTGAAATATTGGTTCTTTAATAATCCGATTATTGATCAGCATCAAGGCCGTCTGAAATATTTGTTCTTTAAATAAACATTTTAAAAATATACTTGAACTGCACCAATTTCTAAAAGTAATAGTAAGAAAGGAAAAAATGATGACTCTTTATCAAATATACTCTGCTGTTGATAATGAAGAAGCGTATGTGGACTTAAAACAGGATGATAGAAAAATTGTAGAATTTATTAATTACAATAAAGGTAATTATACAGATGAAGCAGTTTTTATAGCTCAGAGTGGATATACCTCCAAAAATATTTCTAATACAGATTTTATTCAAACAATTCCTAAGATGTTATTGTTCTCTGAAACTTTCATTAATAAATTGGCTGATAAATTAAAAAATGAATTAGATTTTTTTCCGGCTAAACTTAGAATCAAGAATGATGAATTTAAATTTTTCCTTGGAAAAATTAAATTAACTGCTGAATTGGTAAATATGGAAAAATCAAATTTTTATGAAATAGATGGAGAGAAATTTATCGATTATCCACCTGTATTCTTTGAAAATATATCTGGCTTCGAGTTTTGTGCAAAAGATATAAATGATGATTTAA
>OGOW01003369.1_pt1 | contig 11516 bp, 6 predicted proteins | sample 1552781 | NCBI WGS metagenome assembly OGOW01 (sample SAMEA2580145, study PRJEB22360) | human gut metagenome | biome: human gut; feature: human-associated habitat; material: faeces | place: Denmark | collected 2008/2010
CTACCGTTTTCTTGGTACGGTCTCTGGTGAAATTAATGAAGTATACATAGTTTTCATCGGCTGCCACAGCGGGTGCCACATAATGATCGACATCAAGGGCGGATGTCTCCACTTCCGGATTGAAATATACATTTTTCCATGTAATTAAATCATCGGATACTCGATAGCCGCCAATGTCCATTGTGGTAAATAAATAGTATTTGTTTTTAAATAATACGATAACAGGGTCGGCTGCGGAACGGGCTTTCTTTTCTCTTATTTGAAAGTTTCCCCAACCATAATCCAGATTCATTGGATTACAAAAAGTCGTCTGTTTTTCAACAGCTTTGTTCTCCGAACAGGAAAACAAAGTTAGTGAAGCGAATAAAATAAATAGTATATTTTTCATGAGCATACTTCTTTCATTCTATTTTTTCAAGGCTTTATCCACATTCAAATCAACACCTGCCCAACCTTTTTTACAAGTCCAATCAGCAGAAGGAGAAGACCAAAACTCATCAGAATCCGGTAAACCAAGCGCGATAAATACGGCTGTACACAGATACAGACTACCTGTTGATATATATGTCTCACCGATATGAGGTTGATAACCGGCAAAACCTACTCGTAGCCAGCCTTCAGGGTTAAACGTTCCGGGCGCATTAATCTGACGATTGATTATAGCGGATAGAGCGGACCTTACTTGAGCAGGTTTTACTCTGTCCGGAAGTAATTTTCGATAAGCAACATCAGATAATGCATGAAATGCACCGAATCGATAAGCCAATGAACGGCCCACTATCGGGAATGTACCTTCAGGTGATATCAGTCTTTCTTGTTGTTCGGCATAGCGTGCATATCGTTCGACTTCAAGATCATAGGGTATGGAACTCTCTATACCGTTTTTCTTCATTATTTCCAGCACCTCGACCATCATAGGATGTATGACGAAGCTATTGTAATAATCCAGATGAAAATCAGCACCGTCACCATACCATCCGTCACCTTTATACCATTGTGCAAAACGATCGCAAGCGTACTTTACACGTTCATATTCCCATTCGCCGGTAAACTCTTTCAAGGCTCTACCATTGCTGCGAAAAACAGCCAATTGGTTTCAGAAGGTTTTATTGCTCTTGATGATTTAAGTTCCTTGATTACCCGTTCTTGAGTTGTCTTATCAAGCTTGTCCCATAATTGCGTGCGTGCTCTTAATAGGCCGTGAGCAAGGAAGGCGGCATCAACTAATGGCTGGCGTCCGTTATTGAAGTTTAGATAATCAGGAGATTGGGGATTTACTCCATTAGAAATAGATTTCAAGGCTAAATTAATATATTCGGCACGTAGTTTGCCTTCTATCGTATTGTCGGGTCCTAGTTCCAACCAAGTTGAGATACCGGTAATTAGCCTTCCTAAAGCTTCCAGGTGTGTGACTTCTTTTCTTTTTTGCATATCAGCGGCGATAGACTCAACAGGCATATTCTTTCGCAGTTCTCCTTTTGCCATATTCGTTAACAGCGGATAGGAAATTCGATGGAGCGAACTTAGCCAAAGAGAACGATCCGAATTTTCCGAGAAGGCTGTTATTGTTTCAACTACCGGACGATTTTCCAGTAGTTTTTTATATCTGATTAATGCCTCTATAAAATAGTAGTCTGCGTATGTCAGAGGAGCATCAATCTCGTATTGTTTTGCCATGAAACCTGTACTATGTTTGATAATGTAATGATTATTATCACCCACTTTCTTTGCGCGATAACCTGGAGAAGCTAACGACTTTATTTGTTGTTCACCTATCGCGAGGAATTGTTTGCTTAGTTCTCCTTCCACATAAGTGCTTAATTCCACATAGGCTGATGCCATGATAGCACCTGCAGAGGCATCACGGTCTTCTTTGGGAATATTGGGAGCATCAAAGTCCCAATAAGGAATCTTATCCTTGGGCAGGCGCGGATGATTCATAATGAACTTACCAATCTTAATAGCATGGTCCAAATATTCTTTTTTACCAGTTTGCCGATACATCATTGTAAAGCCATATAGTCCCCATGCTTGTCCACGTGACCAGGAGGATTGATCGTTTACCCCTTGATGCGTCACTTGATTCAATACTTTTCCCGTAATCGTGTCATAACTTACCACATGGTATGAACTTCCATCAGGGCGGAAATGATTAATCATTGTCCGGTCTGCATGCGACTTGGCCATATTATAGTAGGTGTTGTCTCCCGTTAGGGAAGAGGCTACATTGAGTAGTTCCAAATTCATCATATTATCAATGATAACAGAGAATTGCCATTTTTTGCTGTTCCAAGAACGGGTGCATCCCGTCACCGGATGAAAACGGGTAGACAAAGATTTTGCGGCAGTCTCTATTACTTCCCTGTATGTTTCATTATGAGTGAGGCGATAACCATTACCAAAACTGCAATTGATAATAAAACCAACATCATGGTTACTGGTTGTGTATTTCTGTTTTTCCACTCGTGAGGTCATCTCTTCTGCGGCGGCTCTTACTTGCGGGTCATTACTATACTCGTAACAGTACCAAAGGGAACCCGGATAAAAACCACTTGTCCACCAAGCAGATTCGCAAGTAATCATCTTGCCATCTTTCGCTGTTCTCGGAAGTATGCCTTTCTGATCTTTCATTTCATTGAACATGGACATTGACTGTTTGACCGAAAATTCAAGAGCTTCATCAACGACTTTCTTCATGTCTTTTGTTACTGCTCCTGCTGAATAGGTAAAACCGGTCAGCAGAGTCAGACCTATAATTAAAACTTTCTTTCCGTTATTCATTATCATCATTTTAAAGAATTGATACTTATGTCTTTTATTATGACCTATTCTAGTTGTCAAAGTATTCAATTAAATTATAGACATTGTAATTTACTTCCTGCATAAATTTGCTTAGGTAAGGATACATTTCATAATGATTATCATACACGCCTTTATTAGCCGGTTTCCCGCTGTTATCCGTCCCATCGTCATCCTGATATTTGAACCAGTGCCATCCCACACAGTTCTTTGCTTCAAGCAGCCCCAGTGTAAAATGCTGATAAGCATATGCACGGTCATTCTGGGTCGGAACCGTGAATCCGGCTCCTGATAAGTTATTCAAATCGGAATCCTGACCTTTTGTATAAAATTCGGTAACCAAAAACGGAGTATCTGCCCATTCTCCCCAATTTTTAACATAGGAGTCCAACTCCGGGCTCCAACGGCTATAGTAATTGATGGAAATGATGTCACAGTATTTGCCTGCAGCAGCCACTACATCCTTCATATATTTGGGAGTGCCATGCAGGCGTGTGCCCAGATACATCATGCCCGGGTCGGCTTCCTTAATGGCATCCTTCACTCCTTTATAATAAATCTCGGCTAGCCGGCCTGCAAATTCACTATTCAGGTTATCTGTCACACTTGTTGCCCCTTTTTCATCCATAAATTTCTTTGCCGCTAGATAGGCCACATTTGTTTTATCCGTAAGTGCCAGAAAACGGTCTAAAATTTTGGAGTTCTGTGATGAGAAGTTGATTTCATTGTCCGAGAAGAAGCCTAATACGTTGGCATCATTCAAATAAGGTGCCAAAGAGGTGTTTATATATGTTTTACAGAAATCTGCCCAGTCATCATAAAGTACTAACCCCAATTCATTGTCCGATGTATTACCTGGATAGGCATGGCCATTTTGTGTTCTGAATTGTCCCAAAAATCCGAATGAAGGAGTCAACGTTAACGGAGAATTGGGAATGGCAGAGTTGTGAGTCTGAATCTTTCCGTATGTATCCGTACAAAAGGCTCCCGTACCATGGAAACCAATACTAGCCAATTCTGCTTGTGATGTTGCTATCCATTTGGCGTCAGTGCCAAAGCGCTTGTTCCATGCTTCCTTATTGCGTGCCGAAGAACCGTAACGCATGGAAGTGACGCTCCTCTCATAATGCGGATAGCCTTCAGGATCGATAATCCACCAACGGCCGTTTATTTTTTTTACGTAAAAACGCCCTGTGGCTTGTTGTTTGGCTCCTGAAGTGAAACTACCATACTTATTTGTTATGGCCTTGTAGTCACTTTCCGACTTGATAGCAGGTTTGTACTCTCCCATGTAAGCGACAATACGGGTATTACTCTCCGTCCATTTGGTCACTGGTGGAAACTCATTGGAATACTTAACTTTTATCGGACGATAAGGCTTACCTAAAAGTGAGGGGCTATAAGGCTGCATTTCTCCGGTAGCCCTTCGATGATGTCATTATTACCTGTATCGTCATTAATGACAACATCCGGTGGCATAAAATTAGGATCTTTCACTACATAATCCGTACACGAAGCGAGTGCGATATTGCATATCAACAATGCTATGATATAGAATGAATTAACTTTCATGATTGTCTTCTTTAAAGGGTTTTATTTGGAAATTTTTCGGATACAACGTACATACCGTGCAGGCGATTTGGCATATTTGGCACCAGTTAAACCGGGGTTCCACTGTCCGAAACGCACATAGAATACTTTCGAAGCATCATCCGCTTCCGTACTGGTGAAATAGCTGTCACCAGCGGTATTGTCAGCTTTTTCGTTCATAACATCCCCTCCATTATCAGTGAGAATTTTATCCCAAGCTGCGCGAGCATCTTTTTCTTCCTGCTTAATAGCATCAGGTTTTACCCCGATACTTTGGGAAGGTCCGCCGTTGTATGCAGTAAAGACCGCTTCCATTTCATTTCTAGCAGGTAAATACCAGCCATCTTTACAATATTCCAGAATCGGAATATTAGCAGCTATGGCACTCTCTCTCATCTTTTGAGTATTAGCTTCACCATCTTCCTGATCTGTTAAACCTAATGCATCTATAAATCCTTCGTTAGCCCAATTTATGGCAGTGGCACTACGCTTTAAAGACAGAATTTTAGCATTGTTGCCCTCTACCCAAAATACGATACCGCCTTCAGCCAGTTCTGTATCACCATCCATCTTTACAAAATCTCCTATCTGGAAAGCAGGAGCTTCCGTCTGTCCTTTCTGTTGTCTTATGGTTATTGTCACTGTGGCTTGAGCATCACCGCTGCCTGCTGTTATCGTTACAATGGCTGTACGAACTTCGTCACCGTCATTCTTAGATAAAGCAGTAAATTTGATTTTATCTTCATTCTGTACAGCAGAAAGCCACGTATTACTGTTACCTTCAATGACATATGCAAATGACAGTTTATTTGTGCTAACTGTGACATCTGCTGTAGCCCCTTCTTCACTTGTCAGTTCTACCTGCGTTGGTGAAACAGATAAGGTAGCGGGCTCCTCGGGGAATTTATAGTCACCGATTGCTTTCATGGCACGTACAAAACGGCTCGTACCTGTCTTGGCACCAAAATCCATTCCATATTTCCCGAAACGTACATAGCGTGCTTTCTGGCCGTCTTCATTTTCCGTGCTCGACCAGTAACTTTCTCCGTTACCATTTTCAGCAGCTGCATTTATTACTGCCCCTCCGAGATCGGTTAATTTTTTATCAAATGTAGAACGGGAAGCTTTTTCTGCATCACTGATTTGATCTGGTGTAGCATTGGTAAATCCGTTATCGCGTGCTATGCCATTATAGATATCAAATAAATTCCCTAATTCTTCAGAGGCAGGCAGATACCATCCCTCTCCTAAATTTGTACATAGAGCAGCTGCGTCATTGGTACCGGCATCAGTATACAGAGCTGTATTTTCCATACCATTTACCATCGAGAAAGCATTGTGTAATTTAATGGATGCTTCAAACGGATTACCACCCCAACGCTCTAGTGAAATAGCCTTACCTACTTCTTGATTATCCGGATCAACCCAGAATATCATTCCGAGTCCGTCTTCTGTTAATTGTCCGACTTTTAATGTCTTTACTTCTGACTCGTCCTTCGCCAACTGCTTCACTGTCACTTCCATTGAAAAATCTCCGGCATTTAACTTGACGATGGCAGAGCGCACCTCACCGGTTTCATTAGTAGTAAGGGTTGTATAGATAATCCGTTGCTTGTTAGCATCTACCGAAAGCCAACTGGCATTATAATCTGCAGTAATTTCGTTCGCTGTAGTGGATATTACCACTGTTTTTGAGGAACCTTCGTTTTTATAGAGTTCAATCTCTGTTTCACTATGATTAAATTCCGGCATAATTCTTACTTCACCATACTCTTTACAGGAAGTCAATATCATACTCAGAATCAATGATATCAATGTTAGTCTTTTCATACTATGATTCTTTTACAGATTTATAAATTAAAATCAGTCTCTTTTTATTTCCATGGATCACTTTGCGGAAAGACATTTGTCCCCATCAAGTCAATCTGCGTTTGTGGAATAGGCCATGTTTCATGTTTGCCTATTACGAAGTTCTGGCGGCATTCGGCATAGTCTTTATCCAGATAGGGGTCTTCCAGTACAAGGTCGCCTCCATGTTGACGAACACGTTCGCCCAAGATGCCAAGGCGTTTCAATAACGACCAGCGCACTCCTTCGAAGTGTAGTTCGCGGGCATATTCATCCAAGAGCATATTGAGGGTTAAAGGACCATTTTCATGAGTGTTACCTGCCCTTTCCCAAGTTTTGTTGTAGTATTCTATAGCTTTAGGACTGTCTCCACCATCACGGTGGAAATAAGCTTCACTACACATTAAGTAAGTTTCAGCCAAGCGATAAACAATCAGATCTTTGAAACTGCTGGTACGGTCAGGTTGCGTAGCATTGGTCCATTGGTCAAAGTGTTTTTTTGACATCGGGTGTAATCTTTCCATATAGCCGGCTGCTTTACCATATAAGTCTTTAGGGATTTCCTGCCCATAATTAGCCTTACTTTGGTCATTGTAGTAAAAAGTGTGGATGAAAAGATCCTTATAACGATTGTCTTTTTCTTGATCATATAGGCTGAATAAATAGGTGTTTGGATAAACACGTCCCCATCCATATCCCCCTTGGGCAGCTTCAAATGTACAATCGGGATTAGCTTGGGAGCGGGTCGTTGTAATGATGGCAGCACGATGTCCCATTAATGGAGTACCGGTTCCGCCTCCACCCATATTTTCAGAGAATTGATAAGACCATAAAACTTCGGCGGAACGCATGTCTGCACTGTTGAATACGTCCCCTGTTTTGGCCATCATAGAGTACATTGTTCCATCTCTAAATATATCCTCGCATTCTTCAATCGCCTTATCATAATCCTTCTCCCACATGGCAACCTGTGCTCTCACGTGCTTGGCAGTCGCTTTGGTAACACGGCCATAGTCATTATTGGGTATTCCCCAATCGAGTGCATTGATAGCATCATCCAAATCGTTTTTGACTTGAGTGAATATCTGTTCTGAAGTAACAGGATGGAAATCACGTTCCAGATTATTTACTGTAGTAGGAATCGTATTCAGATAAAGACGTTCAAAACGTTTCCATAGTTCAAAATATGCACGTCCACGGAAAAATTTAGCTTCACCCCATGCGCGGGTAGTTACAGGATCGTCAAATCCCAGTTGCTCCGCTCCGGTAATAATCTCATTAGCTTTACCGATAATGAAATAATAGTGTTGCCAGAATGATTCCACATCACTATTATTGGGCATGAAATTCTGTAGTTTCGCAATGGCAGTACTTGTTCCTGCACGGAAAGCCATAATATCAGTGCTGTAATCACACATCGTCACAATATAGAGGTTGCTACCACCACTTCCGTCTCCTTTTGCGAGTTCTCTGTCCAAACTGTATAATCCTATCGCTGCACGATACAATCCGTCAGGGGAAGTGGTCAGATAATCTGTAGTAATATCCGTTTTTGATTTGAGGTTCAGAAAATCTTCACAAGAAGATAAGAACGCAATGGAAGATATTGCCAGAGCTGTTATATATAATTTATTTTTCATATTCTGTGGGATTTTATTAGAATGAAACATTAATTCCAAATACATACTGTTTTGATTCAGGATATGCACCCGGTGTCAACTCCGGACTATAAGACAAAAAGTCTGTAAATGTCAGAAGATTGGTTGCTGTAGCGTATACTCTAAGTTTTTGAAGTTGAAGTTTCTTTATCCAAGTTACGGGGAAGGTGTAACCCAGTTGCAAAGTGCGCAAGCGAATGTAAGAAGCGTCCTGAATCGCTAAAGAACCATGATAAGTCACATTTGTGTTATGACTAGGTCGCGGGAATTCATTAGAGGGGTTGAATGGAGTCCAATAATTTACCTTCACGCCATTTAGTTTCCCTTGTAAAGAACCGCCACTATTGGATTCGGAGAGATATCCATTTCTAATTTTACGACCGGATACACCATACCAATCCATATATAAATCAAAACCTTTCCATTTGAGAGTTGTATTTAGGGAAAGTGTGAAATCTGGATCTCTTGAGATAGGTGTACGGTCATCGGCATTTATTTTTCCATCGCCATTTACATCCTTTATTTTAACAGATCCCGGAGCGACATTATCCTCGCGTGTCAATGCTTTATCAGCTATACCATCGCCGTCAGTATCAATTGTCGGTTTCAATGTGTATTCCAATTTGCCGTAAGCATTTCTTTTTATATCGAAATCTTCATACTGGTAGATGCCATCCGGTAAATAGTCATAATAAACATTTATGGGTTTACCTACAAACCAGCTATTACCCGGTTGACTCAATGGCTTGCCGTTTTCATCGACTTGATTGTCAATTTTTACGATCTCATTAGCATACTGGCTGAAATTGGCTCCCAGACTCCATGTAAAATTCCTTGTACGGAAGACGTCGCCGTTGATACTGATATCAATGCCGTGTGATTTAGTTTCTCCCAAATTATCAAGCATTTGTTCATAGCCTAAAACTGAGTTTAATTCGCGCTTGACGATCAGATCTGTTGTTCTAGTATTATAGTACTCGATCGTACCTGACAAACGATTGTTGAAGAGACCAAAGTCAACACCAACATTGGCTGTACGTGATTGCTCCCACTTTAAATTGGGGTTTGAGAGTTCTTTTCCGGGGAGATACCCCATATAGGAGTTGTCACCAAACTCATAACGTTCCTGATCTGTCAAGCCAAGCGTTGTATAGTTACCAATTCCATTCTGGTTACCTACAATGCCATAACTCAAACGGAGTTTTAAATTATCAATCCAGGACACATTGCGCAGGAAACTTTCTTCGTTTGCACGCCATGCCAGAGCCACAGAAGGGAATGTACCCCATTTGTTGTTTTTTCCGAATCGGCTTGAACCATCCCGTCTGATAGCCACATTCATAATATATCTATCCATAAATATATAAGAAGCGCGGCCCATGAATGATACCAGATTATTTTCAGAGAATGTTCTAGTAGGTGTGCCGGAGAATTGGCCATTGGATATAAAATCCCAGTCCATATCTACAGGTAAGTCACTGGTCGAATATCCTAGTCCTTTAGTTTGAGAGTGGTCTACTGACTGTACGGCAGTAAGGGTCAGTTTATGTTGCTGTTTTTTGATTGGAACTTCATAAGTGAAGATGTTTTCTATCAGATAATTTCTCTGTTCATTATTTGTCAATTTGGCGGTAGCTCCTCCACCGGGATAATTGACACCTTTCACTTCTCCATCTTCTTGTTGTCTGTTATAGAAAGAAGTATTTAAACGATAATTAAACCCTTTGAAAGGTTTTAATTCCAGAAAAATATTGACGCGGTAACTGTTGTTCGTTATTTCGCGTGCATAATTTTGTGCTCTATAAAGCGGATTAACATCGTTGGCAGTGTCGATATATTTAGTATAACTACCATCCGCATTGTATACTTTAGCTAACGGAGTGCGGGTAATGAACTCCGTAAAATTTCCATCTTCACGTTCACTTTTGGATAATGCGTAGGAAGTATTCACACCAAAACTTGCCCATTTGTTTACTTTGTAGTCCACGTTCAGACGGAAAGCTGCTTTTTTATATCCCGAACCGGTAGTCACCATACCGTCTTGATCAAAGTAATTGAGACCTGCTGATACACGGAGTTTGTCAGTTCCGCCACGTACAGTTAAATCATGGTTTTGGTAAAGAGCATTCTTTAACATTAGATCTTCCCAGTTGACAAACTGACCGTTTGCCCAGACTTCACTCATAATTTCGTCACTCAAAGCTTCTGCAACAGAGATTTCGCGGGCGTCAATAATGCCTTTGTCGTTTGCCATTGCTTCACGTCGCAGCATCATATACTCTTGTGGAGAGTAAAAATCGAAGTTACGCCACAAGGACTGAATACCTACATAGCCGTTATAACTCACTTCCATTTTACCTTGCATACCACGTTTGGTAGTTACAAGAATTACACCGTCACTGGCACGTGCGCCATAAATGGCTTGAGAAGCTGCATCTTTCAGGATTTCGATAGACTCAATGCTTTCTGCGCTTAAAGTACTGAATTCCTCACTGCTTGATACAGAACCGTCAATAACGTACAACGGAGTATTTTGCGCACTGATAGAACGGTTTCCACGGATGGTAATGGTAGGAGCGGCCCCTGGTCTGCCGGATGAGCTTGTTACATTAACTCCCGCTACACGTCCACGGAGCATGTCACCCACATTTCCTGCCGGAAAACTTTTCATTTCATCAGTTTTGACGGAAGCAACGGAAGTAGCGATATCGCTTTTCTTTTGATAACCATAGCCTACTACCACAATTTCTTCCAGCAATTTGGAATCTTCGGACATGGTTACATCAATAACTTTCCGATTCCCGACTTTATGCTCCTGATCTGCATAACCTATATAAGAGAATACGAGTGTAGTATTAGAAGATACCTCGATGGAATATTTACCATTCATATCGGTAATCACACCGGTTGTACCTCCTTTCACATGAACGTTCACTCCAATCAATGGGCCTTGTGTATCAGACACAATACCTGTCACTCGTACATTTTGCGCATGTATGCCTACCATAATCATTAGAAATATAGCCAGCAAGATTGTTTTTAATTGATTGTTTTTCATTTATACATAAGATTTAATTATTGAATATGCTGAACAAAAGTCATCAAAAAAAGAAATATAACATAAAAGGATTGTACGAAAAGAAAGCAATATTATACGAATGCTTATTTCATGTCACCAAATAGATAATACAGGCTTATTATTAGATTCCTTCGTATCAAAATAGCAGCTTCTTTCATTGTCCGAGTCATCGCCCAATTGTCTGAGTTCCCTTATCAACGCAAAAGTGATCTCTTTCTGCTTGCACTTACGGACCAATCCGGTAACATCGAGCTGATGATATGAAGCATTTTTATCGACTACGATTTCTCCCGCTACATGTGCGGTGTTTCCTACCTGGGTTATGCGCATTTGTTCCCTATCTAAATTAGGAGCATTATTCCAATTTAAGGACATTTCATTCCAATCGCAGTTGTCTAAGGCGTAGACATGGAAACGATATGAATGCTTGTCCGACGAATTACCATAAATCTGCAGTAGTGCCGCATTTATATTATCTACTTTGGACAAGTCGAATTTGATGTAGCTGACCTGATTGTGATTAATCTGTGAAGCGTTCATTT
>OGOW01003373.1_pt1 | contig 11501 bp, 9 predicted proteins | sample 1552781 | NCBI WGS metagenome assembly OGOW01 (sample SAMEA2580145, study PRJEB22360) | human gut metagenome | biome: human gut; feature: human-associated habitat; material: faeces | place: Denmark | collected 2008/2010
ACGCTATATGGCACGAGTATAAAAAATTATCCCCACTAAAAATCTACTGAGCCGTATAGCCTGATAGAAATTGTTCCATGATCCCATACTGACAGAAGTGACACTATTTCCGTTTAATAATAGTTTCATACCATTGGTCTGAACATTATTATAAGCGGTTATTTCGTTACCATACATATAGACGTCATTTGTAGCAAACTGGCTTGGTATGTATGAGTAGCATGTGGCCAAATATTTTTCTGCACTCACCTGATCACGGAATGCATATTCAATGGTTCCCAATTTGTCGGGCATGACATCAAGAAAATTGCAACTTGTAGTCAGCGCCATTGAGAGGGCCAATATAGATAAATATTTCTTTTTCATTTTGATCTGTTTATTGTATGATTAGAATGAGAAGTTAACACCAATATTATTTACGCGTTGGAGTGGATATTTAAATCCTTTATCCATACTTGTCATTTCAGGATCCCATGTGTCAAATTTACTGAAGCACAATAAATTAGTTCCGCTATAGTAAATACGGATGGTGTTCATATGGAGCTTCTTTAATATCTTTTTCGGGAGTGTATATCCAATTTCCACTGATTTCAAGCGAAGGAATGAACCGTCACGCATAAACCAGGTACTGGTCTGAGAGTTATTTGAAGATACAGTAGAAGACAAACGAGGCCAGAAAGCGTATACATCTTGATTACGTTCGCTCCAGTAACTGTCGGCAATAGCTTGCATTACTTGAGTTCCACTACCTGATCCGGTAAATGGATGCATTACATTATAGTCCATCCAGAATGATTCACGGGCAGAACCTTGGAAGAAACAAGAAATATCAAGGCCTTTCCAACCATATGTCAAACCAAAACCATAAACAATTTCCGGGCTTTCGTCAGGATATCCCAAAGGTACTTTATCAAGAGCGGTAATTTGTCCGTCACCATTGATATCTACGTATTTGATGTCACCACCACGACATTCTCCGAATTGAGTCGGGCTGTTGTAAACCTCATTATCATCGATGAAAAGACGTTCGGCTACATATCCCCATGTTTGTTTCAGTTTTTGATCGATACGTGATAACCACGGTGTTTTGCTGTAATCAGGTTCTTCGTATACTTTGTATTTACCTCCTGCCCAAGTCAGGTTGGCACGTGCCTGCATATAAGAACCATTTTTGAACGCATGATTATAGTCTAAAGAGATATCAATACCTTGGCTGATTGCTTCACCCAAATTGGATTTAATACTAGCCTGTAATCCCATAGAACCTGGGAGAGAAGCACGAGACATCAAGATATTATAACGGTAGTCGCGATAAACATCCACCTGCAATTCGAGGTCATTGAAAAGGCCGATTTCCACACCTAAATTGGTTTTACGTGAAGTTTCCCAGGTGATATCATCGTTGGCATAACGATTGATACTAACACCGTTTACAGAATGTAGACCGGTATAGTCATTTCCCCATGTATATCCATAGCTACCGTTGTTCAGATTAACTTCCGAGCGATAATAGAAACGGTCTTCTTTCGCACCGATCTGGTCATTTCCTACTAAACCGAAGGTTGCTTTCAGTTTCAGTTTGCTTACTACTTTCTTCAATGATTCCGGATAGAACGGCTCATTACTGATAATGTATCCTAAACCGGCTGAAGGGAAGAATCCGTAGCGTTCTTTCTCAGAAAAACGCTCAGAACCATTGTAACCGAAGTTACCTTCGAAGAAGTAACGGTCGTCAAAAGCATAAGTTACACGTCCTGAGAGACCCATATTACGGTAAGGAAGGGATAACTGTATGGTACTGGTTTTCTTAGAGTTCTTTTCATCACGCAAATAATATACCAACAAACCACTAATAGCATGCTTCTTATTGAAGGTGTGGTTATAAGTCAGTGTTCCCTGGAAATAAGTGGAGTTGATAACTTCTTTGTTTTCATTTCCAACAGACAGATAGTCTGTACCGGCAGAGGGATTAAGACAGGTCAGGAAGTAAGTATTCTGAGCCGGGTTGTAACCTCCTGCAGTGAAGTAGTAAGGCTTATATGTACGGTCAATACTGTAGTTGGTTTTTCGGTTGGTATTAAACATACCTCTCAGTTTCAGTCCTTTCAATATGAAACCTAAATCCTGCTCCAATTCCATTTGAGCAAAAATTGTAGAATTCTGTCTGTCCTGGTAACCTTTCATCAATTCAGCATAGGGATTGATAAAAGTATTTTCACTACCACCATAGAGAATGTATGGAGTTGTTTCGTTGGCTTTATCCGGTTGGTAATAAGCTGGATATTCTACCGGACTTGATTGAGAAATCATTTTGTACAGGTCACTTCCTGAATGTACCGGACCGGTATAATCGTCCATTGTAGCTTGCAAGCGTACTTTTACCAATGTTGATTTACTAACATTGATATCTACGTTACTACGAAGCAAATATTTGAATAGACTGATGTTATTGTCGAATCCGTTTGCTTTGGCATTTTTAAAGATACCGGCATCGTGTGACAGTGATCCGGCTACATAGTATCTGGCTACTTTACCACCACCGCTTAGATTCAGATTACCACGTAAGTTGGTTGTGTGGTTCTTCAGCAACATATCATACCAGTCAACCGCAGGGAACACATTGGGGTTCAAGCCGGCAATTGTATTGTCTATCTTCTGTTGGCTATAACGCGCAGGAGAAGACGGGTCACGTGTAGTGATAGCCTCGTTATACATATTCATATAAGTGATAGGATCCGTCCATTTCACCTCTTTTGTCGGAGCAGAAATAGAAGTTTCAAAACGGGCTGAAATCTTACTTGGACCTTCAGAACCTTGCTTTGTAGTTACCAGAATTACACCATTGGCACCACGTGCACCATAGAGAGCAGTGGCCGTAGCGTCTTTCATGATAGAGAAACTGGCAATGTCATCTACTTGCAGACGTGCTAAGTCTTCTGACTCCATTTCCACATCATCTACCAGGATAAGTGGAGACTTTGCATATCCGAAGGTTGTTACACCACGTACAAAGAAGTCTGCATTGTCTGCACCCGGTTCACCACTACGCTGGTAGGAGATAAGACCTGCTACACGTCCGGCAAGTGCTGTGGTAAGGTTACTTGTAGGTGCTTTCAACTCTGCTGGTTTGATAGTTGATACGGAGGCAAGCACACTTTCTTTCTTCTGCTTGGCAAAAGCAACAACTGTAACTTCATCCAGCTCGTCTACTTTCTGTTTTAGTATGATTCTAAGGTTATTCTTATCACCTACTGTGATTGTCTGAGGTTCCATACCCAAATACGTAATTTCGAGTTTGGCTCCTTTGGGTACATCAATTGAGAATGTACCATCCATATCTGTAGTTACTCCTCTTGGTGTACCTACTACCTGGATAGCAGCTCCGGGAACAGTTTCTCCGGTTTCGTCAATAATGGTACCTTTCAATGTAATGTTTCGGGATTGTGTGACGCCCGGAACGGATGGAGAGGTGGCAAAAGCGGTTACTCCATAATTTGGAAAGGAACCTAACATGCCCAACAATAGTAGCATTGCGCTACACCTTTTGGTTAGAAAAGGAAAATTGTTTTTCATCTTCTTTAATTAGATTAATTAATAAAAAGTATAATTTCACAAATGTTATCGATGTGTGCGTTAACACTTGGTTCTGCAAAGGTATGGAATTGTGAAAAGATGTTTTTATGTATTGTTTCAAATGTTGCTTGATTTGTCTCTAAATCGTTTTTGGGACGCTATTGATAGTAAAATGAGATAAAATTTCAAATGGACTGAGTTTTGGTTGGTAAATCGGAGGGTTGGATAGGTGAATATAGAAAACAGATCAATAATGAATATATTTACGATTAGACGATTTACGATTGGGATTACTCTGTTTCTAACAACACTGAAACAGGCTTTTAAAAGAGTAACTTCAATCGTACATCGTACATCGTCTAATCGTAAATAGTTGATCTGTGTTTTATCATATTATAGTTATTGCTTTTTAAGAAATAAGTATCGCGTAGTCTTCTTTCTCATCCTGAAAATATAGTTGTTAGCCCCGTCTCATATCCTGTTATATAAATATTTTCTATGATAGTTGATACGCTATTATAAGTCTATGAGATTATAGTGATAATGGTGATGGCTGTTAACGGCTAACTTTGTGGGTGAATAAAAAATAATCGACCATGAGAAAGCATACACATATTGGAATAAAGTCTTTTTCTGCACTATTGGCTTCTGCTGTTTTGTTGGGGTTTACTTTCCGTCAGCCGGTTCAATCAGAAGGAGATCCTTTGTTTATAACAGGGTTAACTCCGTATAAAGCAGGTGTCATTACATCGCAAAAAGGGACGAAACAATTAGTCCTTTATTCGTCTGACTGGAAGGAGAGTTTGCAAAAGTGGGATTTGGATGCCGTACCCAGTGGGGTAACTGTAGCTGGGGATAAAATCTATGCTACAGTTACTGGAGATAAGAATGGAGTGTATGTTCTTTCTGTAACGGGAGATTCAAAGGAATATATACCAACCGGTTCGGGGGCTTGTTTTCCTTTGGCAGATGAGAAAACAAATAAATTATATGTTTGTAATCAGTTCTCAACAACCGTTTCTGAAATCGATTTAGGGAGTAATAAAGTGATGCGTGAAGTAAAAGTACTTCGTGAGCCTAAATCATCTATACTTGATCCGAATGGAAAGTATTTGTTCGTTACCAATTATCTTCCTCAACAACGTGCCGATATAGATACGGTGGCAGCATGTGTTTCGGTCATTGATTTGAACAGTTTTCATAAGGTACGCGATATCCAGTTGGCTAACGGGAGTAATGCTCTACGTGGTATGACGCTTTCTCCCGATAGTCGTTATTTATTGATAACGCATAATCTGGGACGCTTTCAGGTGCCTACTTCACAGTTACAACAAGGTTGGATGAATACCAGTGCTATCAGTATTGTTAATCTGGAAAGTCTGAGATTTGAGGGTGCCGTATTGCTGGATGAACCCGAACGTGGTGCAGCTGGTATATGGGATGTGAAATGTGCGGATAATAAGATCGTTATCAGCCACTCCGGTACACATGATATTAGTGTGATTGATTATCCCGGTTTTATTCAGAAGTTTAATGCTTATCCGCAAAAAGATGCATTGACGTATGATCTTCGTTTTTTGTATGGTCTTCGGGATCGGATAGCATTGGCAGGGAACGGTCCGCGCAGTTTGATACTAAAAGATGGAAAGGCGATTGTCCCTACTTATTTTTCGGATACATTGAATATTGTTGATTTGAATACGCATCAGATAGATGCTGTGCCTTTGGTACAGAATCGGGTAGAGAGTCGTATACAACGTGGTGAGAAGTACTTTAATGATGCAGAGCACTGTTTTCAGAACTGGCAGTCGTGCAACGGATGTCATCCGGGAGATGCCCGTACAGATGGCATGAATTGGGATTTGATGAATGATGGTATCGGTAATCCGAAAAACTGCAAAAGCTTACTATTCTCGCATGTCACACCTCCTAATATGATTTCGGGTATCCGTGCTTCTGCTAATGTAGCTGTGCGTGCCGGGTATAAATTGATTCAGTTTACTGATCTTCCGAAAGATTTTGCAGATTGTGTAGATGAATATTTGATGGATCTTAAACCTGTTCCCAGCCCATATCTGGTGAATGGAGAACTTTCGGAGAAAGCACAGCGCGGTCGTAAGGTATATGAAAAACTAAAGTGTGACGAATGTCATTCGGGACCCTATTATACCGATATGAAAATGCATCGTATTGGAGAAGATGTTGAATTTGAAAATGGATGGGATACACCGACTCTTCGGGAAGTATGGCGTACGGCTCCTTACTTATTTGACGGAAGGGCTGCTACGATGAAAGATGTTTTTACGGTTCATAAGCATGGTATTGATAAAAAAGTATCTGATAAGGAAATAGATGAACTCGTAGAATATGTGAATTCTCTATAAAAATGAAAAATATGATATTGGAAGCAAATATAGAAATTGTCCATAGGCTTTATCAAACGGGAAAAGGGTCTTTTAAGGAAATGCTTTTTCAGTTGATGGCTTTGTATGAGGCAGTCTATACACCGGTACGCATTGTAGTATTCGGTGCACCCCAAAATAATGAAGAATACTGCGAACGTTTCAGTCAGATTCGTAATGTTATTGCTGAACGATTTGGAAACACGGCTCCTACAGTGAGTTATGTTGCCCAACCTCCATGTCCGCAAGGCCTCGTGATGGAAGTACATGAAGTGGTGTTGACGGATGCTGACCGTATCTGTTATAAAACATTGGATGATGTGCCTTATATTACGGTTGAGCGTGAAGGATGCAAGCGTCTGTTTATGAGTGGGATTATTGGTAATGTTCTTCAAGCTACTATTCGCAGGCAGGCGGATGATGTGTTCAGAACAATTTCTCATATAATGATTGCTGAGCAGATGCCGGTCTCTTCTATTGTGCGTCAATGGAATTACATTGAGAAGATAACAGATTGTGATGTCACGGGACATCAGCATTATCAGGACTTCAATGATGCCCGTTCTTTATTTTATCAGTCTGCACAGTGGTTAGACGGTTATCCGGCAGCTACTGGTATAGGTACCCAGTGGGGAGGAGTAATGATTGATATTGATGCTTTGTTTTGCCAGGATAAAACGGTTTGTGTGAAAGCGGTGGATAATCCGTTACAGGTCTCTGCTCATGCTTATTCACAAAATGTGTTGTTAGGTGAGAAGGATGAGAAGCTCAATAAGAAAACTACGCCAAAGTTTGAACGTGCCAAGGCTATATGGAAGAAAGATCATGGGTTTGTTTATATCTCCGGTACTGCTGCCATCCGAGGTGAACAAAGTCTGGAAGGAGTGGGGATTGAAGAACAAACACTTGCAACACTGGAGAATATAAAATATCTTGTTTCTGCCGAAAATCTTGGGGAATCGGGCATTCCAGTGACGAAAGATGCATCCTATATCTGCTTTCGTGTTTACGTCAAAAGATGGGAGGATATGGCGAAGGCCCGTGAGGTTATCACCCGTCAGTATCCTGATCTTCCGGCTGTATATACTCTTACGGATGTTTGTCGCTCTGAACTTCTGATTGAGATTGAAGGAATGGGGGTTATTTGAGAATGGAGAAGGGAGAGGGGAGAAAGAGGCTGCGCTATCATGTTGCACAGTTAATTTTCAACTTTCAATTAATTAAATAATTATATTAAAACGATGAAAACAACAAAAGTATTAATTGCGGCATTTATTGCCTGCTGTGGGGTAGGGATGACCTCTTGCTCTACAGAATCTAAAAAGACAGAATCAGTTATGACACAAGAAAAGACAACGTATCAGAAGAAGTTTACAAATGCTGACTTCTACAAAGATGGAAAGTTTGATCAGGAAGCTGCTAAGAAAGCATTTCTGGATATGTTTGAGTTTTATGACGTACCTTTCACTGCATTGATGGAAAAGGACATCTGGTTTACCGATTTCGGACTGGGTGACTTTGAGAATACAGGTATGGGGGGGATCTTCTGGATTAACGATGCCGAACATGGCTATTTTGCTCATAGTATTTACTTGTTGCCTGGGCAGATGATTCCGGAACATGCTCATGTAAAAACTTCATTTCCTGCCAAACATGAATCATGGATGGTAAACCATGGGTGGGTATATAATTTCTCTGAGGTAGGAGACGAAACTCCTAATCCGCCTGCTATTCCTGCCGGTCACGGTCCGGTTAAGAGTAAAAACTTTGTAGTACAGCAGGTAGGTGACGTTCTTCGTTTGAAAGAACCTGAGACTTTCCATTTTATGATGGCTGGTCCCGAAGGAGCTATTGTTGAAGAGTGGGCCTGCTACCATGATAACGATGGTTTGCGTTTCACAAATAAAAAAGCAGCTTTATAACTAATACCTAAGATACCATGAGAAAAATAAATCATATTGGAATACCTACTCAGACACCGCAACCGGGTGAATCTTATGCAGAAGGTTTGAAAGTGTGGCTGACTAACTTTAATGAAAGCCCTAATAAAATAGAATTTCTTCGTTTTGAAGAAGGAAGCTGGATGCCGGAACTGATTCAGAAAACGGCTCATATAGCCTATGAAGTAGATAATCTGGAAGAAGAATTAAAAGGTGCCAAAGTACTTGTTGAACCGATGCCGGGAGGTGAAAATCTTACCATTGCTTTTATTGAGGAAGAAGGTATTGCACTCGAACTTATGTATTTTGAAAAGTAACTCTTAAATTAAAAAATATGGATAAGTTTATAAATAATCCTGATAATCTCACAGAAGAGTTATTGGAAGGCTATGTGATGGCTTACAGTGATCAGGTAGCTATTGGAGGTGAGAATATTATTGTGCGTGCCAATGCTAAACCGGAAGATAAGGTTGCTATTATCACGCTTGGAGGTTCGGGTCATGAACCTGCATTGAGTGGTTTTGTAGGTGAAGGTATGCTCGACTGCTCTGTGGTTGGAGATATTTTTGCAGCTCCGGGCGCACAACGCGTTTTTCAGGCTTTGCAAATGTTCAAACGCGAAGCGGGGATCTTGTTGGTAGTACTCAATCATTCCGGTGATATTATGAGTGCAAACATGGCTTGTCAGTTGGCTGAACGGGTGGGTATCAAAGTGAAGAGTATCATTACCCATGATGATATCAGTGCCGGGCTGGATGCTCCCGATGAAGATCGTCGCGGATTGGCAGGTTGTGTGCCTTTGATTAAAGTGGTTGGTGCCGCTGCCGAAGAAGGTAAATCTCTGGACGAGATACTTGAAATAGGTGAACGTATGAATGCGAAGATAGCCACGCTTGCTGTAGCAATGAAAGCATGTACGCATCCACAAAATGGTATGAGCATTTCCGATCTTCCGGACGGTATTATGGAGATTGGTATGGGACAACATGGCGAAGGTGGTGGTGGACGTAAACCATTGGTTTCTGCCGATGATACTGCCGAGGAAATGGTAGGTCTGCTAATGAAAAAATTACAGCCTAAACCTGGAGATAAGGCGTTGCTTATCATTAACGGCGTGGGGGCAACTACTCATATGGAGATGAGTATTGTTTACCGTAAGGCTCATTTTATATTAGAAAATAACGGTGTTGAAGTGGTGTCCGGACGTATTGGTGAATTACTGACAGTACAGGAACAGGCCGGTTTTCAAATGATTCTGGCATTGCTGGACAATGATCATGTAGATTATTTGAAGAACCATATGTCTAATGCACCTTACTGGACTACTTTAGGAAAATAAGAATGGATAAATTAACTGTAAATGACTTTAAGAAAATGATTCAGAACGCTCTGAAAAATATAACAGAGCGTTCTGATGAGTTCTCTAAACTGGATGCTGTATTGGGGGACGGTGATCACGGTACAGCTATCGTACAAGCTATGTCGGCCATTGTACAATCGGCTGATAAAGGTACGGAATTCAAGAAAATGCTTGGAGATATGGGTTTCGACGTAATGTTGCAGATCAGTGGCTCTACCAGTACACTACTTGGAGGATTTTTTCTCGGAATGAGCGATGCACTGGCAGATGGAGTAACTGAGCTGGATGCTGAAGGCGTGAAAAATATGTTTGCCGGCGGACTTATCGGTGTGAAAAAGCAGACTAAAGCCCAACGCGGAGATAAGACGATGATGGACGCTTTAGTACCTGCTGTGGAAGCTATACAGGCTACAAACTCATCTGATATAAAGGAATTGATGGCGATGGGAGCAGAAGCTGCGTTGAAAGGAGCAGCAGAAACTGTAAATATGAAAGCTAATTTTGGGCGTGCCCGTAATTATGGTGAACGTTCCATTGGATATGCCGATTCTGGAGCAAGCTCCTGGTCATGCATGTTTGATGCTTTTGCAAAAGCATTACTTTAAAGATATATAAAAACAGAATAAGAGAAAATGGCAGATTTAGATGATTTAAGAGATGGCTGCAACTTTGGGCTGGACCAAGCTGTGGCAAATCAGACTTTCCACGTAAAAGGCGCAGGAAATCTTCCTTGGGGAATGAAAGATCGGTTATCACGTATTTTTAATCCTGCGACAGGACGTACAGTGATGTTGGCTTGTGACCATGGTTTTATAATGGGGCCTACTTCCGGATTGGAACGTATCGACCTGAACATTGTACCACTTATTGAGTATGCAGATTGTCTGATGTGTACACGTGGTATTTTACAGTCTGTTATTCCACCCACCACCAACAAATCTATTTGCTTGCGTTCGGATGCAGGTACCTCTATTTTGACGGAGTTGAATGACAATGTATTGATTGATATTGAAGATGCGGTACGCATGAACGTTTCGGCTATGGCAGTGATGTTGGCTATTGGTGATAAAGCACATGAGGCTAAAACGGTGGCTAATCTTTATAAGGCAGTAGATAAAGGTACTCGCTATGGTATTCCTGTGATGGGGGTTACAGCTGTTGGTAAAGAAATGGCTCGTGATGCACGTTATTTTGGTTTAGCTTCGCGTATTGCAGCCGAAAATGGTGCTAACATTGTAAAAACTTACTATTGTGACGGTTTTGAGAAAGTGGCAGCTGCTTGTCCGGTTCCCGTAGTGATTGCCGGTGGTAAAAAACTTCCTGAAAGAGATGCACTTGAACTATGTTATATGGCTATCAATGATGGTGCTTCCGGAGTAGATATGGGACGTAATGTATTCCAGTCAGAAGCTCCTGCCGCAATGATTCAGGCAGTTTATGCAGTAGTACATCAGAACTATAGTGTAGATCAGGCTTTTGAACTGTTTAATGAATTAAAAGCTAAATAGTGATGATACGCCTGCGTTTATTAGCTCTGTTATTTCTTAGTTGTTCGTTGCATTTGTCTGCACAGGAAAAACTGGTACTTGCCGGTTCGGGAAATCCTGCGGTAATGATAGTAGATAAGCAATCGGGGGCTGTAGAATGGAAACATGCATTAGAAAAAGGAGAGGAGTGTAATACTGTAGCTGTTACCCGACAGGGCAATATTCTCTATTCTTACAAAAAAGGAGCAAAGCTGATAGGGACAGATCACCGTGTGATCTGGGATTATAAAGCCCCGGAAGGAACGGAACTTCAATCAGCAACTCTCTTGAAGGATGGCGGATTTCTTCTTGGCATCTGTGGCAATCCGGCACGGCTCATTGAACTGGATAAGAACGGAAAGGAGCGTAACCGTGTGGAGATTGACCTGCAAATAGAAAAACCACATGGTCAGTTCCGACAGGTTTTCCAGTTGCGCAACAAGAATTATCTGCTTCCTGTCATGGGAAAACAGAAAATGATGGAAATAAACCGGAAAGGTGCAGTAGTGGCAGAGTTTCCGACAGGAGGCCGGGCTTTTTCTTCACTCGAATTGAGAGACGGGAATATATTGCTTCCTTGTGGAGACGGGCACTTTTTTCAGGTTATTGACCGTAAAACAGGGAAGGAACTCAAACGGGTAACGTCTGAAGATGTACAAGGTGCTTCGCTGCTTTTTGTGGGACAGATATTGGATGCGGG
>OGOW01003384.1_pt1 | contig 11480 bp, 10 predicted proteins | sample 1552781 | NCBI WGS metagenome assembly OGOW01 (sample SAMEA2580145, study PRJEB22360) | human gut metagenome | biome: human gut; feature: human-associated habitat; material: faeces | place: Denmark | collected 2008/2010
GGGAAAGCCTGCACGGGCCACTACATCCGGGAGTGTGTTCTGGACGAGATCGTACTGGAGGACCTGCACCGGGTGACGAGTGCGGCGCGGGAACATCCGGAAAAGTTCGCCGCCTACATTGGCAGCAAGCAGTCCACCGAGCTTCAGCGGGAGATCCGCAGGCAGGAGAAAGAACTGGCCGCCATGCGGAAGCGGAAAATGGAATTGGACACCATCTTCAAGAAGCTGTATGAGGATAGCGTGCTGGGCCGTATCACCACGGAGCAGTTCCAAATGCTCTCCGGCAGCTACACGGAAGAACAGAACCTCATCACTGTCGGTATTCCACAGAAAGAGAATGAGATCCAGCGCCTGCGGGAAACGGCGATTGGAACGGACAGCTTCCTCGACAAAGCGAAGCGGTATACGGATATCACGGAGCTGACGCCGGAACTGCTGCGGCTGTTTATTGAGAAGATCGTGGTTCACGAGAAAGAGGTAAAGTGGTCTAAGCACGCGCCGCAGACCGTGGAGATCTACTACAACGGCATTGGCTATGTCGGCAGTGGTCAGCAGGATGTGGAAGAAGCACTGGAAGCACCAGAACCCCAGGACGCAGAGAAACCCCGGCAGGCATCGTAAACACGATGACCTGCCGGGGTATCCCAGGAATCACTTGTTACCCCTGTCAGGGGGGAACAAAAGGTAAAACTTTTTTACTCTGCGTAGTACCTCGGTCTACTGATAGATGTAAAGCCCTCCAGACCAGTAACGACCACATTGTTATAGCCGCTGGCGCAGTGAATGATGAGCAATTCTCCGTTTGCGTCCCTGCCGCCAACGATGCCCACATGGGAATTATCCGGGTAGAATACCAAGTCACCGGGCTGTGCGTCCGCCCACGAAATATCGGTACAATAGCTGTGCTGCATGGTGGCTCCACCGCCGTGGCCGATGACATAGCTGCCGCCAGACTGATTGAAGAAAACCCAATCCACAAAGCCGCTGCAATCCAATCCGTAGGGGCGGTAGGTCCCCGTGGTGGAGCTGCCTGCCGCAGTGACCTGCCGCAGCTCGCCCCATCGGGCGTCCCAGCCAATCACAAGAGATTTTCCTCCCCAAAAATAATTCACCTTGCCGACAAGAGAACAGGCGGTGCGTACCACCGCCTCGCGCTCCGGGGACAGATCTTCCGGCAGATTGCGGATCAGCGCCGCCGTGTCCCCGCTGACGGAGTACACATCCTCAATCAGCTCCCGCAGGAGATCCCGCTGCTCCAGCAGCTCCTCCAGCGCCGCGATCTGATTGCGGTTGAAGTGATACGCGGTTTTCATTTCCTTTGCCGTTTTTGCGGTGATGGTGATATAGAGATTTCGCTCCGTCCAGCCATCGTCATCACCGCTGCCGGGGTGGTTGATCGTTTCCACCTCCGTTTTGATTACGGTCATGTCCCAAAAGACTGCTTTCAGGAGGGCAATGCGGTCGGCATCCATGGTGGCCACGTCCGCGGCGTCCGCATCGTTACTGCCTGCCACCTTCACCGCGAACACCGCCAGAACTTCCACCCAATCGGCAGACTGCCCGGTCACGGAGATGGAGTCGTAGCTGTCCGCTGTTTGCAATTCCTCCAACCGCTCGTTATACTCATAATTGACCTGCGCCACCGCAGCGGAGATCGGCACAACACCCGCCTCCCGGCTCTCGTTGGAAAAGAGGATACCAAAGGGTGATGCCACGATTGCCGCCACAAGGATCACCGTCAGGAGCAGCACCAGCACCACCGCACCGCCGCCTGCCGACAGGATCGAGCTGACCGTAGACGCCACTCCTTTCCCGATTTCTTTCACTGCTTGGACTGCCACGCTGCCCAGCTTTTTGGAAGCCCTTCCGCCGCTCTGCGCGGATTCCTGAAGCATCTTCCGCTGCGCCTTTCTCTGTGCCGCCGCCCTTGCGCGGCGCGTGATGATTGCATTGTTCGGCGTTGCGTGGTCAGTTGGTCGAACACGCATGGTGCGCGTGACCTTGGTCATGACCTGTCCGCTCTTGGGGGCAGGACCGCCCTTGACCGATGCGCCCGAATTGCCTTTCTGCGGAGGGGCCGTTGTGCCTCCACGGTCGGACGGTGGAGGTACAATGTGCCGCTCTGCTGTTCTTTTCTCGGCAAGGTTCCGCCGATAGGCGGCTTTTGCGTCCTGTATGGCTTTCTGCCGCCCACGCTCCTGCGGGGCGGCATTTGCGCTTTTTGGACCTCCGCAATTTTGCGGAGGTACGGTCTGATTTCCGACTTCGTTTCGTGCAGCGTGTGATTGCGGCGTATCGGGCAAGTTTCTTCCTGCCGGTGTCACACGGTTCGTGGTTTCGAGCGTTTCTGCCGCAGTACGGCTTTCCGACGCACTATTCCTACCTTGCCGTTTCTGCTCCTGATAATGCTTTATCATACGCCGCGAGGTATCCGCCGCTCCAGCTGCACCACGGCGCATATTTTTCTCCACGCGGTCGGTGGCGTAACGCACGGGATCGCGGCTTTCCGGCTCCTTTTCCCGCTGCCGCTTGTCCATGTGCTGTTTCAGAAGGGAATCGGCGTCTTTAGGCGCGGGGTTCTTCAACTTTGCCTTTGGCGTGTCCATGCCGGGTCTGATCTTCAAGTCCCGCATGGCGTCACTCCTCACCGGGGCGTGTTGACATTAGACGGTACAGCTCCGTATTTTTGGGCAGCTCATTGGCGAAGGGCACGATGGCTCCGCCCACCTTGATGAGCCCGTGGCCAGCCGGGGCATTGTCCACATAGCTCATTTGCGTATCCGATGCACCCAGCAGACGGGCAAGCTGCTCCCGGTCGGTGGTGGCCTGATTGAGCATCAGCAGAAACTCGGAGTTTGCAAACATCATACGCGCCGTATTGGACAGCAGACATTCCTCCACATTCTGTGTAATGCCGGTGAGCGTCGCGCCGTATTTACGGAAGCGCTTCCAGCACTTGTAGAGAAATTCGCTGCTGTAATTGGTAATGCTGTGTCCGCTGCCGCTCCCGTTGGCGAAAAACAGATAGATCTCGTCGATGTAGACATGGGTATATTTTCCCTCTCTGCGGTTCTGAATGACGCGGTTATAGATGGCGTCCAGCATCACCAGCAGGCCCACCGATTTCAGATTTTCACCCAAATCCTGAATGTCAAAGCAGAGGATACGGCTTTTTGTGTTGATATTGGTCTGGTGGGAGAACACATTCAGACTGCCCACCGTGAACAGCTCCAGCGCCAACGCAATGCGGTGCGCCTCCGGGTTGACCTGCTTCATCAGATCATCGTAAAGATTTTTCAGCGTAGGCGGCTCGCCCTGATAGTTTTTCAGATACTCCCGGTAGATGTTGCCCACGCTGCGGTCAATGATGGACTTCTCCTGCGGCTCGATCTTATCCGCGCCCATAAGCTGCTCGTAGAGCGACATGATATGGTTCCCTTTTGTATACTAGCTATAGAAAATGAAGATGACCGAGAATTTATGACTCGGTTGTATTTAGATTACAGCCGCCTGATGCAACAGCAAATCACTAAAATTGTCCAAGACGAGTGGGCTGCGGAAGACTTGATGCAAACTACCTTAGTGAAACTCATTGACAAGGTACAAGATTTGCGCACTAAAGACCGGAATCATCTGATCAACTACATTATATCTGCCTGCAAGAATCAAGCACGAAATTATATGAGAGATAAGAACAGGCACGCAGAATACTCCATTGATGAGTATCTTGATATGCCAAATCCCCATGATGGAGCGGATGAAATTGAAATGCGATTAGCGTACACAGATGAACTGGAGCATTTATCCAAAGTTTGGCCGAAGTTAGATGGGCGAAGTCGTTATCTGTTGGAAAGCCATTATATATTGGAAAAATCGCCGTATGAGATAGCAGCAAATTTAGGAATCAAGCCGGACAGTGTCAGAATGGCATTGACACGAGCTCGAAAAGCTGCATATGCACTGTTAGCAAAAGAATAGTCCATTCAAAAGAGGGAGCACCTGCACGAAGGTGCCCCCTCAAAATTTTAGTAAAATTATCGAAAAAGGTGTTGCAAACTTCCTCAGTTATTGTTTCTATTAATAGGATTAACATAAAATCATGGGGGAGGTGAGGTCAATGTATCAGTAATCGTCGCAGTTTTTGACTATGTTCAGAAATTGCTGTAGTTGCAATTCGAATACGAAAATCAACTATCTTCGAAGAACTATAGTTATATTTTGTCACAGATAGTGTCGAACACCTAAAAATAGGTGCAAAAATTGCAGGAGGTAAAACTGATGAGAAAGAATACTAAGAAATTGTCCACTCTTGGATTAGCATTAGATACGCTTAGCGTAAGTGGGTGGTGGTAAAATGTCGCACAGAGGTGACAAATATGGAATAGCCGCATTGCTGTTTCTGCTTTTGACGTTGCTTTCTTCCTGTGGGCAGCCTACCGGTCAGAATGTAGCGGCTGTTGACTATAATCAATATATTTCTGCGCACGGAGCAGCCGCCTACACGGAAAATTTGTATATTTTCTTTGAGAACGGCTATCTAACCTGCATAGATTGCTCCAATCCATCCCAATCGTCCCCTCTGTGCTTTCAAGCGGACTGCAACCATAGGAGCAGCACTTGCACCTCTTGGCTTAATACGCCATCAAGGGCTATCTATGCCTCGGGAGATAACCTATATTACATCGATTTGGACAAAAGTAAAACGCCTGGACTGTATCGTATGGATCTCAGTGGCGGCAGGCGAGAACGAGTAAAAGATCTGGAAATATTAGAAAACGATTATTGGCCAGGAATTTCCACGTTTGGCTACTCCTTCCGGGTATATGGTTCCTACTTGGCTGTAGAATTGAATCTTCTAAAGAATGATTCGCGGCAAAGCATGATTTACCTTACGAGAATTGATGACAGAAGTGAGGGCGCTTTTGTGTTTGAAGGAAACGAAAACGGCGATGTGTTATATACTGCCATAGAATTCCGGGAAGACTGGATGTTTGTGGCGGAGAAAAATACCGCCGCAGGAACAAATACTCTATTGGGTTATGATCTCTCGAAGCAAAGTGCAGTCCCCCTTGTGGAAGGCTGGGATATAAATAACAGCTTTACCATGCAGGACAATGTGCTCTATTGGACAGTGACCGGCGAAGGAATCTATTCCATGGATATAGAGGAAAAATCTATAGTAAAGTACCGGGATTTAGACCCTGTTTTGGAGTACGGTGCTACAGCTTATGATGACCAGTATCTCTATCTGACAAACGCGATTCGCTATATGGATTATCAGGGCACCGTCCCGGCGGAGGGCAGGGGGATCATGGTATATGATTTTCATGGAAATTTGCAGCAGTTCATTCCCATGACACAGGAAGTAGGAAATGCCATGTTCCTCCTTTCTACCCCGGATTACGTCTTCTTCTATGATGACAGTACACACTCCTGTCATCCAACTTGGTATATAGAAAAATCCGCTATAGCCTCCAATTCGGCTAAGATGCTCCCTGTGGAGTAATTGCGATGTCAGAATGGAAAAGGATTTTTCTCAACCGAATCTGGCTGGGAACTGCGGCTCTGTCTCTTTTGTTTAGTCTGGTCATTTACGCAACGGCTCAATCCTCTCGGGTGGGTAGTTCGGTGCTCGCTTACAGGGAGCATACAAATCAATGGACGCAGATTCTTTCTGTTGTTTCCCCCGAAGACGGCCTTGCTCTGTTAGAGCGGGAAAACCAGACCTTGCAGGGATGGAATACTGCAAGGATGCTAGTCCAGTTGGAAGAATGGCAAGGGCAAATAGACGAGGAAATACTGAACCGCTATCGGGAGCAGTACGAAAATCTGGATGAAATGCTCCACGCCGTGCGGAGCGAAACTGCGCCAGAGTTGGACATTGCTGTTCAAGAGTCGGTGGCCCGCTGGATAGATCGGATAGTTTATCAGATGGGCTATGCTGAGTTTGTGCAGTCGGTGTCGACGCAGGCTGCCGCCATCCGACGCAGCCCAATGTTCTCTGATTCCAACACCTTTGTATACCGCAACGCAGATCGGACGGAAGCAGACTATCTATCAACGACAGAAATACATCTAAAACTGTTACCAGGCGATGTGATTGAGTCGGTAATGGAGAACCATGTTGCCATGGTTTTCAGTCTGTTTTTAATGATGGTAACTATCGCACTAATTGTGGAACCTAAGAGGCTGGGGCTGGAAGCCCTGGAACAAAGCTGCGCCAGCGGCAGGGAAACTCTGGCCGGATGGAGGATTGGTGCAGTCGCTGTATCCGCGGTTGTGACTACAGTGTTGATGCAGGGCGGAATGTTTTTGCTGGGGATGCTGCTCTACCAACAGCCGATAGCGTTAAACGCTCCTGTGCAATCCATACCGCTTCTCCAGCACTGGGCAGCTCCAACTACGGTAGGAGTCTTCTTACTTTGGTATTTATTATTCAGTGCGGCAGGACTCTGGGCCATCGGACTACTACTGTGGCTGGTTCTGTCTCGGATGCCATCTCTTCCAGTCGGGCTAACCCTATGCGGCGGAATTTTATTCATAGAGTACAACTGGATTCAGCGGTATGGGGTAAACGATGCTCTGTATCCTCTGTCTGGCTTTAATCTTTTCCGCCTACTCTTTCCGGCAGAAGCAGCAGAACGCTATCTGAACTATAATTTATTTGGTTTCCCAGTACGAGAGCGAACTGCTCTTTCCATCATTTCGGCAACGCTGATCTTAGCCTGTTCTACCGTGATCTTGCTTTCTGTTCATTTCGCCTTGGGGAATCGAAAAAATGGCACTGTGGCCAAGGCTTTCTACGCCTTGGCCAACAGGGTGCATTTATCTTGCCGCCCCAAGCCAGCGTTGGTATATGAGGCGAAAAAGCTTCTGCTGTACAGCGGCGGACTGCTCTTCTTAGCAGTAGCTGTGGTATTTCTGCAGACACAGATGGCACCTCCTATATCTCAGAGTATGCAGGAATCCCAACTAACCCAGTACGTCTGTACCTATGCAGGGCCGGTAGACAAGGAAGTGCTGGTACAGATTAAAATTGACAGACAAGGTGCCGCACAAATCTATGCCGAAGCATCGGAAGATGAGAGCAAGGCTCTTTTCCTGGAATATTATGCGGCGCGGTGCTGGGCGTTAGACGAGTTGAGCATACGGTACGAGGAACTACTGGATTTGCAAACCGCTGGGGAAAAAGGGCTGAAATTGGTGAATGAGCTGCCCTTTGATCAGATTTACGGTGAGACAGGTGCAAATTTTCGACTTGCATCCGCCTGTGCCGCCCTGTTAGCCCTATGCCTGACGATTCCCGGTGTCTTCTGGCTGGAACGACGTTATGGTATGGAGTTGGTGTTACTCAGCACTCCAACGGGACGTAATACCCTCTGGCGATGGAAAGTCATACTCGTTCTCTGCGTATCCGCTGTTATCTGGCTTGCTTGGAGCTGGCATGAGCTGTTTCTGTTTCAACGCCTCGGTGGTTCTTGGGACGTCTGCTTATCCAATGCAGCCAGTCTGCACCATTGGGACTCCCGCTTGGGGAGTGGTTCATTACTGGCATATCTGCTAAGTTTCTATGGCTTCCGTTTGGCGGGACTTTTGTCAGCCGGCAGCGTGGTGATGTGGATATCCTCCATATTTTCTTCCTTGCTTCCAGCTGCTGGGATAAGCGTTCTTGTGCTTTTGTTTCCCACTCTGCTGACTCAGATGGATGTTTCTTTCCTTGAATACGTGTCCTGGGCAGTGAAACTCATGGGGAATGGCTTGGCTATTCGCTGGACAGACGCTCTTTGTCTTGGACTCTGGATTGCTATGGGCGCAGCTGCGCTGGCCGCTTCGCGGCATCAGTGGCGGAGGTATCGCGGATGAAATTGACGATCAAGGGATTAACAAAAAACTATGGGAAAGTCTGTGCGCTGTCACAGTTTACCTACGAGTTCGCCCCTGGAATCTATGGGATTTTGGGGGCAAATGGTGCTGGAAAAAGCACACTCTTCGGGCTTTTGACCGATACCGTGCGACGAGACTCCGGGGAGATCTTGTGGGACGGTGTTGATATTCTGAAATTGGGGCGGGAGTACCGGGCAAAGGTCGGCTATATGCCCCAAGTTCAAGGTTATTACCCTCAGATGACAGCCACAGAATTTCTCTACTATATGGGGAAATTAAAAGGCCTGCCCAGCAAGGTTCTAAAGCAAAGAACGGAGCATCTGCTGACAGAGGTAGATTTGTCTACCTCTGCAAACCAGAAATTAGGCCATTTTTCCTGTGGTATGCGTCAGCGTGCACTGCTGGCTCAGGCTATGCTCGGCAATCCACCACTGCTGATCTTGGATGAACCAACCGCTGGAGTAGATCCTTATGAACGAGTGCGAATCCGAAGCCTGATTGCCCGAGTCGCCCAAAATCACATTGTCCTGTTGGCCACCCATATTGTCAGTGATATAGAATGTATCGCCAATCAAGTGTTGCTGATGAACAAAGGGAACTTATTAAAGGCAGGAACAGCTGCGGAACTTATTTCTTCTATTGAAAGCAAAGTAGCTCAACGGCTTTGTACAGAGGAAGAAGCAGAAGCGTATCAGCAGCAATACGGCCTTGGCCTGTTGTTGCAGCAACAGGCCGGACAATTACTGCGGTTAGTAGGTGATCAACTTCCTGCAGAGTTTGAACCAGCATCCGGCATTAGTTTAGAAGAAGTTTATCTCTACTACTGCTCAAGCGACTCAATAATTTAATGATCTTGTCATCAAAAAATATATGAACTTCTTCAAGGTCAAAGCTGGGCGCGTAGCTGCGAGCAGATATGTATGCTATCAGACTGTCACCGGAAGCTTCATAACCAAGTTTGTATGAAAGATACACTACAGATGAAATATCGAAAAAAATATTGGGTTGTCGTAATATTCTTTCTATTTATTTGCCTATCAGGTTGCGGAGGACATAAACAGCAGTCAGCGTCTATCGATCTTTCTACATTACATAAGGTTAAGGCTACTGACTTCGATGAACTATCAGATGAGTTATCATTCGACTTTGTAGACAAAAACGGTAACGAAGCAAAATATGTCGAGATCATGGACATTGATGTCGATAATCTGCTTGAACAAATTGACAATGGTACGCTTGAGGTTAGTGATCCTTGTGCATACTGGCTAGTAGAAGGATGGCTAATTGCGTACTTTGCAAGAGTCAATGGAACCGACGAAGACGCGCTGATTTCATGGCTTGAAAATGACAGCCATACTGTTACTCGGAACAGTTTTCAAGCCTTTTGGGTTGTTGTTAAATAGGTAACGTGTAAGATTACGACACAACTTAATTGAATAGGAGGGGCTCTTTAGTCCCTCCTATTCAATTAAAACCACTGTTTTCAATCCCGCCATTATGCAACAAAAGCAGCCTCTGATTGTGACTATATATCAGATGATTTCTCGGTATCAAATGACCATTATGTCTATGCGGTTGGTGAAAAATCTTCTGTCACATTTTATATAGGAGATGACCTCGATGATTTAAGCACCACCAAAGTATCCTTGCCTCAGAATGAAAAAATTCACGGTTTTTCTTTAACAGACGATACATTATTTGCTTCTGTTGCTGCCAAAACAAGCGAAGAAAATCAACAAAATCCTTATATCGAATCATTTGATTTGGAAACAGGAAAGTCTATAAAGAAACTCTCTCTTAGTGCTCCGTTATATTCCATCACTACAAACGATAGTAATCAATTGTGTGGATTTTCTGCCTCAATTTTTAAAATGTACAGTATAAAGGAGCCTCTGGAAGAGATTCAGTTAGGTGACACACTGATTCTTAGTCATAGAAGAACTCATATATTTTAATCCTATACTTCACTTCCAAAACTATGTTGCATTCTTAGCATTTTGTTGTCTTATATTAGCAAAAGGCATAAATCGAATTAACTAAAAGAAGGAGGAAATATTTTAACAAAGCTCTACATACAGGTGATTTATGCCTCATCACCACTTAATGACTATTAAAATTATTAACCATGTAATAATACTATATTGAAAGGAATTAGCATGAAAATTAAGGGAAATCGTTTTGTATCCAGTTTTTTATCTTGCGTTATGATTTTCAGCCTTTGTACGCCCGCTTTTGCCTCTGAAGAATCGCCCCAACTGGATAAGACAGCCATTTACAGCCAGTTAGAAAAGCAAGGTGCCTTGGATATGTACGATATTCATGAAGCTATCTATACGGCTACAACACCTTCAATTATCCCGTTTGGTTCTGATGATGAATATACGAACGTGTATGCCCCTGATGGCGGTACACTAGAGTACAACTCCAAAAAAGGCGATAAACCTATGTCTGTTGGAAACACTTACCTTGACTTCGACGACTCCTACTACTATATTCTTGGGAAACAAGAAGTTGGCGTTGAATTTGTTTTAGAACAAATTATCGGCCGTATTCCGTTCGTAGGCACTATCACAAGCGCCGTCTCTACAGCTAAAGTTCTTGTAGATTCAAACGCTTCAGTATCAATTAAAAATGCTGGCGGTTATGCAATGATTTCGGTAACAGATTCTGTAGCAGGGGTTTCTACTGTCGTACGTGGATGGAGCAACTATCCATATATCTATTTATATGATATCCACGCAACTAACATTAACGTGACTCTCTCACCAAAAAACAACCCTTTTAATCATTGATACCATTATGAAGAACCAGCAACTCATATGGAAAAAAGTGATTTTCAGTAGCGGTATAATATTCCAAATATTATTTATGCTGGAAATAGTGTTGTTTTCCAATATTATTATAATAGATCCTTCTGTTCATAAAATTTCTTATGAGAACTGGATCTTTTATATTCAGCAGTGGCAATCTCCCGATTTTTGGTCGCTCCACTCGCAGCTAATTGTCAATTCGATACTGATAATCAACCTAATATTTCGTTTGATCTACGATGTTGAGTTAATTTACATTTTCCTAAACAGTAAGCATTTCGCGCTTAATCGCAAGGCATTTGTTATAGCGATTATACTTATCTGTTTTCTGAATGTCCTTATTAGTCTCTACATTAAATACTACGTAGACTTCTATCGATTATATATGTACTCAATCTATCCTGAAACAATGGCATGTTATATGATTTATTGTGGGAAAAAATCTTATTGTCATATAAATGAACACAAGTAAGCTACTGCCAAGCATCATAAACATCGCAGTCCTTGCATGTTTGTTAGGATCAGCGCTTCAGTCCCGCCACAAAGTATATAATATAATCAGTACATTCTAAATGTGTTTGTGAAGCCAGAAACGGCTTGTCGCTGTTTCTGGCTTTATCTTTTTCGACACTACCGCTCCAATCCATCAAATCCTTGCCGTATCTAATCAAATATGATAATGTAGCCCTAATCTTATGATATCATTCTAATAGCAGGATACTCTAATTCCCTCTTTAATTAATACTGTTGTCTTTCCGATCATAAGCTCAGCAAAACACCCATAAG
>OGOW01003387.1_pt1 | contig 11473 bp, 6 predicted proteins | sample 1552781 | NCBI WGS metagenome assembly OGOW01 (sample SAMEA2580145, study PRJEB22360) | human gut metagenome | biome: human gut; feature: human-associated habitat; material: faeces | place: Denmark | collected 2008/2010
CCAGCCGGGTAGCACTGTATGGAGAAACTTCCCCGTAAAGAATCCCTGCCACAGTTTTTCCGATCATATCCGATGGACGTTCCGAAAAAGATACTTCTGTCAGCCGTTTCACAAGTGTCCTATATTCCGGACTCTGAAGGTACCAGCTGTACAATTCCTGGAACACTGCATCATCCCGATACTCTTCTCCCGCAAGACCTTTCAGCAGATAATCCAGACTGATTCCCGGAAGTTCCAGAAGCTCCATGGAGTCCTGCACTTCTCCACACTGCCGGATTTCCATTTCCGGAAACATTTCCCGGATATTATTAATAAGAAAGGCCGGGCTTAAAGCTTTTCCCTGACTGTCTGACTGACAGAAAGAAAGACAGAGCAGTTCTCTTGGCTTGGTCATGTTCAGATAGAGATAAAATCTCTGCGTATTCATCAGTTCTTTCGGACCAGGTGCCAGCTGTATCCCCTGATCCTGAAAAAACTCCCTGTCAAGCTCTGTTAAAATCCCCCCACCGGAAGTATTCTTGGGGATATTTCCCTCATTGACTCCAACAAAAAACAGCGCCCGGATATCTTTTAGCCTGGTTCTCTCCATATCTCCCACAAGTACCTGATCCATGCTTGGCGGGATCAACGCCACCTTGGCCTGGTTAAGACCGGTCTCCAGAAGCTGCCGGAAATCCTGGCGGCTCACTGTCTCCTCACCCAGGATCTCCACCATGTTGTCCAGAAGTTCCATAACGATCCCGTATATCTGAGCATACTCCTTCTCCATGGCCTTGTCGCCCTGTTCCTTAAATTTCAGTTCCTGATGTTTCAGTTTCTGCTGCACCTGGCTCTTCAGGGCAAACTCATAGAGAATGGTACAGTATTCCCGTACCGTCTTCTTTCCACCTTTAAAACTTAACGCCAGCTCCCTGGTCTCATCTGCAAACCGCTCCCGGATCTCATTAAGCCTCTGAATATTTTCCGGAGGCATCCCCCGATAGATGCGCACCCATACTTCATCCCATTTCTTAAATCCCCGGATTCCAAGTGCCAGCACATAATTCTCCAGAAGATCTGCTTCTTCCCTGGTCACACAGGACATTCCACATCGGAGATAACGAAATACACTTTCATAGGAAAAATCCTGTACTGCCATCTCAAGAGCTGCCCGGAAATATTCCACAAAAGGATTCATCAGAACCGTATGTTTCTCATCAATGAAATACGGGATCCCGGCTGCTGTAAACACCTGCTTCGCAAGATTTCCGTACTCCTCCAGGTTACCGGTGATCACCGCGATCTCACCGTAACGGCAGTCTTTTTCACGGACAAGTCTGGCAATCCGCCGGGCAGTTTCTTCCATCTCTTTCAGAGGACTCGTTGCGGAAAACATACAGATCTCATCCTGCTTCTTTTTATATACGTTTTTCCGGTAACGGAAGATATTTTTTTCCAGGAAATGAAGAGCCGGGGCCTGGGAAAACCTGGATTTTCTCACATCTTTCAAAAGAACCGGCTCCTCAATATCTCTGGTCAGTTCCGAAAGTCTGTGGATCATCTGACGGCTCATGTAAAAAAGCTGATAGGGCTTCCCTCTGGTACTTAAATTCTCAGCCGCATCCATGGTCACCGTTACCATCACTTTTTCACAGACAGCAAGCAATTCTCCCACCACCCGCATCTGGATGGGAGTAAAACCGGTGTATCCATCCAGAAGAAGAACGCTGTTTTTCATCTTTCTGGAAAAAGGAAGAGCTTTTTCCAGAGCGTCCATCACTTCTTCTCCCGTCATATAATGATCCTTCAGATACCCGGTAAATGCCTGGTAAAGAACAGATACATCTTTCAGTTTCATCTGAAGTAATGCCCTGTCACTGGAATCCTCGATCATCTCCTGAATTTCACTGTCCCGGATATCGTACTGCATAAATTCTGACAAAATGGACTTCACTTCATCCAGATATCCCGCCTTACGCATCTGGCCTCCCAGGTAGGAAAGCTCCTTTCCATGCTGCTGGACCATCTTCTGGAGCACCATGCTCTTACCGGTTTCTTCCAGAAGCGTACGGCTGTCTCCGCCAACTTCCTCCAGCACGCGGTATGCCAGACGCTCAAAACTTAAAATATCAATATTCAGGATTCCTTTTCCCGGACTCATCTCCACCAGTGTCTTCTGGGTCTGCATGGTAAACTGTTCCGGCACGATCACAAAGAAAAGCTTCTCCGGATGCAGTCCGGCCTGTTCTATGATATTCTGATATGCATAACAGGACTTTCCACTTCCGGAACTTCCTATAATAAACTGTAGTGACATTCTTTTCCTCCTGATTTTCCTGCAGATTTTCGGTCGCTCTGGCGCATTTTACACCTGAAGTATCTCTATCATACCACAAATCCTGTTCCCATAGAACGGGCGCTCTGGCATAAATTCTCTTCTCTTTTAATAAACTATATAAAAAAGCTTCGGGAGGCGTGCGCCATGAGTTCCAAAACCAGGATCATCGTCCTACATATGAAAGAGATCATCTACACAGCCGTCTTTCTGGCTCTGGCTGTTGTTCTGGCTGTTATCCTTTTCTTCATGTTCGGTCCCGGAAAAACTGCCAGCCATACAGCCGGCGAAAAATCCCGCTACAAACCGGGTGTATACACCTCTTCCATTACCCTGAATGATAATACCTTTGATGTGGAAGTCACCGTAAACGCTGACAAAATCAAAGCCATTCGTCTGGTAAACTTAAGCGAAACAACAAAAGCTTCCTACCCTCTCATGGAGCCGGTTCTGAATTCCCTGGCAAGCCAGATTTATTCCAGCCAGTCCCTGGAGGACATTCAGTATGCAGGAGACCGGAAATATACCTCCCAGGTACTCCTTTCGGCCATCACAGACGCAGTAAAAAAAGCGGAGAACACATAAGCTCTCCGCTTTTTTATCATGTCAGGTAAATCCGATCATAAATCGTACCTTTCCATTACACTCTGTGATCTATCTTCAGATTTCAATCTTCTCCAGCACATCCTGCCAGATCCTTGCACTTGCATCACTTGGCATTCTTAAATCTCCCCTTGGAGAAAGTGCCACACTACCTACCTTCGGTCCATCCGGCAGGCAGGAACGCTTGAACTGCTGGGCAAAAAATCTCCGGTAGAAGGTTTTCAGCCATTTCAGGATCGTCTCTTTATCATAAATTCCGTCAAAAGTCAGGCAGGCAAGCCGATAGATCTTATCCGGTGTAAATCCTGCACGCAGCATGTAATACAGATAGAAATCATGGAGTTCATAAGGTCCTACCAGATCTTCGGTCTTCTGGGCGATCTTGCCATCCTTCGGCGGCAGAAGCTCAGGGCTGACCGGCGTATCCAGGATATCCAGAAGAACCTCTTTCAGTTCCTCATCCCCGCAGGTATCCGCATAATAACGTACCAGATGACGTACCAGTGTCTTCGGAACAGAAGCATTCACACCATACATGGACATGTGATCACCATTGTAGGTCGCCCAGCCAAGAGCCAGCTCGGAAAGATCTCCCGTTCCCACAAGAACGCCGCCTTCCTTGTTTGCCGTATCCATCAGGATCTGGGTACGCTCACGTGCCTGGCTGTTCTCATAAGTCACATCGTGGATGTCCGGATCATGTCCGATATCCCGGAAGTGGACATTTACCGCCTCTTTAATATTCACCTCAGTAAGTTTTGCGCCAAGGCAGCGGCTTAACTTACATGCATTCTGATAGGTTCTGTCTGTTGTTCCAAAACACGGCATGGTCACACAGTGGATCTGCTCTCTCGGCATTCCCATCCGGTCAAAAGCACGGGCCATTACAAGAAGCGCCAGGGTGGAATCCAGTCCGCCGGAAAGTCCTACCACCGCACTCCTGCTGTGGATATGTTCCATACGTTTCTTAAGTCCCATAGCCTGGATATTCAGGATCTCCTCACAGCGCTGTGCACGGGTCTGTTCATCAGAAGGAACGAACGGCTTCTTCGGAAATGTTCTTGTCAAAAATGTCTTTGTCTCTTCCACGGTAAATGGAACACGTACCAGAGTCTCTTCATCCAATGGCTGGAATGTCGTATTCTTTCTTCTCTCACCTGTAATTCTCTGAAGATCCAGCTCTGAGTAAATAATTTCATTTACATATCTACTGCTTTCTTTCAGAACGGTTCCGTTTTCAGCAATGATATTGTGTCCGCCAAAAACAAGATCCGTAGTTGACTCCCCTTCTCCGGCATTTGCATAAATGTATCCAGAGATCAGTCTTGCAGACTGTCCGGAGATCAGTGCACGACGGTAAGTGTCTTTTCCGATGGTCTCATCACTTGCGGAACAGTTGACGATCACTGTTGCACCTTCAAGTGCCGCCTGAATACTCGGCGGAACCGGTGACCAGACATCCTCGCAGATCTCGGCTGCCACTACCAGTTCTTCCATTCCTTCTGCCTGGAAGAGAATCTGCGGACCGAATGGAATCTTCTTTCCTTCAAATGTAATCTCTCTCACTGTCTGTGGTCCCGGAGTAAACTGGCGCATCTCATAAAATTCACCATAGTTTGGCAGGAACGTCTTTGTCGTAAATCCGATGATCTCGCCCTGGTTCATTGCCGCAGCTACATTGTAAAGCTTTCCATTCACTTCAAGCGGTGCTCCGACAAATACAAGCATATCTTTGTCATTTGTATTTTCTGCAATCTCAAGCAATGCTTTTCTGGAAGCTTTCAGAAGTACGCTGTGGTCGAACAGATCACTACAGGTGTATCCTGTCACACAAAGCTCCGGAAATACAAGAATCTTCGCGCCATTTTTCTGTGCTTCTTCCATAGCATTGATGATATTCTGTGTATTGAATTCCACATCCGCAACGCGGATATCCGGTGTCGCTGCCGCAACCTTCACAAATCCATTTTTCATCTCATCTTCACCCCATCTTCTATATTTGATGTCAGGGCAAAAGCCCCGGCAATACTTATCGAGCCTGTTTTAACAATTCTTTCAATTCATCTACTGTATACTTATATGCTGTATTACAGAAATGACACTTCACTTCAATCTCTTTACCTTCATCGATCATTTCCTGAATCTCTTTCTTTCCGATACTGATGATTGCTTTCTCGATTCTCTTCTTAGAGCAGTTGCAATAGAACTGTGCCGGCATTGTATCTGTAATTTCCAAATCAAGTCCTTCAAGAACCTGCTCAAGCATCTGCTCCGGTGTATGTCCGTTATCCAGCATGGATGTTACGGACTGGATCTTCTGAATGTTTGCCTCCAGCTTATTAAGTACTTCATCCTCGATAAAAGGCATTACCTGAACGATAAATCCACCGGCGCATTTCACTGTATTATCTTTGTTCATCAGAACTCCAAGTCCGACAGAAGATGGTACCTGTTCAGATGTTGCAAAATAATAAGTAAGATCCTCTGCGATCTCTCCTGTCTGCAGAATTGTCTGGCCTGAATATGGCTCCTTGAGTCCCATATCTTTGATGATTGTCATGACGCCCTGTCCAAGTGCTCCACCGACATCAAGCTTTCCATTCTTCGCCGGAAGCATCACATCCGGATTAAATGCATATCCTTTTACATTTCCCTTGCTGTCCGCTGTCACAGTCAGACCTTCGATCTGACCGGAACACTGAATCTGGATTGTCAGCATGTCTGTATCATTCTTCATCATGCTTCCCATCATCACTCCACCTGTAAGGAGTCTTCCCAGCGCTGCTGTCGCAACCGGACTTGTTCCGTGATGCTCTCTTGCCTCCTCAACCAGGTTTGTTGTCACTGCCGCAAATGCACGGATCTGTGCATTTCCTGCTGTTGCTCTTACAATATAATCATTCATATCTTATTCTCCTCGTCTTTCTTATCTATTCAAGAATTGTATCCAATTCATTTCCCGGATTCTCTGGCAACGATATAGATTCTCTCGCTCTTCTCTGTCGGTTCCTCGTGTGTAACTGCGTCATATGCCGCCTCAAAAACAAGCCCCGAACATTCTACCAGCTCTTTCATCTCTTCTAAGGTATACCCTCTCTGGTAATGTGTCTCCTGATATCTCCGATACAAATCTTCACTTGCGTCTTCCTGAATGAACAGAGTCAGATCATACTCATTGATCCGTTCTTCTTCATAATAGAAATTATCCCAGATAAAACTACATTCCCCTCTGTCTTCTGCAATCACCGTATCTCCCATAACTTCTTTATACTTATATACGGTATTAAAATCAAACAAAAAGACGCCCTTAGGATCCAGGTAGTTATTCACCAGACGGAATACTTCTTCCAGTTCCTCCGGTTCTGTAATATAGTTGACTGAATCACAGACACTGACAATTGCCCTTACTGTTCCATATAATTCGAACTCACGCATATCCTGAAGCAGATAAAGAATGTCCTTCCCTGACTCCATACGTTTCTCCATCGCAAGCTCCAGCATATCTTCTGAATTATCCACACCGATCATGTCATATCCATAATCCGCAAGCTTCTCTGTCATTGTTCCTGTGCCACAGCCCAGATCCAAAAGAATGCCATCCTCTATTCCACGGTCTTTTAAAAGACTGTGAATGTATTCGCCCCACTCTTCGTAAGGTACATTATCCATGAAAATGTCGTAGACCGCCGCAAACCCTGTATAAGCTTCCAACTGTTGACCTCCGTTCTTTTCTGTTTCTACATAATCCATTTTATTTTACCACAAATTCTCTTTTTTGACATCAAACATTTCTACATTCTATTGTATTTCTCAATTTCTTATCATTTTTCTAAAAGCTCCTATTTTTATCAAGAATTTTGAAATCTTTTCTCATTCCCCTCTCTTTTTTGTTCCAAAATCTACCATTTTTTATAAAAGTTTTACATTTACAACATATTTCCATAACATTTTTGCGTTTTATTCTTCCTTTTAGCACTTTAATATGCTATAATCATAAAGCTGTGTTAATAAAAAATTTTTTATATTAACAAAAGGCGCCGCTATCTGTTGTGGGGACAGCAGGATAGCATAGAAAACAAAAGAAAGGACATTGAAAAAATGGACAACAACAAGAAAGAATTCAAGCCGTATATTCCAGCGGACAAAGTCGTTCCTGAGTTTACGGTGACAGCACTCTTGATTGGTATCCTTCTGGCAATCGTATTTGGAGCTGCTAACGCATACCTCGGACTTCTCGTTGGTATGACAGTTTCCGCTTCCATCCCGGCAGCCGTAATTTCTATGGGAATCATTCGTGTGATTCTCCGTAAGGATTCTATTCTCGAGAACAACATGGTACAGACAATCGGTTCTGCCGGAGAGTCTGTTGCAGCAGGAGCTATCTTCACACTTCCTGCATTATTCCTTTGGGCTGAAGAAGGAAAGATTGCTTTCCCAAGCATCCTTTCCATCGCTCTGATTGCCCTGTTTGGTGGAATACTCGGAGTATGCTTCATGGTACCGCTTCGTCAGGCTCTTATCGTTGAAGAGCACGGAACACTTCCTTTCCCGGAAGGAACTGCTTGTGCAGAAGTTCTTCTGGCCGGAGAAGAAGGTGGATCTAAGGCTGGTACAGTATTCGCAGGACTTGGTATCGCAGCCGTTTACAAATTCCTTGCAGACGGAACGCAGCTCTTCCCAAGTGAGATTGGACACGCATTCAAGAACTACAGCGGAGCACAGATTGGTATGCAGGTTCTTCCGGCACTTGGTGGTGTAGGATATATCTGTGGACCGAAGATCTCCAGCTACATGTTCGCCGGTGGTACACTCAGCTGGTTCGTACTTATGCCAATGATCGCACTGTTCGGTGGAGATGCTACAATCTTCCCTGCATCAGTTACAGTCAATGAATTGCTCACTATGCCAGGTGGTGGTCCGTCCGCTCTGTGGAGTAACTACATCAAATACATCGGAGCAGGAGCTGTTGCAACTGGTGGTATCATCAGTCTGATCAAGAGCCTTCCTCTGATCGTAAGAACATTTAAGCAGGCCGTTGGAAGTATGAAAAAGAATGCCGGATCTGGAAAACAGCTTCGTACAGAGCAGGATCTTCCATTCCCATTACTGATCGGAGTTATCATTGTGATCGCTGTTCTGATCTGGATCCTTCCGATCTTCCCGGTTAACCTGATTGGTGCCCTGATCATCGTTGTATTCGGATTCTTCTTTGCAACTGTATCTTCTCGTATGGTTGGACTGATCGGATCTTCTAACAACCCGGTATCAGGTATGACAATCGCTACTCTTCTCTTTGCTACAGTAATCCTGAAAGTAACAGGTACTACAGGACTTACAGGTATGGTTGGAGCCATCTCTATCGGTGGTATCATCTGTATCGTTGCAGCAATCGCAGGAGATGCTTCTCAGGACTTAAAGACAGGATTCATCGTAGGTGCTACACCTTCCAAACAGCAGGTTGGTGAGATCATCGGTGTTGTTGCTTCTTCAGCAGCAATCGGATTCGTTCTTTACCTTCTGAATGAGGCTTGGGGATACGGAACAGAAAAGATTCCGGCAGCTCAGGCTACAATGATGAAGATGCTCGTTGAAGGTATCATGAATGAGGAACTTCCATGGGCTATGATCCTGATCGGTGTATTTATTGCAATCGTTGTTGAGATCCTCAAGATGCCGGTTATGCCATTCGCAGTTGGTATGTACCTTCCATTCTCTCTGAGTGCTGGTATCATGGCTGGTGGTATTGTACGTATCTTCGTTGAGAAGAAAAAAGGTACAGAGGCAGAGAAAAAAGCACGTACAGACAGAGGTCTTCTCTTTACATCCGGTATGATCGCCGGAGAAGGTATCATCGGTATCCTTCTTGCTGTATTTGCAGTAGTTAAGATTGATTCTAAGATCATTCTGCCATTCCACTTACCACAGGTTGGCAGTCTGGTGCTTTACATTGCATTACTCGTACTTCTGTACGTTGTATGTATGAAAGCTGATAAGGAAAAATAATTCAATGAAAAAGAAAGACAGTAAAAACTATCTTGACTTTATCCCGGAGAAGAATCCGGAAATTGAATATGAAACAGGTGAGGACGGTATTATTACCGTCCTTATCGAATGGAAGGGATTTTATCACAAGTTGGCTCAGCGCTTCTTCCATCGTCCCCGTGTAAGTGAAATCAAGTTAGACAAGCTTGGAACTTTTGTGTGGAACTCCATCGATGATAAAAAGGATGTACATGCAATCTCCAAAGAGCTTGAAGCAGAGTTTCCTTCTATGGAACAGCCGCTGACAAGACTGATCAAATACCTTGAGATCCTTCATGATAATCACCTGATCTACTGGAAAGGAGAGAAACGGAAATGATGCATACGATTCTGAAATATCTTCCTTATGTACTGCTCTTTGCAGTTGCTACAATGATTGTCTACGGATGGGGATTGTGGCGTACGATGAGACAGGGAAGCGATCTTGCTAATATGCTCAGTTCCAAAGGAATCTCCAAAGTCAAAAAGACATTGAAGAAAAATGGTCCTATGACCCGCACAGCTCTTGAACCATATGTGAAAGATCTGACAGCGCGACAGCCATTTATGCAGGAACAAATCAATGTGACTGATCCAAGACAATTTCTTGATTCAATTCTTCCCTATATGGTAAAGCAAAAAATGATCACTGAGGAAAAAGTGAATGGGAAAATTGTATATCAGATCCGCAAGGATTGAAAACAAAAAGGATATCTGCCAGAAATAATGATTACTCTGACAGATATCCTTTTTGTCTTTTCATCTTTTTCCACTTTTTTCTTTCTTTTTACACCAATTTACACAGATTTATCGCATTTTTCCTTGACACGCCCCGCTGCGTGGGATACAATAATCTATGGTAAAAACAACACAACTACATCATTTCGGTAGGTGAGGTTACCACAGGGATTGGGATATTTGACATGCTTAAGCATTCGATAGGACCCGGAGATTGCTGCCGCGAGATTGTGGAGACACGATTAGTTGGTCAGCAGGCTGTGTCGAGAAGGCACAACCTAATGCAATTGATATGCCCTGTGATACTAAAGCTTGAACGATGCATTTTATAAGAAGTCAATACGACTCCGTCATTGTTCAGGCAATGATGGAGTTTTTTGTTTCTCATAAAAATACGAACAAGGGAGGTGAGGTTATGGACTCTGGTGCCAGTAGTTACCACATATGTGGCTCAATAGACAAAAATAAAATAATGCGAGGTAATTATCATGGACAAAGATATTTTTATAAAGCTTCTGGCGCAGCGCGAATTCAAAGCTGTCAGAAGTATTCTCGATGTAATGAACGAAGTGGACATAGCCTCTCTTCTCTCAACTTTAAGTGATAAAGAACTGGCTCTTGCTTTTCGTCTCATTCCAAAAGATAAAGCTGCTGAAGTATTTTCCAATATGGACACTTCCATGCAGACTTATCTGGTAACAATGTTTACTGAGAAAGAGCTGAAAGAGCTCTTAGACGACCTCTATATGGACGATACGGTCGATATGCTGGAAGAACTCCCGGCAAACCTTGTAAAGCGAATTCTGGCTACCGTCAGCGCGTCAGACCGTAGTATGATCAACCAGTTGCTGAACTATCCGGAAGACAGTGCCGGAAGTATCATGACAACGGAATATGTAGACCTGCGTGAGGAAATGACTGTCGGACAGGCGATGGCACATATCAAGAAGACCGGAATCCATAAAGAGACCATTTACACCTGCTATATCACAGAACGCAGAAAACTGGTCGGTATCGTAAGTGCAAAAGATTTGATGACAACAGATGACAATGTTCCGATCAAAGACCTGATGGAGACAGAGATCATCTCCGTGTATACACACGCTGACCAGGAACAGGTTGCACAGCTGTTCACAAAGTATGACCTGCTTGCGCTCCCTGTTATTGACCAGGACGGCCGCATGGTTGGTATTGTTACATTCGACGATGCTATGGATGTTATGGTAGATGAGGCCACAGAGGATATCACAAAGATGGCTGCCATCAACCCTAGTGAGAAGACATATTTTGAAACATCCGTTCTTCAGCATGCAAAGAATCGTATCCCATGGCTTTTGATCTTGATGTTCACTTCCATCATCACAGGAACGATCATTACAAGATATGAAAATGCATTCGCAGCCATACCTCTTCTCGTATCCTTCATCCCAATGCTGATGGATACCGGTGGAAACTGTGGTTCCCAGAGTGCAACACTGATCATCCGTGGAATCGCACTGGATGAGATCCGTTTTACAGATCTTTTCAAAGTCATGTTCAAAGAATTCCGTATCTCTTTGATCGTCGGTGCTTTTCTTGCTGTTGCCAACGGTGTACGTATCTTTATACAGTATCACAATCCAGGACTTGCAGTTGTGATTGCCTGCTCCCTGATGGGAACCGTAATCATGGCAAAGCTGGTTGGATGTACCCTCCCACTTCTTGCCAAGAAAGTAAATCTCGACCCTGCGATCATGGCTTCTCCACTGATCACAACACTGGTGGATACCTTCTCAATCCTGATCTACTTTAATATTG
>OGOW01003388.1_pt1 | contig 11468 bp, 10 predicted proteins | sample 1552781 | NCBI WGS metagenome assembly OGOW01 (sample SAMEA2580145, study PRJEB22360) | human gut metagenome | biome: human gut; feature: human-associated habitat; material: faeces | place: Denmark | collected 2008/2010
GCCACTTCGGACACCTTAAAAGAAAGTGGAACCCTGCAATGGCTCCTTATATTTTTATGGAACGCAATGGTATTCATATCATTGACCTCCACAAAACAGTTGCAAAAGTTGATGAAGCCGCAGAGGCTCTGAAACAGATTGCAAAATCAGGCAAGAAAGTCCTTTTTGTTGCTACTAAAAAACAAGCTAAACAGGTAGTGGCTGAAAAAGCTGCATCTGTAAACATGCCTTATGTTATCGAACGTTGGCCGGGTGGTATGTTGACTAACTTCCCTACTATCCGTAAGGCAGTGAAGAAGATGACTACTATCGACAAGTTGACTGCTGATGGTACTTACTCAAACTTGTCAAAGAGAGAAATTCTTCAGATTTCTCGTCAGCGTGCTAAGCTGGACAAGACTTTGGGTTCTATCGCTGACCTGACTCGTCTGCCGTCTGCTTTGTTCGTTATCGACGTAATGAAAGAAAACATCGCTGTTCGCGAAGCTAACCGTTTGGGTATTCCTGTATTTGGTATTGTTGATACTAACTCAGATCCTTCAAATGTAGATTTCGTAATTCCGGCAAATGATGATGCTACTAAATCAATCGAAGTAATTCTTGAAGCTTGCTGCGCTGCTATGCAGGAAGGTTTGGAAGAAAGAAAAGCTGAGAAAATTGATATGGAAGCAGCTGGTGAAGCTCCTGCTAACAAAGGCAAGAAAAAATCAACTAAGGCTAGACTCGATAAGTCCGACGAAGAAGCAATCAATGCAGCTAAAGCTGCTGCTTTCATTAAGGAAGACGAAGAGGCTTAATATATTGTAAGTAGTCAGTAGTAAGTAGTTAAGTAGTAAGTAGCAATACTTCTACTTTTTGTAGCCAACATTCTACTTGACTACTTAACTACTTAATACTTGACTACTTTTTTTATAAACGAACTTAAAATAGGAAAATATTATGGCTGTAACAATGGCTGATATAACCAAGCTGCGCAAAATGACCGGAGCTGGTATGATGGATTGCAAAAATGCGTTGACAGAAGCTAATGGTGACTTTGATGGCGCTATGAAAATTATCCGTGAAAAAGGACAGGCAGTTGCTGCAAAACGTTCTGACCGTGAGGCTTCTGAAGGTTGTGTTTTGGTAAAAGTAGAAGAAGGTTTCGGTGCTATCATCGCTTTGAAGTGCGAAACTGACTTTGTTGCTCAGAATGCTGACTTCGTGAAACTGACTCAGGATATTCTGGACGCTGCTGTAGCTAACAAGTGCAAGACTCTGGAAGAAGTTTTGGCTCTTCCGATGGGTGATGCTACTGTAGCTCAGGCTGTAACAGACAGAACCGGTATCACTGGTGAAAAGATGGAGTTGGATGGTTACATGGTTTTGGAAGGCGCTACAATTGCTGCTTACAACCATATGAACAGAAACGGTCTTTGCACCATGGTTGCTTTCAACAAGAAAGTTGACGAACAGCTGGCTAAGCAAGTAGCTATGCAGGTTGCTGCTATGAATCCGATCGCAGTTGATGAAGATGGTGTTTCTGAAGAAGTGAAGCAGAAAGAAATAGAAGTGGCTGTTGAAAAGACTAAAGTAGAACAGGTGCAGAAAGCTGTAGAAGCTGCTTTGAAGAAAGCTAATATCAATCCGGCTCATGTGGACAGTGAAGACCACATGGAAAGCAACATGGCTAAAGGCTGGATTACAGCTGAAGATGTTGCAAAGGCAAAAGAAATCATTGCTACTGTTTCAGCTGAGAAGGCTGCAAATATGCCTGAACAAATGATTCAGAACATTGCTAAAGGACGTTTGGCTAAGTTCTTGAAAGAAGTTTGCTTGCTGAATCAGGAAGACATCATGGATGCCAAGAAGACAGTGAGAGAAGTGTTGAAAGAAGCTGATCCTGAATTGAAGGTTGTTGATTTCAAACGTTTCACTTTGAGAGCTGAATAATCTCAAGGAATCAAGAATATAGAAACGGCCGCACAGAAAGTCTGTAGCGGCCGTTTTTTTGTGGCTGTCCGTAATGTTACGGTTATCTGTTTACGCAGAATCCGGAACAAGAACTTTTGCGTATAAAGTGAATGGATCCGGAACTTGTTTACATTTTGCCGGACCTGTTTCAAGTGGGATTTGTTTCCCCTTATCCTCCTACTGTTTTTGTTTTCGTATATCCTTCTTTCTTCAGTAGTTCTACTATTTTTTGTTTGAAGTCTCCCTGAACGATAATCTCTCCGTCTTTAGCCGATCCGCCTACTCCACATTTCGTCTTGAGGAGTTTTCCCAAATCTTTCAGGTCGTTCTCGGTGCCGACAAAGCCGGTAATTAGGGTTACGACTTTGCCGCCCCGGTTTTTCCGATCCAATTGCACCCGTAAGTTCTGTTGTGACGGTTCCAGGGTTACTTGCTCTTCGTCATCATCCATCTCATAATTATAATCCGGGTTGGTGGAGTAAACCACGTTCAGCCGGTCTTTCCAATCGCTGTTCTTCATTATTCCAGTCTATTAATTAAGTTCAAAAATAATATATTGTTCCGAACCTTGCAAACTATTAAGTGTCCCCGGGCGTTTTTGTATGTAGAAATTATGTTAAGCTTCTATGACATCCTTATGGCATTTCGGAAAAAATAGTGTAATTTTGTCAATCGCTAATGTAAAAGCAGAATGAAGTGACTATGAACAATCAGATACAGCATAAAGACAGTACAAAGGTTCCGGAGCCTACTTTGCGTCGGCTGCCTTGGTATCTTTCGAATGTAAAGTTGCTGAAGCAGAAAGGTGAACGTTACGTCTCTTCTACCCAGATCTCCAAAGAAATAAACATCGATGCTTCGCAGATTGCGAAAGATTTGTCGTATGTTAATATTTCCGGTCGTACGCGGGTGGGGTATGAAGTGGATGCGCTGATTGCCGTTCTGGAAGATTTTCTTGGCTTTACAAATATGCACAAGGCTTTCCTGTTCGGTGTAGGAAGTCTGGGAGGAGCTTTATTGCGTGATTCCGGACTTAGCCATTTCGGCTTGGAGATTGTAGCTGCTTTTGATGTAAACCCGTCGCTGGTAGGCACTACGCTCAATGGGATTCCCATTTTCCACTCTGACGATTTTCAGAAGAAGATGCAGGAGTACGGTGTGCACATCGGTGTACTGACCGTGCCCATCGAGATTGCCCAATGCATTACAGATACGATGGTGGCCGGTGGTATTAAAGCCGTCTGGAATTTTACCCCTTTCCGTATTCGTGTTCCGGAAGATATCGTGGTGCAGAACACATCACTTTACGCTCACCTCGCTGTTATGTTTAATCGTTTGAACTTTAATGAAATAGAATAGAGCATGAAGATTATAGCTGTTGGAATGAATTATGCCCGGCACAACGAGGAACTGGGACATACGTTGGAGAATAAAGAGCCGGTAATTTTCATGAAACCCGATTCGGCTATCCTTAAAGATGGCAAACCTTTCTTTATTCCCGATTTTTCGAATGAAGTGCATTATGAAACAGAACTGGTAGTGCGCATCAATCGCTTGGGAAAGAATATAGCTTCACGCTTTGCTCATCGTTATTATGATGCGGTGACAGTCGGCATCGACTTCACTGCACGCGATTTACAGCGCAGGTTTCGTGAGGTCGGCAATCCTTGGGAATTATGTAAAGGTTTCGATAGTTCCGCTGCCATTGGCACATTTGTACCGGTGGAGCAACTGGCCGATGTGCAGAATCTTCATTTCCACCTGGATATAGACGGGAAAACGGTACAGCAGGGGCATACTGCCGATATGCTGTTCCGGGTAGACGATATCATTGCTTATGTCAGCCGCTTTGTGACTCTGAAAATCGGTGACCTTCTTTTCACCGGTACGCCTGTAGGGGTCGGTCCGGTCAGTATCGGCCAGCATTTGGAGGGATACCTTGAAACCGAGAAGTTGCTTGATTTCTATATCCGGTAAGTCCGGATACTCCTTTATTCATTTATAAAATAACTCTTATGAAAATAAAAGTAGGTTTTGGTTTCGACGTCCACCAATTGGTCGAAGGACGTGAACTTTGGTTAGGAGGCATTCTTTTGGAACATGAAAAAGGATTGTTGGGACATTCGGATGCCGATGTATTGGTGCATGCTATTTGTGATGCCTTGCTGGGTGCTGCCAACATGCGTGATATCGGTTATCACTTCCCTGACAATGCCGGTGAATATAAGAATATAGACAGCAAGATTTTATTAAAGAAAACAGTGGAGCTGATTGCTACCAAAGGCTATCAGATCGGTAATATCGACGCCACTATCTGTGCGGAGCGCCCTAAACTGAAAGCCCATATCCCTTCGATGCAGCAAGTGCTTGCCGAAGTGATGGGGATCGATGCAGACGATATTTCCATTAAAGCCACTACCACCGAAAAACTTGGTTTTACCGGGCGGGAAGAAGGTATTTCCGCCTATGCAACCGTGCTGATCAATCGCGTGTGATGATCTTTTATGGCAAAGGCGGATTTATATGATGTAGTTTACTGTATTTGGGAATACGGTCAGATATTTTTGTTGAATTTATAAGAAATAGGGAGAGATCTGTACTATTAGCCGATTAGGTTATACTTTAGAAATGTTTCTAGAAATTATAGCCAATTTTGGCATTTAGTGTGTTCCTATATGCGACGTCTGCTACCCACCAGCCTGTATAATTGAGGCCTATACTGAAAGATTTACTAACCCGATAATCATATCCTATTGAGATGGAGGTGGCGTATCGGAGTAAGTAGGTATTTTTAGTTCCCATTTCCACTGTTGGTCTATAACTGTGGATAACCGGAACAGACTGTTTGAGTTTGGCTAATCCAAATGTGGCTTGCGTGTATATATTATGTCTCTGTGTCTTTAGTAAATCGATTCCCATTCCGGCTCCACCTTTATATTCGCGAGTTCTCCAGTGCATTGAGAAGTCCACTTCGCCTATTTCCGCCATGGCTGTTCGAGGTGTGAATTCATTATAAATACCTGCATGAAAGTTGGCCAGAGCATAGAGTCTGTTATAGAAATAATACTTGAACTCGCAACCTAAACCATATCCGGCAGTTTGGTTGTGTGGATTTTCTTTTTTGAAGTGTTCATATCCTCCTATTATTGAAAATTGCATTTTGTCCTGTCCGTGAACGATGGCTGTTCCGAAGATTAACAGAGTGGTTAATAATAGCTTTTTCATAATTAATAAGTTTGGTATTCTTGTTTGTGTATATGATATTTTTGTTTGATTACAAATATACGTAAATATTATAATAACACTATGAAAATGTGATCTTTTTTGTCAGGGGTATGCGAAAGAGAAATTTCTATTGATTATCAGATATTAAAAATTTAATCAATGTAGTGTGTATTAGGGGGAATTGTTTTATTTTGTTCAGTATTATTCCTGTCTTTGCGAAAAAAATATGAAAGTATTAAAAAAGATGCCAGTGTTTTAATAGCTGGTTTAGTTGTGGCATCTTGTGCTAATGATTTGGATGGTTTTATTAGTATTCCTGATAATGCGACAGGTGTTCAACAAATTTCTACTCGTAGTAGTTCTGACAATTTGAAGATTGTATATCATGGTAAGGTCTATGAAACTTTATATACGATTATTGATGACTCAATTTATTCATATCAGAATTCTGAAGTGAAAGATTTGATGGATAATTTGAGTGAAACCCGGCCTAATCTTAGGACATTTATTCATGGGAATGGAGTCATTGAATATTTTGATGATGAAAATGATTTTAATTTAAATAAAGAGAGGATAATGTCTGAATATGAAAAAGAGTCATTGTCGACATCGCTTTCTGAAAGATGGTTTCCTACTGATAATGTACCACAGCTTGCGCCTATAGATCCGGAGAATAATGAAGTGGAAATTTATTTGTACGAAGATCCATATTATTTAGGAGATTTGTTTAGTTTGCAGCGTAGTAGAAGTGACAGTGACTACAACGAACTTAGTAAAGTTTGGAATTTGGGTGGTCAGATATCATCTATGATAGTGCATACTATTGGTTTTGGTGGTGTTTTTACATTTTATGAAAGAATGGGTTGTCAGGGTAAAGGTATAACATTAGTCCTTACTGCCGGTCAATATATTAATTTATGTTCAGAATTATCTGCTGATGCAATGAGAGGGATCAGTTATGGTTCAATTGCCATGTCAGATTTGAGGAGCCTCCATTGGTCTGGGATTGCAGGTAATTTGGAATAATAGGATATGTTGTATAAAAGTGGATCGTTACATTGGAATGATGTAAGATTCTAATATGCAATTAGTAAACTTAAGAGGATCTTTTTCTAATTTTGATACCCCCCTTTGAGTATTGATTTATGTGCCGATAAGAAACTTCACATGGCTCAAACGTGTATACTTTGAGCCATAACTTTCGTACGTGCGCGCTATCCGTGCCGAGGCGATGTGGACTATCTCGCCGGGGCGGAACTCATGTTCCAGTGCCGGAAGTTGGCAGGATACGGGGCTGGGTGTTTTCGAAGAAATCCTTAGGACCACCAGATTTCCGGACGGATCGGTTAACGTTACTATCTGTCGTACAAAGAACTGAACGGAAGTACCCATGACCCTTGTTTTATACGGATCGTCTTCAAGCCGCACTCTTACCACTTTTAGATTCAGGCCCTCCAACTTTTCACCCTCGTTGCCCAGAAAACGGCCGGCTTCGCGTTTCTGCCGTGCCTTTCGTTGCATGATGTCCAGATGTACAGAGTGATATACTTGCGCTATGGCTACAAAACGCTCCTGCTTGGGGATTTTGGGTGTATATTTGTAGGCTATCCAGCTCAGGTAGGCCGGATCGACTTTCAGGATTTCGTGCAGATAGTGTCCGCGATACCTTCCGAACGATATGATATCGTCTCCGTTGCTTTGCATCCTCTTCTCATTGTATTCCACAATCAGCAGGCAACGCCTGGAAAAGAAAAACAGCGTGCTTGCCATCCGCAGTGATTCGTTGATGTCTGCTGAGAGTTCGTGAATAAACAGAAGTCTGTTCTTCTCGAGTGTAGGCGAATAGATCCAGACCGAGTAAGTGGGATGTCCCGGTCTTGGCAGAACCACAAAATAGGCTCCTGCCTCTTTGTAAGACATGCGGCCCCGGTTGTATTCATTCAGTTTGGCATACAACAGAGCTTGTTCAGCTTCGGGTATTCCCGGTAATTTGGGGTTTGCCATATCTGAGTCTTCTTATACTTCAAATATACTGATTCTTTTTGAAGAAGGCAAATGCTTTTAGCTATTTTTTTTATTTCTCTTTTCTGCTCTATCCCTTTTGTGGTTGAGTTAAAGGATAGGACTATGTAATAACATTTTGGATATATACTTGTGTGTCCCGGCGGAAATGCCGGGAGGAGTTCGGCGACTGCATTCATAGGTTTCCTATTGTTCTTTTGCTACTTGTGGCGGCTTTTCGTGCGCAGAAAGTAATTAAAGTCGGTGTTTGGGTGACAGCCCCTTTTCTCCGGATCGGCAAACCGGATGTAATGGAGCGGGAAAACAGTGCTTTTAAGGACGGAAAGCCGGGGTCGGGAGGGGGAAGAGCCGGGCTTTTGGGAAAATGAACGGTTGTTTCCGGGAAAAAGAAGGAAGCGTTTGCTCCAAAAGACGGTTACATTTTCCGAAAATGCTTATATGTTTTCAAAATATCTCCTAATGTTTTCACTCATATCTCCTATTGTTCCGGAATCTTACTTCTAAAGTGCCCGATTCCTCTCCGGTTGTTAGTCGCCAAGAGAGCTTTGGGAGGTGATAAAAAGCTCCTCCTTTTACGATTCGCCTTCTCTACTGGTCTCCTTCTGTGTCTTTCCGCTTCTTATTGTATGGTTATTGTCCGATTGGCTGCTAAAAGGATAATCGGCTGATTGCGTGTAGGCCGTTTTTTCTTACGAAGCTTTCCGTCGGCCCGAAAAACCGAAATGTAGGGAGGTTCTGATATCAAATTGACAGAAAGACAAAAGCATCGTTCTACAAGTGTTCTGTTCATGGATATGTAGGAGACATTGCCATGACATGAGGTCTGTTATGCCCCCTGTAGTTTTAAAGTTTGTATACTAACTTGTCCAATTGATTGTATTCTGCCGGGAATCTTGTACATTTGCATTCTTCGTAAAAAGAGAATGAATATGAAAGAATCCAAGAAGCGTGTTCTTGTCGGTATGAGTGGGGGGATAGACAGCACCGCCACCTGCCTGATGCTGCAAGAGCAGGGATATGAGATAGTGGGTGTCACCATGCGTGTCTGGGGTGACGAGCCGCAGGATGCCAGGGAGTTGGCGGCACGTATGGGGATAGAGCATTATGTGGCCGATGAACGCGTTCCTTTTAAAGATACCATTGTCAAAAACTTTATAGACGAGTACCGTCAGGGGCGTACGCCGAACCCTTGCGTGATGTGCAATCCGTTATTTAAGTTCCGGATGTTGATAGAATGGGCTGACAAGCTGGGGTGCGACTGGATAGCCACCGGTCATTACTCCCGGTTGGAAGAGCGGAACGGGCATATCTATATCGTTGCCGGTGATGATGACAAGAAAGACCAGTCCTATTTCCTCTGGCGACTGGGACAGGACGTGCTGCGGCGTTGCATTTTTCCTTTGGGTAACTATACCAAGCAGACCGTCCGTGACTATCTGCATGAGAAAGGCTATGAAGCCAAGTCGAAGGAAGGGGAGAGTATGGAGGTATGCTTTATTAAAGGGGACTATCGCGATTTTCTTCGCGAACAGTGTCCGGAGTTGGATGCTGAGGTAGGTCCGGGATGGTTTGTCAGTTCAGAAGGTGTAAAGCTGGGGCAGCACAAAGGCTTCCCTTATTATACCATCGGACAGCGTAAAGGACTGGAGATCGCACTGGGAAAACCGGCCTATGTCTTGAAAATCAATCCGCAGAAGAACACCGTCATGCTGGGTGATGCCGGGCAGTTGAAAGCCGAATACATGGTGGCGGAGCAAGACAACATTGTGGATGAGGATGAATTGTTTGCGTGTCCGGACCTGGCGGTGCGCATCCGTTACAGAAGCCGTCCGATTCCTTGCCGGGTGAAGAGGCTTGAAGACGGGCATCTGCTGGTTCGTTTCTTGGCGGAGGCGTCGGCGATTGCTCCGGGGCAGTCGGCCGTGTTTTATGAAGGCCGGCGGGTGTTGGGTGGTGCGTTTATCGCTTCGCAACGCGGTATCGGGTTAGTGATTGAACAGAACAAAGACTGGAAATAGAAACAAAAACAAAAATAAAAATACGAGATGAAAAAATTAGCACTTATTGCCTTGGTCTTCGTTGCTTTGGGAGCGTCGGCACAACAGGATACGTTAAAGTATCGCATCAGCCTGAAAGATAAGGCTGCGACCACTTATTCACTGGATCATCCCGAGAAATTCTTGTCGGAAAAAGCCATCGCCCGCCGCCAGCGTCAGCAGTTGCCTGTCGACTCTACCGATCTGCCGGTCTGCCGTCGGTATGTGGATGCCATCCGCGACAAGGGAGTGAAGATTGTGGCTATGGGAAAATGGGATAATTTCGTCACCGTGTCATGTAACGACAGTGCCGTGATAGGCGAAATTGCCGCGCTGCCTTTTGTGCGTGCTACCGAGAAGGTATGGGTTGCCCCGTCGAAACCTGCAGCGGAAGATAAACGGGACTCCCTGGCGAACAGTCCGCTCAAGAGTGAGAACTACTACGGTCCTGCCCTCCGGCAGATAGAAATCAGTAACGGCGAAAAATTGCATGAGGCCGGATTTAAGGGACAAGGCATGACCATTGCCGTGATCGATGCCGGATATCATAACGTGGACAAGATAGAGGCTATGAAAAACATCCGCATCCTGGGTACGAAAGATTTCGTGGAACCGGGAAGCGATATCTACGCCAAAGGATCGCACGGAATGGCCGTTCTCTCCTGCATGGCGATGAATGATCCTTATGTAATGGTGGGTACGGCTCCCGAAGCCTCTTATTGGTTGCTCCGCAGTGAAGATGAAGCGTCCGAGCATTTGGTGGAGCAGTACTACTGGGCGGCGGCTGTCGAGTTTGCCGATAGTGTCGGAGTAGATGTGGTGAATACTTCATTGGGATATTTCACCTTTGATGATTCTACCAAGAACTATAAGTATCGTGACCTGGACGGACACCATGCACTGATGTCCCGCCAGGCGTCGAAAATGGCGGATAAAGGAATCGTACTGGTGTGCAGTGCCGGTAATTCGGGTGCCTCTTCATGGAAGAAAATCACGACACCGGGGGATGCGGAGAATGTGCTGACGGTAGGTGCTATCGACCGGAGAGGCGTGTTGGCTTCGTTTTCTTCTATCGGCAACACAGCCGATAATCGCGTGAAACCCGATGTCGTTGCCGTGGGGCTGAACTCGGATGTGATGGGGACAAACGGTAATCTGCGTAAAGCGAGTGGAACCTCGTTTGCTTCACCGATCCTGTGCGGCATGGTGACTTGCCTGTGGCAAGCTTGTCCGCAACTGACTGCAAAGGAAATCATCGAACTGGTGCGTCAATCCGGCGATCGGGTCGATTTCCCCGACAATATCTACGGATACGGAGTGCCCGATCTGTGGAAAGCTTATCAATCTGTTTCGAAGAAAAAATAAGATATGCAAGACACGCTTTCTCTTTATGAACTGAATGCCTTGGTCCGGCGGAGTCTGGAGCAGTGCCTGCCCGATGAATACTGGGTACAGGCGGAGTTGAGCGATGTCCGTACAAACAGTACCGGGCATTGCTATCTGGAGTTTGTCCAGAAAGATCCCCGCAGCAATAATCTGATAGCCAAGGCAAGAGGAACGATCTGGGCTAACATCTACCGGCTGCTGAAACCTTATTTTGAGGAGTCCACCGGACAGTTGTTTACTTCCGGCATAAAGGTGCTGGTCAAGGTGACGGTTGCTTTCCATGAATTGTATGGTTACAGCCTGACCGTGCAGGATATCGACCCTACCTATACATTGGGCGATATGGCACGCCGCCGCCGGGAGATACTCAGGCAGCTTGAAGAAGAAGGGGTGTTGACGCTGAACAAAGAGTTGGAGATGCCGTTATTGCCACAACGCATTGCGGTCATCTCTTCGGCTACGGCAGCCGGTTATGGCGATTTCTGTCATCAGTTGCAGCACAACCCGCGCGGGTTCTACTTCCGTACGGAACTTTTTCCCGCCCTGATGCAGGGCAACCAGGTGGAGGAGTCTGTATTGGCTGCCCTCGATGCAGTGAATGCCCGGGTGGACGAGTTCGATGTGGTGGTTATCATCCGTGGTGGAGGTGCCACTTCCGACTTGTCCGGCTTTGATACTTATCTGCTGGCTGCTGCCTGTGCACAGTTTCCGTTGCCTGTCATAACCGGCATCGGACACGAGCGGGACGATACCGTACTCGATTCTGTAGCCCATACCCGCGTGAAAACTCCGACAGCAGCGGCCGAACTGCTGATCGACCGGATGGAAGAGGCGGCAGACCGGCTC